>TARA_R110002074_G_scaffold31284_4_pt1 | contig 15032 bp, 17 predicted proteins | sample TARA_R110002074 | Tara Oceans TARA_R110002074 (sample SAMEA4397215) | marine metagenome | biome: Polar Biome; feature: [MIX] marine epipelagic wind mixed layer (ENVO:01000061); material: water (ENVO:00002006), including particulate matter (ENVO:01000060) such as... | depth 10-100 m
CTTAGATTTTAAACATTTTTCACATTGTAGATCCAAATATTCTATAAATATTCTTATAAACATTCTAACATTTTAACATCTGGATCTAAACATCTGGATCTTAAAATCTTGAAATCTTTTCCAAATAATTCTAAACATTTTTCACATTGTATAATAAACATTTTAACATTTAGAGAAATAAAACTATGTAATAATAAGGAAGATGCTCTACCAAGGTGATTGTTTGAAAATGATGGATAATATTGTTGAAAATAGTGTGGATTTAATATTGTGTGATCTTCCCTATGGTACCACCAAATGCAAATGGGATACAATAATAGATATGGATAAACTGTGGGTGCAGTACAAGAGGGTTCTCCGTCCCCGGGGATCCGTAGTACTGTTCGGGCAACAGCCATTCACCACCAGACTGATTGCTTCCAATTATCCCTGGTTCAAATACAATCTTATCTGGAAGAAAAATAAGACAACCCAATATCTCCTGGCTAACTACCGCCCTATGAAATCCACCGAGGATATCTGTGTCTTTTCGCCCGCGGGGGCGGCACCAGCCAGCAGACACACAGGGAATATGACCTACAACGCCCAGGGGCTGAAACCCGTGCAGATCAAGAAGAGGAACAGCGCCAAGCGTCTGGGGAAAATGCTGAACCAGCCCCACCACCTGGGGGAGAACAACAAACTCACAGGGGACACAGAATACACCCAAACTTTTACAAATTATCCAAATGAAATATTGACATTTGATATTGAGAACAACACCAGCCACGAGACCCAGAAGCCAGTCAAGCTAATGGAGCATCTAATCAAGACCTACTCGTGCCTGGGGGAGACAGTCCTCGACAACTGTATGGGGTCAGGCACCACAGGGGTGGCCTGTCTTGGGACGGGCAGGGAGTTCATAGGTATTGAGATGAATGATGAATATTTTAAAATGTCAAGTGAAAGAATACACAAATATGAGAGTGAGCTTTAGTCTGGATTTTTCTTGGGAGTGTATATTAATATTAATCTATGTCATATGGTTAGCGAGTGGGAGACAGTTGCTGTGATTGTCATAATTCTTGGAATATTTATCATAAATATTTTAACATTTATAGGCATATGTACTAAAAATAAAATGTTCTATGATAATATAGAGAATGTTTAGCCGCCAGAAGACCCAGATATGTGAGATCCCCAAGCGCCACGTCGCCCGTCCAGCACCCATCCGTGTGTGTCCCTGGGAGAAACCACCCAAGGGGGAACCAGAGGAAAAAAAGTTTGACAAGAAGGGCTGTGGGGACAAGACCCAGTTCGCTATGGACGAGTATCACCCCTAAATCCAGCGCTGGATTGAAGCCACCTTCAGGGTGGGATCAGCAATCAACAATTTATCAACCATCCACCTAAATATTACAGTTTTTAAATCAACATTTTCAAATTGACTTAATATGAAGAATTGAACGGGAATATTAATGTTCTCAAAATCATCTTCAATAGCAGAGTGGATTATCCTACACAGGTTTCTATAAAAATAGGCCGCCCTACGAGGGATGCGCTCTTGGATGTTCTCCAGGATCACATTCAGGGTAATGATCCCACAGGGGGAAGCATTCTTTATCTCCATCAATCTATTCACCAAGACTAAATAGGTATTATCATTCATATTCTCCTTATTATCATCAAGCAGTTCAAGGATCTGGTGGTACATACTATGTGTAAAGATATTTCTCAGGAAGACTTAAAATAATAATATCAATAGACTGTATATAACTATGGGATCAATCGGAGCAGAAGTTTTTTGTAATATTTTGAGATGTAAAGACCACATTTACACCAGCAATCTTAGCGCCACGGAGACGTTCAGCAGTGGCTCACAGGATTTCAGACTGTCAGGCTCCCCTACGGTGCCAGCTCGGGTCTGGTCGCCGTTCTGCAAGTACTATGACGACGATGTCTTTTCAAATCAGAACAACACCCAAGGAACCGCCTATGATTACGGAGCCGCGATGGCGGGTCAGAACGTCGTGGGTATCCCAGGGAAGACCCAGTTCTCCTACGAGGTGGTAGCAGGAGCGCCCCTGCTGGCGGCGGCGGCGGCGACCATTACCCTGTGGCTTAAGGATGCCCGACCCGGAGGTGGATTTGTTAATACCAGCACCGACCCTTCCATATCCTCCACGGTGTTTATCACATCTGGGGACACCGCTGGGTGGTGGGAGATTGACGTCCAGACTGCGGGAGACCCAGCACACACGGACAAGAACAAACTGGTCTTCACCAACAGGGGAGCGGCCGATTATGTGGGAACACTTGAGATCTGTTATTCTCAGGCGCCTGAGAACCACGGAAGTATTTAACTTAAAGATAAAAATCTATACATATATATATACAGGATGGTGCGAGCTAATATCGGGGTCATTACAAAAATCCAAGAGGAACTCGAAGCTTCCCAGGTCGAAAGCGGTAGAGGTACCAAGGGGATCTCAGAAAAAACAGTCAAGAACTATATCGACAGGCTCTACAAGACCATCACCACCCACGGAACGTGGAACGGGCTGGTCGAGTGGGTGGATGGGAAATACAAGTCCAAGAACAGCCAGATATCATTCTATTCTGCATACCTGGGAGCAATCAAACACTCTGAGTTCTTCGCGAAGAAAATTAATGAGGAACAGCGGGAGGAAATCAAAAAGCGCCAGATGGAACTGGTTAAGGGTCGCACCGCCACTACAGAACAGCACACTATTAAACAGGTTGTCTCTTATGATGAGTTGCTGGAACTTTACCCAAAATTGTCAGGCCAGGAGAAATTGATGCTGGCCTTCTACATCCTAATGCCCCCAAAACGTGGAGACTTCGGTCGGATCCAACTCCTCAACAAGGAGGAAGCGAAAGATACACAGGCAAGTAATTTCCTCGATGTTTCCAACTTTCAGCTTACTATTAAGGATCATAAAACCAGATCCACTTTCCAATATATCAAAGAAAATCTTCCAGAAGAAGTTAAGAAATTGCTCCGCAAGAGCTTGAAGGAAACCCCCAGGAGGTGGTTGTTTCTGACCCCAGGGGGAGAGGAGTTTAAGGACAACGAGGCCTTCACCAAATGGGTGAGATCAGTCCTGACCCCTCACTTCGGTAAGACCGTGGGGATAGACGCTTTGAGACACGCCTACATCACAGAGTTTCACAAAAACTCCAAGACCTACGCCGAGCAGAAGGACGTGGCATCCAAGATGGGACACAGCGTGGCCGAGAACCACCGGTACCGTCAGGAGGCGTAAAATTGTTCGCAAAAATAATATATCAATATATAAAACTATGACTTCTACAGGTTCTATATATTGTATTGATAGTGAGGCAGAGAACACCACCTATTGTGGTAGCACCGTCCACAAGTATCTTTCCCACAGGTTTAACCAGCACAAATATGACTACAGGAACAGAGACAGGCGATTTTACTCATCTTGCTTCAGGGTCGTCTGTGATCCCCAGGCTACGATCAGGCTGGTGGAGACGTTTGAGTACGAAACGAGACAGGAACTGCGGGTCAGGGAGGCACAGATACTGGCGGAAATGGTAGCAAATCCCCAGGGGAGGGAGATCGTAAATATTAGGAAGCCAAGTCTCCTCACTTAAAGTTAAAATGTTATATACTATTATACAGCCCGATGCCATCCCAATCTCTTACCGATTATCTTGACGCAAGGGGAACACTTTGGTTTCCTATCAACACTCATATAGGAAATGAGAGAACACCCGAACATCCCAACGGTAAGAAACATCTTGACCCATATAATGAGACCAATAAGAGACCAACAATCCACGACTTCAAGACACTCACACTGCAGGAAATCAAAGCGCGCCAGGCATACACAGGATACAATCTAATTGCTATTGATACAGGCTCTAAAATACAACAAATTGACATAGATGATTTTGATATGGACTGCTCCAAGTGGAAAGCAAATCACCCCTATTACCTGTCTGCAGTCAAGAAGCTCCCGCATATATTTATGAAGTTTGAATGTGCTGAAACAGAGACCAGAAACAAGATTGTTTTGAAAGCACAGCCAAAGGTAGATCTGCTGAATGGCCTGTGGGCGTGGGCTGACAAGAACGCTGTGGTATTCAACACCGAGCTGGAGATACAATCGATACCCGTCCCTGATGAGAGGACAGAGGGAGAGAGGGACACAGATCGCTACAACATCGCCCCCCAGGCGGACTATTCAAAGGTGGATATTCAGCACCTGCTTGGGGGTATCCCGGCAACCCTGCCCTATGATGACTGGATTAAAATAGGGGCGTCTGTACTCAACTCTGGGTTTGATTATCTGGACTGGTACAACTGGAGCGCGCCTCGCGGTGTGGGGGACAACGACCAGCAAAAGCCCACCCAGGCCAAATGGAACACCTTCCACCAGCTGGATCGCGTGGGGTTTGGTACCCTGCTGTGGTACCTGGAGAAGCACGACCCCACCCGCTGTAAGGAAATCAAAGGGAATATGAGAACCCCAGCGGAAAATGTATTCATTAAAGAATGGGTCGAGGTGGTGGGAAGCACTATGACAAACAAGAGTGTGGGACAACTCTTCTACAATAAGTTCAAACAGAAGTATGTATTTGATGATGACTGGTTTATGTTTGATGACAAATCTGGAATTATGAAGAAGCTCACCAAGAAGATGATAGAGGCTCATATGTTTGGAGATTGCAGTGATTACCTGGGTGGATTGCTCGCCAACGTCATCGCGGAGACCACCGATGAAGACTTCCTCAAAAAATTGTATAGGTTTAAGCACAACGCCGAGACCACAACATTCATTAAGGGTTCATTTGCATTCAAGGAAGTCAGGTTCAAGGACACTAAGTTCAGAAAATCCCTTGACGCTAACCAGGAATTGATGGGCTTTGAGAATGGGGTCTATGATATGGGGATGGGTGAGTTTCGCAAGGGGGTCAAGACAGATTACGTCTCCTCGTACCTGGATTTTGAATGGTCGGACACCCACGATAACAAGTTCTTCGAAGACCTGATTTGGTCTATGTTCGAGGACGCCCCTATGGTGGAATGGTTCAAGAAACACCTTGGTTCTATCTTTGTAGGGGGAAACAAGGAGGAACTCATATATTTCTGGAATGGGAATGGGAGGAACGGAAAGGGAACAATCGACACCCTCATCCGCGCTGTTTTGGGGGACTTCTACACCCCCCTGGATGCAACGCACTTCACCACGACGCCCAAAGAGCCAGATAAACCCCAGCCTTCCCTGCTGAAATTACTACACAAGAAAGTTGCTATGGTTATTGAATTAGGAAATGATAAGCTCCACAGCGAAAGGGTCAAGTTGTTTTCAGGCTCCGACGTCCTCAACGCCCGCACCCTGTATGACCCCACGGTAGTCGAGGTGCCTTGCGAGTTCAAACCCATCGTCCAAACAAATCAACTCCCACAATTCACAGAGGTGGATCCCGCCCTCCTGGATAGGATCTGTCCCATCCACTTCCCCTTCAGATTTGTGGCAGACCACATCTATGATAAGAATGACCCCACGCATCGCCACGGTAATGAAAACCTTAAGACTAATTGCAAGGAGAAGAAAGTGGAGTTCTTCAACTGGGTACTGGAGTGCTGTGTCCCAAGGTACCGTGCGGAGGGGTTGAGGCCACTCCCCAAAAAGGTTGAGGATAACATCAAGGTATTTAGGAGAACCATAGACGATGTGAGCGACTACGTGGAGACAGAACTGCGAGTGTGTTTGGGTGGAAAGCTGTCATCAAACGAGGTCTGGGATCACTACAGACACTGGCGCATCCAGGTCAAAGAGAAGGAGGTACCTGGCACAAGGGACAATTTCGCCAAGCGCCTTAAACAAATCATAGGGGAAAACAAATACAAGAAGATTACTTACGAGAATAAGCAACAAAGGTGTATTTTGGGCTATGAGTTCATTAATAAATATGAGAAAATAAGAGACACATATGATGATAAATATTCAAATGACTTTTAGGTACCAAATCTCCTGGTGGTACCCACTGCACCGTGCTGGGTGTAAATTACTGAGGGGCGAGCGGGCGCCTGGGGTGGCGGAGCCTCGCCTTCCTCCTGAAATCTTGTGGCTTTCGCCTGTTTGGGTTTGCGCTTGTAGATCACCTGAGCCTCCTCCTCCTCACTGTCAGATCCAGAGACATAGACAATCTTCTGTTTGCGGGGTTTCTTCTTTTTCTTGTAAAGGATCTCTTGCTCCTGCTCCTCCTCCTCCTCCGGGGGAGCCACGGCCTGGTACTTGGGCGCTGCAGGTTTCTTGCCCTTGGCGGCCAAAAGTCTGTCTAATTTCTCCCTGCGTTCTCGCAATTCTTCCTCTTTCTCCATCTTCACCAAGTCCTTCTCCTTCTTCCTCAGTTCAGCATTACCCTTGCGAACCAAAATAGCCTTCTCCCTGGCCGAGGCCAAAACAGCCAGCTGGGCTGGGGTGCGTTTGGATTTCACTTTGGGCGGTAAAATAATTTCTTCCTCCTGGGTTGTATCAATCTCCTCGGAACTCATATACCTTTAAGAAATATTATAATTTCTTAAAGATTTCTGAAAGACACCATTAGACGCCTTAGACGCCTTGTTTTTTGAGGTGTCTAAGAAAAAGTCCCATCATCTGTGGGTCAAAATAGAAATTAGACACCTATCCACCTTTTTTGCCAAAAACACTTTTATTATTCTGAGATAATATTCTCAAACTGAAAACACTCTTTTAGGCCAAATAGGTGGATAGGTGTCTTTTCATACTTTTTTAAGAAAATAATAAGAGAAGTGTTATAGAGGAGACCCACAGATGGAAACATAGTCAATTAGACACCTTTTTTTTTGAGGCGTCTAAAGGTGTCTAAGGCGTCTAAAAATCTTGAAATATTTATTGAAAATATTTGAAAATTAATTTAATATAAACTCATCATAACATCTCCTAAATTGTGAGAGATGGTGAGATTTTGGACTTGTATCTACAAACAAAAATGAATATTCTTTACTATCACACACACTGTCCCACATATTTACAAAACTATCTGCATCCATCCCGAAACTGAGATCCTCTGCAACAAGTTGTTTTTCTTTATCATTGTAATTTTTGAAAAGACACCACAAAGTGCTATTACTTCTTATAGGCTTCGGCAAACCATTGCCTTGAGATTTATACACTTGTGTGATTATGAATGGTGAAATCCCTATGGCACCCTCGCCTTTGATGGATCCGCAATGGCGATACAGCAAACCTAATTTACTCAGCGCTTTACCGAACACCTTACTCTGCACGCAATCGTCAATAAGGAGGGCGATTTTTGGTTTTTTGCCCCCCCACTTGTGTGTGGGTTTCTCAAAATTGCCATTCTTGAAAAATCTCAACATATATTGTTCTAAATGTCTTCCATTTTTACCATCATTAATATCTTTCATTAAATCATTGTATCTTTTGAGATCCTCGTGGTATTTTACATAATCATCTCTCTCTTTATCCACCATATCCCTGACTTTCTGGATAATGTCTGGGTCATCCAGGTCATCAAATGTGTCATCGTCCGACACCTTGAGTTCTTTAAGCATATCCCAGTTAGAGTTTGCTGTGGGGGAAATCAAGATTGTCCTGTCGTACTCCATCTGTTTGATGAGATTAATCGCAGCGACTGACTTACCAGCCCTGGATCTCCCCACCAAGACTACCAGGGCGTGGCACTTGGGGCAGGCGGCTGGGGTGTTGTGCGACCCTGACATAGATTTTGGCGCTTTAATTGTTGTTCCCTGTATTTTGATAGTTTTCATATCCTGTTAGTAAGAGGATATATTTATTCAGCCACCAAACCTACATCTTCTTCAACAGCTTCAATAAGATTTTTACCCACACGGGTTTCTCCCTCTGTCTCAACTTTGACGTTATCCTCAACAATCATATTGAGCGATCTCAACAAATTGTCCCTGGCGTTGTCGCTCTCTCCATAGGACACTCTCAACATCGCGATCTTCTCCCGTCTTGTCAGACTACCAAAAACACTCAGCCCGACAAGTCCAGCGCCCTGAAGCTCCAGCTGGAAGGCGCGACTTCTGGATGCCGTACCATAGGATAATCCTATTCTACGCCTATAGGCCTCCACCAAATCCGTGTTATTGAACGAACCTGGTATATCCTCCCCTCGTCTGATGGGGGCGCCCTCCAAACGCGCGGTGTATTCTGCGTCAGCTTGAGCCTTCCCCGCCGTCTGCGCCAGGGTCTCTGCCTCGAGCGCCTCCCCGATGAGCTGATTGTTTTGTCCCACAAAGATTGCGTCATCAGCGATTTTTCGGGATCTAATGAGTTTCGCTTCGTCAATCAAGCTAACCATCCCCTTGAGTGCGCCCTGGATGTCTCCGCGTTTGAGGATATCCATCATATTAACCATCTTATTCACGAATGGATTACCACCAAAATCATAGGCTCCAGTCTTTATCCTGTCTTCCATCAACTGCCTTGCCTGCGCCTCATCAAGTTCTAAGTCAAGAGTTTCCTGGATCTCTCCCGCTAACTCCGCGGGATCCTCATTTCCAGATATTGCCAGCACCAGATTAACAAACCGCTGACGCAGTCTCTCCACTGGGTATCTAATAGGAAAGGCATACAAAGATGGATCAACTAATTCATTTGGGTTAAACATACTCGTTGTCTGAAATTGTTTGGCCGAGCGTCTCAGGGCGAGCATAGACAGCAGGGGGTCTGACGACTGTTTGATTGTTTTGGATACCCCAGGTACCCCCTGGGTAAGGAGAAATTGTTCTGCTTTCCTGACCCCCTTCACGGTTCTGTACCCGAGCCTCGCCCGCTGTTGTTCTGACAAAAGACCACATTCTTCCATCACTATTCGATCTGCTTCTGTTGTTTCCATTGTTATTATAATGTTTGTCTATATTATAAAATGAGCCAAAGTATTGGAAACACAGCGAGAGTTGGTAAAGTCTTCATAGCCCCTGAGCTTGGTTCTTCTGATGAACCAAATAAGATCCTCCGTCAGGGCGGACATCCGGGTGTATCGGGAGACCTTGAGATAGTCCATCAGGTCAAGAACCATTTGGGAAATGATAGCTTGCGCCTGCTCCAAGCGGGAACTCTGTATATTGATGATATTGAGCCTATGCAGGCGGGCAGTCAGATTGGTGCGGGACTACCCTTTAATAACATTAGGACGAACACACTCACTTTTGGGGATGGTACCTCCCAGACAACCGCCGCTATCTCGGGTGCGACCCCTGGGATGACTATGACGGGTGCTGATAGCATCGCTCCCTCCCCTGCTATGGTCTCGGGTGATATCATCACAGCGGGTGCGCTCGGTGAGGTTGGTCGTTGGAAGGTTGTCGTGCCTAACTTCGTGTGTAGCGCCGCAGCGACTTTTGGGATGTTTATGACACAAATAGGTGGCGGACAGTTGAACGGGACAACAACTGGAATAGATTATGATAGTTCCCCGCCAGCATTCCTCGCCCCCCTGAATGTTGTTTTCCCTGGTGTGAATATACCTCTCACGATAGACCCTATTGCGGCAGGGACACACTCTCAATTGGAGATAGACATTACCCAAAAGACAGGAGACTATGGGAGTGTAGCAATCAGGTACTGCTATTTCAGCGATAGTGGGAGATTTCGTACAATAACACGCAATTTCCAGACCATCCCACCCAGGGATATGGCAGGATTTTACATCAGACCGAGTGCTGGTACTTGTGAAGGAACAATTTTCACATATAAATATAGTTCTGTATAATATAGAAGTATGAGCCGAACGATACATATGAAAAATAAGCAACAATGTGAAATAAAATATAGTAAAAGATTTTGTGATCGTGAGTTTGGTAAAGCCAGTCCAAGCAAACAGATCCCTGAACCTGCACCAGACCGCCCAAAGCCCAAACCTGCACCAGCCCCCAAACCCACACCCACGCCGAAGCCCAAACCCCCCACACCTGTACCCAGTAAAGGCCACGTGTATCAGGGTGTGATAGGACAATCCCCCACCTCCCTCAAATGGCATTACGGTCAGGGCGTCAAGAACGCTGTCCCTATGGACGTTCAAGCTGGTGCCTACGGGACAGCTATGGGGTACAATCTGGAAGAAACCTATAAAAGAAAGATGAGACAATTCGCTTTCGAACATTTTGATGCGAATGATGCCGACGACCTGAAGATCCCCCTGGATGATTTGGAGAAGAAGTACCCTGGCCTTCACGAGGCCTACGATGTGGAAAACAACTTTGATGATATCGCTGATGCAGAAGAAAAACTGATATCTCAACCCCAAGAGATATTTGGTGCCGACCCTGGAGACACTATCCAGTGGGTACCTGAAGAGGCCACGAACGTCCACGGTGTGTATCACGACCGAGAAGACCTGCCCCTGGAGAAGAATGTGGGTAATATCCATTTCTTGGGCGAAGGATCTGGTAGAGATCCCCGGGGTGTTGATACCCCCCTGCGTAAGTTGGTGGCTGCGGGAAAGCAAGCTGAGGCTGAGGCTTTGTTTAAATCCACGGGTACCCACAGAGCTTTGAAGCGTATGGTTGAGGAGCAGGTGAGTGATGGTGTCACTGAAATCCATCTCCACGGTCATTCAACGGGTGGTTGGTCGGCACGTTCGTCTATTAAAGAGTTGGCCGAGCAGTACCCCGACATCAAGTTTGTGGGGAAGGGTCAAGGCTCCCACGGTGCAGATAGCAGTAAATATGGAAAACTCCCTGATAACGCCGAGTATGAATATCACACTATGATTAATGATAAGACAAGTCTCAAAAACAGAGCGTTTTTTAAGAATGAGATAGAGAATGGTGCCAGCGCTAACTTTTATGAGGCCAAGGTTAATGACCCCATAGATATATTTCAGGATCCCAGGGTTTCTGCCTATCAGAGCCACCAGATCAATATGTACTATGACCCTGTGGGAGATGAGACCCTGGCAGGCGGCGTCCCCCTTGACCGCGCCAAGGGTTGGGTAATGAATAAGGATGGTGAGTTGGAGAGTAAGGAACCCCACTGGACTGAGAAGTTCAAGAAAAACATAGACCCCCGAAACTGGGATAAGGAGATGGTGGCCGACCAGGCCTCTAATTTCACGGGTGGTATTGCAGGTGATTTGATTACCAGTCATTTTATTGATAACAAACTTGGTATCAAAAACCCCGTGGGTAAAGAGCTGGCGCACACTGCTATTTCCTCCACTATTGGTGCTGGTATTAGTGGTACTACAACTGGCCTCGCTCGTGCTGGCACTCTGGCGTACGCCCAGGGGGGTCTGGAAAACACAGCGGCGAGGTTTGGTGAGGGTTTTCTCGAGACTGGGGCGATTGGTGGTGCTGGAATGCTTGCTGGGGGTATTGCTGGTGATTTAGCTGATATGGGCGTTCACGCTGGGCTGAGGGCGGCTGGGGTCAAAGAGGGGACAGCCACGAGTGTGGCAAACATCACAGGTGGTGCTGTCACTGGTGGTGTCGGTGTCCTTGCTATGACGGAGGCTGGGGCGGCGCTTGGCGCAGAAGCCGGGCCGATTGGGGTGGGAATTGGGGCTGTGGGTGGGGCGGCGATTGCTGGTGCGATGGAACTTTATCAGCACAGGCAGGCGGTGGAAAATATGTTCTCTAAGGCTGGTAAGGAACTGACTGGATATCTGGGTTTCAAGCACCGAGACCACGGTGATGATGAGAGTGGTGGTACTTAAAAATAAAAATATAAATGTATATAAATGACAGAAGTTGTTGAAGATACCTACGTTTCCTGGATTGATCGCCAAACCGAGGATGGCAGGAAAGCTTACTACGCCCGTTGTGAGGAACTCCGTCGCACGTGTCCCCTAATGGATAGCATCACCCTGCAGTCGGTGGCTAAGCGCACCCCCCAGGAAATGGAGGAAATATTTGGTAATATGGAACCCTGGGATCCCTCTACCTTTGTTTTCGTCCCCCCCAAAGAGAAATGTGTTATGACTTTTAACAACAGGGCAGAGCTTGAAGCCTGGGAGGCCGAGCAAGCTTCCTCTAAATAAATATGTCAATAGACTATATACACAATGGAGGTCGCCTACACAAAAAATATTTTCCTCGATAGTTCTATAAATACAGAGACTGGAGATGGTCGGTTTGCCCGCTGGATCTGCCCGAGCGAGGGGTTCTCGGTGGCAAACACACAGTTCATTAAGATGACTGTCAATAGTTTCACTATGAGACGCAATTGGTACAATATCAATCAACATAACAATTTGTTCTACTCCTATGACCCTGGCTCGGATTTCTACCAGCCCTACACAATCGCTCCAGGAAATTACACCACCCTGACTTCTGTGGCGACTGCGATCCAGGCCGCCCTACAGGTGGGTGTGGGTGTCGGTGCCACTTGTACCTTTGACCCCCTGACGCGCAAGTTTTCTCTTGATATGACAGGCGCTGGTGGTTTTGGTGCTACTTTTTACTTCGTGGGTTTCTCGGTTAAAGAGGGCGTCCCCCCAGGCACCACCTTCCCCCTTCCCACAGCCGAGGGGTTATTCAACGACAGCTTTGAAGTTCTGGGTGGTATCCCCACACGCACGAGCGGTATCCCCCCATTTCAACCCAAAAATCTGTTTGGTACTACAGTGGGTCAGGTGGTTCATATATCATACTATGTCGCCGCTCTCAACACCCTCTCGGAGCTGTGTGTTCGGTCTTCTTTACAGGGTGGTAATTACCAGTCTTTCGGGTACGAGCAAAACCTCCCAAATGCTTCAGGCCTGACGAACACAGATATCATCGCCAGGATCCCGATCCGAAATGCCACTTGGACGGCAGAGGAGGAGTTCATACATTTTGAAGATTTTGATGATAACTTTTCAGTAATTATCCCAGAGAAGCAGTTGTCCCAGTTTGTCTTTTCAGTGACAGATCACAAGGGACGGCTCCTCCCCCAGGTCGCCCCCGGTCAGGCTCAGGACGGCTCCTTATCTTTCAGGTTGAGCTTGAAAATGAGTATCCTCAATGATACTTCCAGCAGGGATCATATGACTTTGCCCGGGGATGTGTCCCAGATGAACTTTTCTTATTAGGCTTGAAATTATTATATTTACTGATTGTATAAAAGAAAATGAGTGGAAGCGATATCACCACCCCCGCGAATATGATGTATGGCGTTCAGCGTCTCCAGAATTACAGCAAGAATAAGTTTCGTCTCCTCCCCACATCGGCCACGACCGTGGGTGCCTATGGAATTATCCAGGTGCCGATAGTTCAGGGGACGATCGTGGATCTGTCATCCCTCAAGATGCAGTTGAAGGTCGCCGCCACAGGATCTTCTGTGAATGGTGGCGCCGCCGATGAGGTCTATGCCCGCCTCCCCCAGGACGTGTCTTCTCTGATCCAAAGAGTAGAAGTGCTAATCAATGGAGTTTTAGTTAATGGCAGTTCGAGCGATTACAACGCCTGTACCCGCCTTCGCAAGTTGTGTAAGGGTACTTTTGACCGCGACACGTCTATTGACCGCGCAGTCTCCCATTCGAGCATCGTCCCCGCCGACGCTAACGAGACCGTTGAGGTCATTATGAAGGACTGGCTCGGAACCCTGTTTGCTGGTGGTGATGAGGGAGCGTCGAACCGTTTCCTTCACACAGGTCTTTGCGGCGACATTACCCTCCGTATTCAGCTTGCTGGTAATAACGCCCTTGTAGGCAAACAGCAGGGTGTGGCTATCACTGATAACTACACCACCGCCGATGCTCGGGCGAACGCCGCCCTGATGTCCTACCAGGTGAGCGACATCAAGTTCTCTATGGAAGCTGTGGGTATGCCCCCCCAGTACGAGATGAACCTTATGGCCGACCTGGCCTCTGGTGGTCTTGAGGTGGGCTACGAGGAGATGTACTCCTTCCCTCTGCAGAACATTACTGCGGATGCCTTTGAGAATAGGTTCTCGGTCTCGACGCGGTGTCTCAACGGTCTTTTTGCCGGGGTGCGTGATGCGAACTCGGGTACCACGGGAGTGAGAGCGCACCTTCTCCCTGATGTTATCGGCGATGCTGTTGTGTCTAATGCTATGCGCTTCCGTGCCTATGACAGTCCCACTAAGCAGTTTTCGTGGCAGTTCTCTATTAACAACCAGAAACATCCAAATTACCCAGCAGACCTTATAGAGGCCTGTGCCGACACCGCCTCGGTGGAGGATCGCAACGGTGTCTCGGGTCGTGGAAATCTGATTACCTCTTTCGCCTCGTTCAAGGATGGTGTGGGTGTTTTCCCCCTGTCCCTGAAGCACAACCAGCCCACGGGTGGTTTCCCCTACACCCAGCTGTCGTCTGGTCTTGACACCCGCTCGACTAATATGGCTGGTACTATTGAGATGCGCGGTATGACTACGCCCACGGCCGACGCCGCCTCTGGTGAGACAGCTGTACGATCCTGTCTGGTTTGTGCTGTCTCGCAGCCCCTCCTTATGATTAATGTAGGAAAGTCCGTAGCGGTCAGCTTCTGATTGAATAAAAATATAAACACATTATATAGAAATGTCGTTCAGACCACAGATCAGAGAGATCCTTCCAGGAGCAGACCAGCGAAACGCCCTTGCCGCCCCCACCCGAAGAGTATTTGGGGATAATAGATTTATTGCCCCTGTTTTTAACCGAGCGCCCACCGCCCCCGCGAACCGTTTCTCACAGATTATTACTAATAACAACGTGCTTAACTGTGCCGACCCTAACTGGCCTCGCCAGCACACTATAGGCTCCCAGAGAGCTGAGGGCATTCACGCCAATGTCAAACAGATCGCCCAGCGAAATGAGTACCAGAAGGGCGCGAATATGTGGGGCTTCGCTCCCGGCACTCCGCTAATAGTTTCTAACCACAGTTGTTAGATAAATCAAAATTAAATATCACTATTATTTAAGAACATCATAGGATGAGGTTGTTAAACAATATTACAGAAGCTCAAGTTATCCCTATCCAGGAGGAGGATCCCTGGTGGCAGACTTTCAATGGAGCATTTTGGCTCACGCTGGGTGGGGCATTCTTTGGTTTGATAGTGTCA
>TARA_R110002074_G_scaffold140937_3_pt1 | contig 15014 bp, 16 predicted proteins | sample TARA_R110002074 | Tara Oceans TARA_R110002074 (sample SAMEA4397215) | marine metagenome | biome: Polar Biome; feature: [MIX] marine epipelagic wind mixed layer (ENVO:01000061); material: water (ENVO:00002006), including particulate matter (ENVO:01000060) such as... | depth 10-100 m
AGGCACTGCACCTTTTGTAGACCCAAATACAGGTGATATATATATAAATAATGTAAAGGTCGGTAACGTAGCAGATAAACCTGAAGATGGTGCGGGTTCCTCTGGGTTAAATATTAATTATAATCTTCCCGGTGGTACGACAGGTTCGGGTCTTGCTGGGTTGAATTTAGGAGCAAATTCAGGCGTAGGGGTAGGAACCAACTTGTTTGGCGGTATACCTGTTGCTCCACCTCCGCAAGAAACACGACCCACGCCCTTCACATATTACTCACCAAGTTTCGACACTCTTAGCGGAATTCGCGGTCTTCAACCACAAGTAGCAAATCTTGCAGATCAGTTTAGAGGGGGTGCGGAAGAGGCACAACCTGTTCAAATGAGAGACGGTGGTGACCCCATGATGTACGGACCCCGAAGAATGGGTGAAGTCCCCGGTCCTCTTGGTATAGAACGTGACATAATTCCTGCGGATTTAATGCCCGGTGAGTTTGTTTTTACTAAAGACGCGGTTCGCGGTGCAGGAAAAATGGCAGGAGGCGGTATGAAAGAGGGGGTTAAATCCATGTATGGTTTGATGAAAAAATTTGAGGGAGTTGCATAATGGCTACTGACAATCAAAACGTCACCCAAACCACTACCCAAACAATCAAAGAAGATCCAAAATTTGCAGCATATAGGCAAGCTCTTTTAGATGAAACGGTTGGTTTAGTCCAGTCGAGAGCGCAGCAACCCGTTCTTCCTCCCGCTTACTATGTTGCAGGTTTGTCCCCTCAAGAAGAACAAGCCACGGCTCTCGGTCAAGCAGGAATTGGTTCGTATCTTCCCTATTTACAAAGTTCTCAAGGAATTCTTGGTGAGGGTGCTAGAACACTGGGTCAGGCAAGAGGGACGCTTAGTCGAGGGGAACGAGCTTTTGATATTATGGATCCTGCGGAGGCACAATTGCAAGCAGGTTACGAGCAACTTTTACCTGCGTCAGGAGCAACTCCTGAATTACAATCTGGTATTGCGTCTATTCGCCAAGCGCAACAAGCACAGTTTGATCCATCGAGTGCTTCACAGTTTCAAAGTCCGTATCAACAATATGTTGAAGGAGCTATTAACCGTCAATTTGACCAAGCACAAAATCGTCAAGACGCTCAAGCAGTTTCTTCTGGAGCTTTTTCAGGGTCACGGCGCGATATTATGGATGCCGAGTTAGAGGGACAACGTGCTAGAGCCGTAGGAGAAGCCTATGCTCAAGATTTTGGGCGAGCCTCGCAACAAGCACAACAAGCGTTTCAAGAAGAACAAAACAGACGTTTAACCGCAGGACAAGGATTAAGTAATATTGGATTTCAAAGGTCTGGAGCATTGCAAGATTCTGCGTTAGCCAGAGCCAATTTAGCTCAAGGTCAACTTGGTTTGGCTTCTAATTTAGCGGGAGGAATTGCTGGTCTCGGACAACAAATTACAGGATTAAGCGGTTTACAGGCGGGGTTAGGACAACAGGCTCAAGCGCAGAATGTGCAAGACATTTCGACTCTTCTTAACCTTGGAACTTTGCAACGTGGACTAGCGCAATCTACTTTGGATTCTCAAAGGCAAAGAGAGTTGGATATACAGCGTTATCCATACCAACAATTGCAGTTCTTGTCTGATATATACAAAGGCGTACCATCGACTCAGCAAACAATAACGCAAACACCAACGTACAGTCCAAGTCCGTTCCAACAAGCGGCAGGTCTAGGTATTGCAGGGATAGCGGCAACAAGTGGCAACAGTGCAAGGGGTCTTTTCTAATGACAATAAGCAGACCTTTACAACGTAAACTATTCATGCAACGCGGTGGTGAGCCTCAAGCGGAGATGATGATGCAACCTCCACAGCAGATGATGCAACCTCCACAGCAGATGATTTGGGGCCAACAGCAGATGATGCCACCTAGCCCCGAAGATCCTACTGAGGTTTTGTTTCAGGAAGGTCAAAAAATAGGTCAGGGCATAATTTCACAAATAGATAATTCACAAGATTATGAAGAGTTGATGAACGCTCTGCGCGGAGATGAAATGCCTGTGGAATCTCGACGCGAGGAACTTTCTGGGTTAGTGGGTAAACAAGATTCTCAAGACACTCCAGAAAGCGTTTTGACTTTGGTGCAACCCACAATGGCTTTAATTGAAGCTCAAGGTGGTATAGATGGACTTATGAGACAGGTGTCGGGAGATGTACCCGTTGAGGGCGATATGGCTCAAGGTGTTGGGTCTATGCTTATGGCAGGACAGCCCACGGAACCCGTGCAAATGGCTAATGGTGGTATGGTTCGTAAAATGCAATCAGGCAGTTCTGGAGATGCAACGGGAGGGATAGGTGTAACGGGAGGGATAGATGCAAGTGGAAGAGCAACCGAAACTTTATTATCCAATCAAACACCCCCTAAAAGTTTGGAAGAAGAATTTTTAAAAAGACGGGATTTGTATCGTTCCGTGATTCCACAAGAAACAAATCTGGGTCAAAAAGCGGGTATCGTGGGTGGTCTTTCTCTGGCAATGGGGGACACAACAAAACCAACAAGTTTTGGTTATGATGTTGCAAAAGCGGGGTTAGATGCTTTTTCTATCGCAAATCAAGGTAAAGAATCGCAACGTGCTTCTGAGCAAGCGACTGATTTAGCGGCTTTACAAAGTGCTGAAGCAATAGTCAATCCTACGTCAGCAGCTACAAAACAAGTTGGAGTTAGAGTTGACCAAGATGGAAATACTGTACTTAGTAAAATTGGCCCAAATGGGAAACTTATTAGTGAATATCTTTATATTCCCGGAACAAACGAAATAATAAGAGGTCTAAATCCACAACAACTTGCTGAACTTAATGCTAAAATAGCTGAAGATGCATTAAGTAGAAAAGAAAATGAAAAAATAGCATCAACAACACTAAAAGAAATATTTGGTTTAGAAAAACAAGACGCTCTTTTTGATCAGGCGTTGAACACTTTAATAAACAACCCTGAAGTTGAATCAGGTTTAGGATTGTTAGGACAATTATTACCAGATGCAGTTGTTGATGAAAGTGCGGTTGCATTAAGAAGTATAGGTAGAGAGCTTGGTATAGCTGTTATTAATTCTGCAACCTTTGGAGCGTTAAGTGAGAAAGAATTACAATTAGCTCTTAGCGTAAATTTACCAACGGGATTAAACAGAATGGAGTTAATAGAGTTTATAAAAGCAAAACAGAAAGCTCAAAGAAAATACAGAAGAATTTTGGAAACAAGAACAGACGAATTAGCAGGAAGAACACTTCAAGAATATAGAGAAATACAAACGGAGAAAAGAAAAGAAAATAATCGAGTATTAGACCTTTTTGATAATGAAAAATATAGTGAAGGTATTACTGCAACTCTTTTTGACGCAGGTACTATTTACGAAGTTGTTGACGAAAAAGGAAAAATTACAAACATTGGACGTACAGAAATAACTAAAGATATTTGGGTAAATGTCATGTCCGCAGAAGACAGAAAAATTGTAATAGATAAAATAGATCAATTACTTGCTGATAGACCCAATTAAGGATTTAATAAATGAGTAATACAACTGGACTTAGCCCCGAAGAATTAAAGCAAATGAAAGATCTTTTTCTTTCGAACAAGGATATTACAGACTCAACTTCTGAAACTGTTCCTGAAGCAGACTCTCAAATAATTCGAACAACTGTACAAGGTTTTACTTCTGGATTTGGTGAAGAAATAGAAGCAAAAGTTCGTTCTGCCGTCCCTGAAAGTTTAGGAGGTAAAGAATACAAAAACATAAGAGATGAATTAAGAAAACAACTTAGAGATTATAAAGCACAAAATCCCAACGAAGCTCTTACAGCAGAAGTTGTTGGAGGGGTTTTGCAAGGAGTTGCTCTGGCTGTTCTTACAAGAGGCAAATCAGTTCCTTATACAGTAGCAAACATGGCTACAGCTAATCTTGCTCAATCCTTGGCTTCTTCTCTTGGATTTGAAGAGAAAGATATTGAAGAATTTGGAATATCTGATCTTATGAAAACAGGAGCAGAAACAAGTATTGGAGCAGCTATTGGAACAAGTATAGAGGTCGTTTTATCAAAATTTGCAGGACCTATAGGTGCAGGTTTAATAAAAGTTATAAAAAACAAACTTTCAAAAGCTCCTGCAAATGAAGTTCAAGCAGAGCTTTATCGCATATTACAAAACACCAAAAGAAATACAAATGAAACTAATGAAGAACTTATTTTAAGAGTTATTGAAGACATTAAAGAAGGAAGAACGATTTCTTCTAATGAAGATTTAATAACAACCATAAACGCTTTTAAATTAGACAGTCCTGAATTAAAAAAATTCATTACAAAAAGCACAAAAGAACAAGCAACAAAAACAACAAATGCTTTAAAAGACAAATTATTTTCTGTTTTAGCTCCAGATGCAAATGATAAAAATTTAATTATAGATATGGAAAAGAAAATAAAAGCAAGAAAAGATAAAGAAAAAGAACTTTACGATAATTTGTTTGTAAAAACTAATCCTGAAGTGTCTGATTCTATTTCAGAGGCATTGTTAGACGTTATAGAAAGGTTTCCAGAGGCAGAAAAAAGTTTGCGAAAAATACTTCGTTCTGAAAAAATGTCCCCTTTGTTTAAAGTAGTAGATGAAGAATTTGTTTTAACTCGAACACCTACTTTACGAGATGCAGAATTGTTTCGCAGAAATTTAAAAGAAATTGCAAAAAAAAGTTTTGATAGCGGAGATGGAACTCTTGGTAATAATGCTGTTAAAGCTGAAGAAATATTAAGAACAACTTTAGATGATTTTTCTCCTGAACTTGCTTTAACAAGAGAAAATTATAGTAAGTTAATGAAAGATGCCCGTGCGTTTGAATACGGGACTTTAAAAGCAAATTCAGCTAACGTAGATGAATTTATTGCTGAAACAAGGGATTATTCTCCAGAAGAAATAAATGCGTTAAGCGTGGGTATTTTATCGTCACTAAAAAATCGTCTTCGTGTTAATCCTGTCGGAACTCTTAGGGATTTAAAAGATAATGAAAAAAACTTAGGTCAAATTCTTGAGACTTTTGTTCCACCAGAACAATTAGACGATATATTAAAAAGCATTGATACAGCGTACAATGCTAATGTAGTAAAAAGTAAAACTGCACCCAATGTGGGTTCTCAAACTACGCCTCTCAATAAAGAAATGAGTAATATAGGTTCAAATGTTTCAGGTCTTTCTCAAATAATTCAAGGTTCTAAGTACGGTAATATTCCACAACTTGTAGGTGGATTTATAAAGATAGCTAGTAATGTTTTACCCGAAGCAAACAAATTAAATTCCGAGCAAAAGAGACAGGTTGTAGAGGTACTGTTTGACCAAGATCCTGATTTTGTAAAAAAAATGTTAGATCAATCGTTACCTGCTAGTGAAATTATAAACACAATGCGTCCTGTCATACAAAATGTATTAAGAGTTATTCCCTCTGGTGCTTCATCTCCTGCTGTTCAACAATACATACAACCAAAGGTTGAAGAAGAACAAAGAGCCATAGTTCCAAAAAAAGATACTTCAAGAGAAGATACAATGTCTTCAATTCCTGCTCCCCCACCTCAAACCAAAATAACAGGAACAGTAGACCCTCAAACAGAAGCTCGAATGGCACAAGTGTTTGGTGGTGGTATTGGATCAATAGGTCAAGCATAATGGATAGTGATGATGTTCTAAAAATGTTAGAGAAACACGAACAAGACTGCCATGTGCGCTATGCTAAAGTAGAAAAAGCCTTAGATAGACTTGACACAAAATTATGGGGTATTGTTGTGATAATTATAATTGCTAGTGGCTTGGAACAATTGTTATGAAACTCTCTTCTCATTTCACTTTAGAAGAACTATGCAAGAGCCAGACGGCTTTGCGGTTTGGGATTAACAACACACCTATTCCCAGTCACATAGACAATTTAAAGTATCTAGCAATTACGATTTTAGAACCTATTCGTAAAGAATTTGGTCCGTTTACTCCTAGCAGTGGATATCGCTCAAAAGGTTTAAATAAGAAAATAGGGGGATCTAGTAAAAGTCAACACTCAAAAGGAGAAGCGGTTGACATAGAGATAATAGGAGTTTCTAACAAGCTCCTCGCCTCATGGATCTTTCACAACCTTAATTACGATCAATTAATTTTAGAATATTGGGATGAAAAAAATGAAGACCCAAATCAGGGGTGGGTGCATGTAAGCACGACCCTTGATTGTAGGAAATCGTGCTTACAATTTAATGGTAAAAAATATTTACCCTTGGACTTGTAATTTTCTTAAAAGGGAATTTCTAGGATTAAAACTAAAATTAAAACAAAAACTGGTCCCATTAATATAATTCCAATAAGAGCTAAGAATTCTTTAATCCATGTTGTGATGTCTTTCATTATATTACTCCTCCAACATTTTTTGGTTAATTAATTAAGTTGTGGGAGGGTTTTTAATTCCCCCCCCCTTTAGGTTCTTCAAGACAGCAGAAAGGACTCTGCAAATAATCCTTTCTGTTTGCCTTATTTATATTCTACAACAAATTCTTTGCCATTAGCCCAAGTGGCGGTTCCTTGACCGTCGCGTCTGCCGTCTTTCCATTCCCCAACATATTTGGTGCCATCAGCATAAGTGAGGGTTCCTTGGCCATGTTGTTTGCCGTCTTTCCATTCCCCAACATATTCGCCAAAATAAAAAGTGTAGGTTCCTTGCCCGTGGTATTTGCCGTCTTTAAATTCACCAACATATTTGCTGCCATTAGCACCCTTCTCATTAATATAATTCCAATAAGCGCTAAGAGTGAGGGTTCCTTGGCCGTGGTATTTGCCGTCCTTATATTCTCCAACATATTTGTTGCCATCAGCATCAGTGTAGGTTGTTTCTTTATGAGTTTCATTTAAATTTTCCATTTTTTATTTTCCTTTTTCCTGTTTTGTGAGGGAAGCATAAGCCTCCCTCTGGTTCGTTAATCAAATATTGTTTTAAACTTTTTTAATTTCGATATAATCGACCATATGTTCTTTTCTGGCTTTTTCGATTTTTTCCAATAATCCTTTAAGATGTTGGACTTGTTCTTGTATATGTACAACACATTCATTAGCACCGTTTATTTTTATTTCTGCAAAATATTTAAGGTCATCTTCTCTTTTTTTTAATAAACGCTCTACTGCAAATTCAACTAAAAATTCTTCTTTCATATTTAATTTTTCTGTATTTTCCATTTTTTGTTTCCTTCATTACTTGGTTAAAATGTGTGTTTTTTGTGCGTATACCTATTTTATATAAGATATATCCTATAGGGTCAAGTCTTTTTATTAAAAAATATCACATTTAATATAATTTACTTGAATTTATAAAAAAAAAGTGTAGTTATAGTTGTGTTCACAGAGAACAATAAAACAAAAACATTTAAAAAGGAGCAAAAAATGGCGGAAAACAAAGAAGAATTCCCCACCAAAATTTCAAACGATATGTTCATTCGAGAGGTTCCCACAGATAACAATTTGGGAAGTTTACGTCAATTGGCGGAAGAATTACAGACCGTGCAACGTGATCGACTCGAAGCAGAGACTTTATTGAAAGCTTTGAAGGAACGTGAAAGGCAGATAAGCGAATCGGATTTGCCTCTCGCTATGCAAGAAATTGGTATGAATGATTTCACGCTAACGGACGGTAAAAAAGTCGCTAAGAAAACCGTTTATAGAGGTCATATTCGTCAAGACAATATGCTTGAAGCCTTAGAGTATCTAAACAGCCAAGGTTATCAAGATGCAATGAAGAATGAGTTGAAAGCCTCTACTTCGCCTAACATGCCTCAATCCGAATTTGAGGAAATTCAAAAACTGTTGCGCGAAAACTTTGGGGTAGAGTTTGATCAAAAACTGTCTATTCATCACAGCACAATGTCTGCCGTGATTAGAAAGTTGCAAGAAGATATTGATCAACAATCGGCTCGTGGCGAGAATCCCAAACCAATAGATTCGGTACTTAACCCATTTATTGTAGACAAAGTAACCATTAAATAAAGGAATATAAAAATGAATAAAGTTGTAAAGAAAGAAACCAATAAGGCTGTAACCCCTAGCACAGACGTTGACGCATTAATTAACTCCACGCTTGGTATGGGTACAGAAAATATTAACTCTGAGACACTTGCAACGCCTCGATTAAAGGTGGCGCAGAGCGCGGACACAAGATTACCTCAACTGACTCGTGCCGATGGCTCAAAAGCGCATATGGGAGATATATACGATACTGTGAATTTAACCGCTTATGACGGTGAAGCAGGCATTAAGTTAGTTCCATGTTACTTCAAGCTTGTATACACCCATTGGGGTGAGCGTGGTACGGGAACAGGTGCGCCCATTGCGATTTATCAGAAAGAAGATAAACGTCCGCCAACGAAACGCGGCACAGACAACAAAGATTATATTCTGGATAGTAACAATCTGCCAACAGAAGAATATATCGAGCCTAATATGGAATTCTATTGCTTAATTGTGTTGGATGATGGCGAGGTAATTCCTGTTGTTTTGAGTATGAAATCAACGGCTCTAAAAGTCGGTAGGGCTTGGAATTCAATTATCAATCAACAGAGTTTTTTTGATGAGAACGGTCTAAAACAAAAACTTCCGATTTTTGCTTGCATTTATAATGCAAAGGTGAAAAACGAAACGCGAGACAAATACAGTTGGTATAATTGGGAGATTACCTTGCACGAAGGTTTTGCCAAAAAACTGCAAGCAAACGAAGGAACTCCAGAAGAGCGAAATTTATGGTTGAACTTGTTCCTTGAGGCAAAAAGTTTTGCTGAAGGGGCGCAATCTAATCAGGTTGTTGTATCTCAGGACGAGCATTTTGAGTCGTCAGCAACTGTTGACGAAACAAGTTTATCGGACGAAAACATCCCTTTTTAATTAATGAGAGAAATTAAGGGGTTTAAACGCCCCTTAATTTTGAGGGGGAATTATGTCCACAAATAAGTTTAGCACTATATTCAGGGGCTTAGAACTTGCTCACGGCACTTATGTCGTGGACAAGAAGCAAGCCAATGGAAAGCATGTGGGTCAGGCTAAGATTATTCGAGAGCCTCGAACCACGGAACATTGGCAACAGCATTTAGTCGGAACGCGGTCATTAGGAATTATTCCGATCAACGAAAAGAATGAATGTGTCTGGGGTTGTATTGATATTGATACATACAATCTTGATCACGCTGATTTAATTAGTCGTATACGAAAGCTTAAACTTCCGCTGGTTGTTTGTCGTAGCAAATCAGGAGGTGGTCACGTCTTTCTTTTTACAAAAGATTGGATACCTGCCAAAGACATGCAAGATAGTTTGTCTAATATTGCAAGTGCGCTGGGTTACAATGGATGCGAAATATTTCCCAAGCAAGTGAAATTGCATATAGATAAAGGGGATGTCGGTAACTTTTTGAACATGCCATATTACAATGCGGACGCAGGGTTACGCTATGCGTTTAAAGATGATGGGAGTGCTTGCACGTTGCAAGAGTTTTTTGGTTTGTACGATCAGTATGCTCAAACTCATGAACAAGTTAACGCTTTGAATATTATTGAAGATACACCTGTTGATAGTATGAAAGATGCTCCGCCATGCCTTCAGGCTCTTTTTAAACAAGGTTTTGAAGAGGGTTCTCGGAACAATGGCCTGTTTAATGTGGGTGTGTATTTACGTAAAGCTTTTCCAAATTCGTGGGAGAGCGAAATTCTAACATACAATCTTAAATATTTTGATCCACCGTTACCTTTAAACGAAGTCAATTCGGTTGCTAAACAATTGGAAAGAAAAGATTATACGTATAAATGTTCTGACGAACCCATCAAAGCGTTTTGTAATAAATCTTTGTGTTCTACAAAGAAATATGGAGTACAGGCTATTGTTACAAATACAGCGATAGCTAATCTTCGTAAATATAATTCTAATCCTCCGATTTGGTTTATGGATGTGAATTCTGAGCCAGTTGAGTTAGATACAGAATCTCTTATGAAGCAACCGAATTTTCAAAAAGCGTGTATCGAGCAACTTAATTTTTTACCGCCAACCGTAAATCGTCCGCAGTGGGAGCAACGGCTTAATGCGTTGTTGACTAACATGACAGAGACAGAAGGCAGCATTATAACAGCGAGTGAAGATTCAAGTATCGACGGTCAGTTCTATGAATACCTCGAAGAGTTCTGTGTTCATTTACAAACAGCCGAGGATAAAGAGGAGATATTATTGAGAAGACCTTGGAGTGACGCAGAGAAAGGTTTAACTTTTTTTCGACTTAAAGACTTCTCCGCGCACCTTCGTAAGAATAGATTTTTTGAATACAAAACTCATCAAATATCTCAACGTCTGCGAGACATTGGTGGTCAGCCATCCTTCCTCAAAATTAAAGGTAAGAGTGTGAGGGTGTGGCAGATACCTAGTTTTGAAGAGGTAGACATGACTGTTGAGCCACGTAATTTAGGTGGCGACGAGGAGATGCCTTTCTAATGATGAGAATTTTTGGACCCCCCGGCACTGGAAAAACAACAACATTAATTCGTTATGTCGCCGAGGCGTTAGCGGAGGGTATTAGTCCTAACCAAATTGGTTTCTTTAGCTTTACGAGAAGAGCGTGTGCGGAAGCAAAACAACGTGCCTCCGAGGAGTTTGGTTTTAACCCCGATGAAGATTTGCCGTGGTTCCGAACCTTGCATAGTTTAGCCTTGAATTTATCCGACGTGCGGAAGGAACAGATTATGCAAACGAAGCACTACTCTGAATTTGCTCAAGTTGCGGGCATTAATCTTGGAAGTGAGTACCTTGATTCAGAGGAATCGTTAGCAGGTGTACTTCGCAATAATCACCCTATTTTGTCGGTTATTAATTTATCCAGAATTAAAAAAACAAATTTAAAAACCGAATATAATCACACAGACATTAATTATCCGTGGAACATTGTGCAGCACGTTTCAGAGAGCTACGAAAAATATAAGACTAAAAACGATATGGTAGATTTTACCGATCTTCTGACAACTTTTGTTCCTATCGCCGATCAACGATTACCACACCTCAAATTGTCTTTGTTGGACGAGGCTCAAGATTTATCGTTGGTGCAATGGGACATTGCATACGCCATAGACAATTGTAGTGAGAGGATGATTTGTGCAGGGGATGATGACCAAGCTATTTACAGGTGGAGTGGCGCGGACGTTGATGCTTTTATCAATTTGGAAGGAAATGCTGAAGTTTTAGAGAACTCATACAGGCTTCCTCGCAAAATATTTAATTTATCGCAGAGTGTTGCAAAACGAATCAAGAAACGAGTGTCTAAAGATTTTAAGCCCATGAATCGAGAGGGTGAAGTATATTCTTTGCACGATGTTCCGTTTAACTCTATGCATAAAGAAAACTGGCTTATTTTGGCTCAAACAAATTACATGCTTCAAGAGATAGAATTTCAACTAAAACAACGGGGTTTTCTCTTCCAAAAGAATTTTAAACGATCCATTGATGAGAGTATAACGCTCGCGGTCAATGGCTGGGAAAGGTTGCGTAAAGGTAAACATGTGGATTTACGTTCTGCAAAAGCTGTCTACAAACTTATGTCTGGAAATGGTAAGCATATATCAAGGGGCTATAAAGTTATTAAGGTAGAGGATGATGAGCTTACTTTTACGTTGTCTGATTTACAGAACAATTGTGGTTTGTTAATTGGAGATGATTTGATATGGCATGAAGCCTTAGACCGTATCCCTGACGCTGATAGAGCGTACATCATCGCTTTATTAAGGCGAGGGGAAAAGTTTAACGCCAAGCCTCGTATTTCGCTTTCCACGATTCACGGAGCGAAGGGGGCAGAGTGCGAGAATGTTGTGTTGTTAAGCGACATATCTACTGCGTCTGAGAAAGAGTCCCAACGGAACCCAGATGATTTGCACAGAGTATTTTATGTGGGGGTTACTCGTGCCAAGGAACGCTTGTACTTAATTCAAGCCGACAATTTTGAAAAGTCCTATCAGTTTTAAAGGATAAGTAAATGAAATATATCCACATTAATCAGCACGTTATACGAGCCAATAAAAAAAAGAATAAAAACGACCCGGTAATTACAATTAAGCAGGGTAAACAAAATACGTATGCTCACGAAGTTGAAATACTAGGTCCTTCTGTTGTTGTTTATTCGGGTAACGATAAAACTTTATTATCATGTGGAGCCAGAGTTGCAATCAAAACTAACAGCGAAATTAGGATAGTCAAATGAGACAAGGAACACTTAGATTTTCAAACATTTCAGACGCAGAATTATGGTCACCGCCAGAAGAGTTTCCCGATTTATCGCAAGCGAAGCATATCGCCATAGATTTAGAAACATGTGATCCAGACATTAAAACATTGGGTCCGGGGTGGGCGACCGACAATGGTATCGTTGTTGGAGTAGCTGTAGCAACAGATTTCTACAAAGGATACTTTCCCATTGCTCACGAAGGGGGTGGCAATATTGATAAGCGTTTGACTAACCGATGGCTCAAAGATGTATTAGCTCTGCCCTGTGATAAGATATTTCACAACGCTCAGTATGACGTTGGGTGGCTCCGACGTATGGGTCACACTATCAATGGTCGTATCATTGATACAATGTTGGTGGCATCCTTGTTGGATGAAAATAGATTTAGCTACTCGCTCAACGCGGTAGGGTTTGACTTCATTAATAAAACGAAATCAGAAAAAGGTTTGGTTCAAGCTGCTGTTGAGTTTGGTTTAGACCCCAAAGCCGAAATGTGGAAACTTCCTAGCTGTTATGTTGGCCCTTATGCGGAAGGGGATGCAGAGTTGACTTTGGAGTTATGGAATTACTTTAAGACAGAAATAAGCAATCAAGGATTAACGACGGTTTTTGACCTTGAAACAGCATTACTTCCGTGTCTGGTGGACATGACGTGGAACGGTATTCGTGTTGATCTAAACAAGACGGAGAAGACTAGACAAAGCCTTATTCAAGAAGAAAAACAGATTTTGAAGAAAATCAAAGATGAGACAAAAGTTCATGTTGAGATGTGGGCTTCAGCGAGCATCGCTAGGGTGTTTGATACGCTTGCACTTGAATATCCTCGCACCGAGAAGGGTTCACCAAGTTTCACTAGAGTTTTTCTTTCTGAACACAAACATCCAATTCCACAACAAATTGCCAAGGTGCGTGAAATCAATAAAATTCACGGTACGTTTCTTAATACAATTCAAAAACACGTAGCGAAGGACGGACGTATACATTCTCACATTAACCAAGTGAGGGGTGATAATGGTGGGACAGTCTCTGGACGTATCAGTATGAACAATCCAAACATGCAACAAATTCCTGCACGTCACCCTCAATTCGGGAAAATGGTAAGGAGTTTATTCCTACCAGAAGAAGATCAACAGTGGGCGAGTATTGACTTCTCGCAACAAGAACCACGGATCTTGGTTCATTATTCTCAAGCCTATAATGACAGTCAAAAAATTGGTATATTAAGAGGCGTGGACGAATTTGTCACGAATTACAGAGATAACCCTAAAGATACAGACTTTCACACGTTAGTGGCTGAGATGGCAGATATACCTCGCAAAACAGCAAAGGTCATCAATCTGGCTATGATGTACGGGATGGGTGTATTTAAGCTGTCCCAACAACTAGATATTTCTAAAGATGAGGCTAAAGAGCTTACGACGCAGTACCACAGCCGAGTCCCCTTTGTTAAGGGGTTGCAAGAGGTGGTTATGCAAAGACTTAACTCTAGGACCTCTGAGGGCTTCCTACGGTCCCTTTTGGGCAGAAAGTTAAGATTTGATCTTTGGGAACCCGACAGCTTTCAAATGTCAAAAGCTTTAAAAAGAGAAGAAGCGATAGCCGTTCACGGTGAGACAGCCCGACTTAAACGAGCATACACCTACAAAGCTCTAAACAGGCTCATACAAGCCAGTGCAGCGGATCAGACAAAGAAAGCTATGCTCAAGGTTTATGAACACGGAATCACGCCTCTTTTACAAGTCCATGACGAGTTATGCTGTAGTGTAAGAACTCAAGAAGAAGCTAAAGAAATTCAAGAGATTATGGAGAACGCCCTTCCGTTAGAAATTCCATCAGTATGCGATTTAGAAATGGGGACTAGCTGGGGAACTATTGACAATGTAGTATAATGTATTGTAAATACTATAACTTGTTTTATATTTTTTTAAACTGGAAGAAGATAATGAAAAACACAAACTTTAAACCTGTCTCCGTTCCTGTGAGTACGTATCACCAACTGGATGCTATATCAAATTCAACGAAGCGTTCTAAGAGCGATACGTTAAGAATTGTAATTGCGTATACAACTGAAAACGGGATGCCAGAGATTTCGCCAAAAATGCTTGAAATTATGGACAAGAATTAAATTTATTCGTTTCGTTACCAAATACATCCCATCCTTCGGTTTGTGTTCGAGCGAAAATTTCTAATCGTGGAACGTCTCCATACAAGTCAACGAGCCATTGTCTTATTGCGTCGGGTTTACGTGAATGTTCTCTTCGTTTTGAATAAAATTCTTTTCTAGTGTTGTGATTTAAAACAGGAAGACCTTTTCCCTTTTTAAAAAGAAAGACCTCTTCACACCCACCCCCTCTTGTGTGATACCCCGTTCCAAACTTTAATTTTGGTGGCTCATTAAATAAATCTGTTTGATCGTCCTGAGTTTTTAACCAACGAAAAAGAACAGTAACGTACTTAAACCCCCAATCTTGCGCCACGGACAACGCTTCAGGAATTAGGGGGTCATAGACCCACATGGCTAACAAAGCATCCTTGTGCGTCCATTTTGAAACAGGAAACAAACTAATTTCTTCAATGCTAAGAGTGTCATAGTGTCGGGAGGGGGATTTGCTTTGGGATTCTATAGAGTTGTTATACGTCTTAAATGTCCAAGGGGGGTCAGCATAGATAAGCGAGTATTGCTTCACCACACGTACTCTAACCATAGAGATAAAGCCATTATT
>TARA_R110002074_G_scaffold48102_3_pt1 | contig 15013 bp, 20 predicted proteins | sample TARA_R110002074 | Tara Oceans TARA_R110002074 (sample SAMEA4397215) | marine metagenome | biome: Polar Biome; feature: [MIX] marine epipelagic wind mixed layer (ENVO:01000061); material: water (ENVO:00002006), including particulate matter (ENVO:01000060) such as... | depth 10-100 m
AACGAAGTTGAACCTAACCGTTTTGTAATGTTTACAGATGGTTATCCTTGTGGTAGCTGGGGCGACGAACACTACTGTGATACAGTGTTTATTATACATGGTCCAGATACTATTAAACCTCCGTTTGGCAACTATGCTTATTATGATCATAAGCAGGCTGCATAATCGACTTTAACCCCTAGAATGAAAGTAGCACAGGTAAACAAATGATGATAAACAATGAAAAATCTGAGTACGAAAGAGCTTTAGAAGAGTATCTTGCCAAGGGTGGTGTAATTACTAAACTGGGACCAGATGAACAAAGTGACGAAGCTACAGTGAATCCGTGGCGTCGTGGACGTCCTAAAAAAGTTAAAGGAAAAAATGAAAGCTAAACACAAGATAGCACACATGAAATCTGCATTTAATTATGCAGAGTGCTCAACTGCTCAACGTTTACAAGTTGGTTGCGTGATTGTTAAAGACAATCGCGTAATCAGCATTGGGTATAATGGCATGCCCAGTGGCTGGACAAATGAGTGCGAACATGAAGTTGTCGAGGTTCCATGGAACCAATCAGACTTGCCTGAAAACGAAATTAGATCCCTGGTTACGAAGCCAGAAGTTCTTCATGCAGAATCTAATGCTATTGCTAAACTTGCTAGGTGTAGTGAGAGTGGGGAAGGTGCTATTGCGTTCATCACACATCAGCCCTGCCTAAATTGTGCCAAGCTCTTATACCAAAGCGGTATTAAAGAAGTTTATTATGTGCATTCATATAGACTAAATGAGGGCTTAGACTTTTTAAAACAGTGTAAGATACCAGTAGAACAAATGGTAGTTTAATGGAAACCTGCAAATATTGCGATAGAGAGATTGTTGAAGAAGTACCAGAAAACTCTGGATATGGAGCCTGTGCTGGATTGCATTGTGGGCATATGCGAGTATATGGACTATTTGATGAAGATTGTAGGCAGGTTATTGTTAGAGCAGATATAACAGATGTTTGATATCTTTTGTATGCAAATTACTGACGATCCAGTAGACTTACCTGCACACACAGAATACACCAGATGGAACGGCACACATTTGGATACCATACGTAGGTGTGTTAATAGATCACGAACTGAGTACGTTTGGATTGTAGCTGACTGTTGCAACTATGCAACTTTTGATTTTACCTGGCAGCCAGTTCCTTGGGAAGCAGATCAAATACATTGTTGGGCCAGTGGTAACCAAAAATTTGGTGATACATTCTTAGTGCCTGTACAGGCTTTTAAAGAGCAAGAAGCTGGGCTTAAACTCTTAGAGTGGTACGAACACATCAACTGGCATACCGATCCCTGTGTGCCACGCAAACCCTGGCCCACTGTTAACACGTTAGACGAAATTAGTAGCTTGTATGCCTGGATTAAAAATACACCAGCAGATGTAGTATATGATCCTAGTTTATGGAAAGAACGTAATCTACACGTTTTTAATAAAAGCGGAAGTGTACTACTAGTGCCCAGGGACTGTAAAACGCATTTTAATGAGCAATACTACGACTATCCCTATATCTTGCGTCATAAACAGCATAATATAGCAGAACAGCCACTAGATGTTGTATATCTTTCTAATGGTGAAAAAAACGCTCTTAAAAACTACAATAACTTAAAAGAAGTTTGCCCTAGAGCAAAGTGGGTATCAGGTATTACAGGCAGGGCAGAAGCGTACAAGGCATGTGCAGAGGTCAGTGAAACGCCCTGGTTTTTTAATGTGTTTGCTAAGTGTAATATATTGCCAGAGTTTGACTTTAATTGGCAACCAGACTGGCTACAAGGAGACAAGCACTGGATTTTTCATTCTCGCAATCCTGTTAATGGATTAGAGTATGGCCACATGGGCATTATTGCTTATAATAAAAAGCTGGTACTGGAGCAAACTGAGTGGGGACTAGATTTTACTCTAAGCGCCAGACACGGGGTAGTTCCTGTTGTGGGCAGTATTGCAGAATTTAACACCACGCCTTATGAAACCTGGCGTACAGCATTTAGAGAATGTATTAAACTTACCCAGCAAACTGACATAGAAAGTCGCTACAGACTGGATCAATGGTGTACTGTAGCTGAAGGCGAGCATGCTGAGTGGAGTATAGAGGGTGCTACCTATGCTAGAGTATATGTAGCGAGCGGCAACAATTTACAAGACACGTTCGAGTGGGGGTTCCTTGAAGAACTCTTTAATAGCAAGTATAACTTCTAAAAGCTCTTCATCAGTGGTGTGCGGACTGCAAGGTATTTGTAAAAATTGATGGCAATTCCATGCAGCTTGTTCTACATCAGCAAGCGGCTGGCTGTATGCACGTTTAGTTTCAATCTTACGATATGATAAAAATTTTGATAGTTCTTTTCTATAAGGAGTATCAATAACAAACTTACTGACCTGACCAGTTGGTTGAGTTACGCAATCTACATACTGACTTAATTGTGCATGATAATCTCTAGCAATTTCCTGTCTACGTTCTGTCCAAAACGGAAAATGTTCTAACTTAACCAGCATTTCACCACAGTCACGTTCACTCATAACACTGTTACCGCCAGTGTGTTCGCCTACTCTTCTATGTCGGCGTAACTCTTTAACTCGATCTATAACCGATGCATCATGACTTGCAACTGCGCCGCCATTACTAAAATTAGGCAAGTTCTTGGTAGGATCAAAACTATAACTAGCTGTATTGCCCTGAACTGGAGTACCAAAATGTTGTGCGCCGTCTTCTATTAGTGGAATGTCTGTGGGTAATTTCTCCGTATTGCCAAATAATCCAACCCACACTGCAGCATTAACGTTTACGTCAGGTGTAATTTGATCCCAATCCATTAAGCCATTTTTTTTAACATCAATAGCAAGTGGAGTACATCCGGCACGTATAATACTGTTAGCTGTAGCAATATAGGTTTGCGCTGGCATGGCAACAACTCCTTGTGCTTGTTCTGCAACTAATGCATAATATAATGCATCACTGCCACTGCCTACTACTGCCGCATATCTAGTACCTGCTACATTAGCAATTCTTTGTTCAAATTCTTGTGTAAATTCTCCCAGCATAACTTGACCTGATTTTAAGATCATTTCTGAAACATTATTAAGGGATCTATGTATCTCTTTATACAGTCTGTCTAAATTATATAACCTTATCATAATTTAGACGTGGGGTCGGTGACATTATCATCTGTTTCGTCTGGAAGTTTAACCTTTTGATAGTCCTGAATAATTGCTTCATGTACTTCATCTAGATCGACTTCTTTATTGCCAATCATACGTAGAGCTTCTGCACCTGATACTTTTTTAATTCTACTAATTTTTGTTGCTAAAAGAATTAAGTCTGGCCTGCTAAGATTTTGATCTTGGTATCCTAAAAGTACTTTTTCTATGTCTATGTAAGCCATATTAGATTCCTATCTACTTTGCTTGTTATAATTTACTAATAGCCAATGCGCCATATCAGTTTTATCTCGGAAACTCATATGTGCTTTTTTATCTTCGTCAAACCACCATCCCCAGAGATCTTGACAATTTTCTGCGGCCCATTCAATAGTTAAACCGTTTACACCAACAGAATCTAAGTTAGTACTATGTTTAAATTTTTTATTATATCCACATTTGCTAGGTATCTTCAATTTTAACATATCCCATTCTTTATGTGTAAATCCAGCCGCATTAAATTTAGGTAGACCCATTTAACATATCTTTTGCTAATGGAAAAATTTCTGCAATAACTTTAGCACATTCACGAGCAATTTCCATGTGTTCTTTTTGCGTCCCATTGGAACCACGTAGTTCAATGTAATGCACCCAGCTGCGTAGAGTACCGTTCATATACAATCGTGTCTTGGTTAAACCTTCTGGTAATACCTTACGTGCAAGTTCCTTTGCAATGTTATTTTCTAAAGCCCAGTTGTAAACTTCCTGAGCATGCATTGCAACTTCTTGTTGCTTGTCAAGCCAATCATGATGTAGTCCGACATTATCAGTTTCTACAGAATTTTGCCTGTTCTTAGTGTCTTGTAAACGGGCTTCACTGTAGACAAAGACATCGCCCATGTCTTCAGGATTAGCATAACGCTGACTAAATTCCTGAAAACTAAAGCTACGATGTCTTACAATTTGATGTGCAATGTCACGTGTGGTTTCAATCGCAAGGGTAGCGTTAACCATTTCTAACGGTGACCAATGTTTATGCTTAATTAAATACTTAATCAAACGCTCACTGGTCTCACTGTTAACCTGGTTACTAGGGTTACTAACCCTTGCACAAAACGCAATAAGCTCCTGAATGTCAGCGTCAGCTAACTCATGCTCTTGTAGAAACTCTGTACTGGCTTTGCTAGAACTAACTAGACTTACCTGCATCAAGCAGCTACCTTTTTCTTGCGTCCACGTTTTGGCTTGGGAGCAAGTCCTGGATTTAGGTCAATAGCCTGTTGCATAAGGTTTTCAGCTTCTTCACTGAGTACTTTAACTTGTGCTTTCATACCATCTGCTTGCCTTACCAAGTCTGCTGCAAGTGACTCATCAGTTAATACTCCGCCAATTGCTGCACTTGCTTCTGCGGCTGCTCGAGTCTTATCTGGATGGGCTAGTCCACTGGTAGCATCTAGTTCAGCAAGTTTTTTAGCTGCATCGCCACCTGTTTCCATGTCACGGATAATCTTGTTAATCTCGTCTAGTCTAGCACCTTGTTGTCCTGGACTTGGCGTAACTAAAATATCCTGAGTACGAACTTTTTTCATCCATTGCTCACGATGTATTTTAATTAGCAAGTTTTCTCCATCAGTGCCAACTACACGATGCAATGCATCACCTAGATGTTTAGCGGCTTGACCAGCATTACTTTCCAAACAACCCATAATGTCATTATGGACTTGTGTAGGGAGACGATCTGGATAAGTTACTAGTGCCATGTGATCTTCGTCAGGAACTTCCCTAAAAATCACTAGTACACTTTGACTGTTGTGTTTACCAACATGTTTAAGCATCTTCATTTTCTCCTTTATCATGACTGTGATCAGCGTCACCGCCTTCGTGTGCATGTTCGGTGCCATCGTCATGTGTATGTACAGGCTGATCTGCGGCCTGTGCGCTTGGTGCCTGTCTGACGCCATTAGCTACTAGAAAAGCAAACAGTTTGTTGTATAGATTACCAACTACCTGCATTTCTTCAGCTTTAATAGCACCACGTTGTCCAGCAATTTCTAGAACTTGTGCCATTAAATTTAAATCTTCAATACCTAACCCGCTAGCGGCAGGCTGTTCCTGGGGTGCTTCTTCGCTGGCTTCTTCAGGTTCTGGAGTCCATGTTTCCGGATCTCCGCCAAGCATTGGCTCTTCATGTTGTGTATTTTCTGTAGTATCACTCATTATTTGTATCTCCTTGTGTACAACGATAAGTATATTATATAGGATAATATCATGATTCGCAACTTATTTTTTATGTTTTTTGTATTTTTTTTCGTAATTAGTCCTGCTAAAGCAGAACCTTTTGAAGAATTTGATTTTAAACTTCCGTGGCAACAGCCCGTAGCACCACCAGAAAATGTAGTACCTGAAGAAAAAGTTGTAAACGAAGAACAGATAAAATCGTTAATAGTGCTCATTGAGTCCAGCCTTCAGTGCCAGGTTGCCGCGGAATTAACTCGTAATTACTATTATATTTACCTAGGGTTTAAACAGGGTCTAGAAAAAACTGATCCTGATGTAATAACAAAACAAGCTGTAAATCCTCCGCCTACAATTAAAGCTCTTGAAAAAGTATATAAAGATTATCAGGACATAATTGTGTTTATTAAAGCAGTATTTAAGGCTACTGATCCCAGTGTTGACATAGATGCCGTTGAGAAAAAACGTTCCATCGAACTAAGACAGCAATTTAGTTCTAAAGTAGTGTATGATATGGTTGATCATACATATATTAACAGTGCTATGACTATTAATAGTGAGTGTTGGTCTAAATTAGAGGTTCGCCAAAAGCAAGTTAAGGAAATCTTTAACTTACCTAAGTTACCTTAACCAAACCTTCCTAAAAATCTAGCAATATGATGAATAAATGGCAGCAACGTAGCAGCCATAAACAGATTTACTCCACTATGAGCTAATGCAATCCTTAGTGTATCACCTTTTGGCATACCGTCAGATACCAATGCTCCAGCAATCCATATAGTGCCTGTTGTGCCAATGTTTGCACCCAGGACTGCCGCTATCGCCGCTGGTAGTGGCACTGCGCCACTTGCTACAAGAGCAATAATTGCAGTTGTCGACAATGATGAACTTTGCCATAACAATGTCATAATAATACCACCTAAAAACATCCAGTAGGGGTTATGAATAAAATAGGATAAATGGTCCATATTACCCATCGACTTCATTCCACCCGAAAACATTTTTAACCCAATATAGAAGATTACCAAACCAACAAGGGTAGTAATTATAGGGTTACCTAATTCCATTTTATATACCTTTTTAATTAACTTATCTTTATTTTTAATTATTTTATTTTTCATTTAGTTGCATACCTCAATAGCTTGTACATACCTTAATACCATACTTTTCTGTCCATCGTTTGGCGTCTTCTTTAGTGTTAACCATGGGTTCACCTCTAATGTTTAAACTGGTGTTTAGCAACATAGGGCAGTCTGTTAATACATACCATTTTTCTAATAACTCTCTAACTCCAGTATGATCGTTTCTGCCCACAGTTTGTACTCTGCTTGTGTTATCTTGATGAACAATAGCTGGAAACTCCTTGGGCTTCTTACAGTAATATGTAAATTGCATGTAAGGACTATTGTCAAACGCTGGCATGTCAAAGTATTCATGAGCGTGTTCTTCTAGTATAATTGGAGCAAATGGCCTAAAATTTTGCCTGCGTTTAATTTCATTAACACGATCTTTAATATCAGCACCTCTTGGATCTGCAAGTAAACTCCTAGTACCTAATGCTCTAGGTCCAAACTCTGCTCGTCCTGCGGCTACTCCTACTATCTGATTCTCTACTAGTTCACTAACGATCTCGTCACTGGGATATATTCCAGGAATATTTGTACCCAAATACGGCCCTTTCCAATTTAATCGTCTGCCATAACTTAGTGCAGCGGCACCTAAACTACTACCACAGTCTCCTGGATTTGGCATAATCCACAATCTATTCCAACATTCACGTATTCTACTGTTAGCGACACAGTTTAACGCAACACCGCCCATAAAAACACAGTCGTCATAGTCAGGGTACTTGTGTGCTAATTGTCTCATTAATGTAGTAAGGCAACGTTCAACTATTAATTGTGCGCTGGTGGCCAGGCTTTCTTTATCGATTGGTGGCAACACGTTATCAGGAATACCAGCATGGAAGTTAAGTTTCCATGTTTGGTTATGATCTTCTGAAACACAGCTATTATAAATGTCTCTATACCACGTAGGCTGCCCGTATGCCGCCATTCCCATTAATATATATTCTTCCTCCATGGGTTTTAATCCAGCGGCCTGTGTCATTGCACTGTAAAATAATCCCATGCTGTTTGGATATCTAACTGTTAATACTCGTTTATATTGTGCTTTGCCTAGATTATCATAACTGGCCAGGTACGCTGAGTAAGTATCCCATTCACCAATAGCGTCAACAACCACAACAACCGCTTTATCATAAGGACTTGTCTGGAATCCTGCCGCGGCATGGCTTAAATGATGTCCATAATACTTAATAGTTTGATTTACACCTACATTGAATAACTGTTGTTTAGGTGAAACATCCTTAAAAACTTTACGCCATTCTCCGCTGTACATTTGTCTGGTCTTTTTTAACCAGGGACGCTCATACCATGCAACTTTGCCAATAGGGCCATAACTGCGAGCTTCCTGCATCATTTCTCGATTAAGTGTGGCGTCATTCTTTACACGACTATAACGCTCACTGTGGCCAGCAAAGAGAATATCGCCGCTAAATGAACTAATAATAGTAACACCAGCATCGTGGAAGCCAGCTGACACACCTAATATATTTGGAGTCATTACACCTGTCATTTGTAAATAAACGGATCTCGTTTTTTTAGTTCTTTAAGACGTTTTCTATACTGTATTTCCATCTTAATTCTATTAATTATATTTTTAATCCACTGCATTATGCAGTCCCCTTTTTAAATTAAACTAGATACTGATATAATACCAGCATCAGTGATCCAGTAATCACTGTGCCTATTACCATTGCACTCCAAAAACCTATATATGGCATTGTATACACAAATATAGGAAAAAACAGTAAACTTACACCCACAAAGTATACGGTTTGTATACTAATTGTTTTAAATGTTTGTTGGTCTACACCACTGTAGTACATGAATACAAATGCTACAAAACTAGCCAGTGGTATACCCAGCACAAATGCTCCTATAGTAGGATATTTTTGACTCACAGTGCTTACAGTTGCAATTACTGCTCCACCTATAATAGCTTTAATTAGTAGTTCCAATACTGGGTATTTCCTTCCACCACTTAATAAGTTCAGGATCACGTAACGTGTCTACAAACCTTGTCCCTTTTCTACCTGTATCCAGACTTTCTATTCTTTGCTTGGCTCTACATCTGGCCTCGAGATATACTTCCGACGGATATTCTTCTTCGAACGTTGGTCGATTAATTAGGTTTGTTAACACGTCACGCATTGCGCCGGGAGTTGCCGGCATTATACTATTAATTATCTGTTCTAGAATGGGCCGTGGAAGAAAGAGTGGACTCATTGCAATATCTGGAGTAAATGCAAACGTAGTCTTTGCTAATACTTCTACACCCAACTCATCTGCTAATTTAATAATTTCAGGTACCTCAAATAATCCAGGAGTAGTTAATGTAAAGTCTATACGCATCATGCGTCTGTTTCTAGCATGTCCTAGACCTTGTTTAAAGTTTTCTAACCACTCGTCATATTTTAACCCAGTTCGTATATACTCTCCTACTTCACCAACACCATCTAGGCTAGCACATATTTGCCAATCTCTAATTTTATCCAGTATATCATTGTACAAGTTTACGCCTTGATAGTCAACACGGCTTAGGTTTGTATTATAACGTGCATATAGTCCTGGGCCGTCACCTAGTTCAATAATGCGTTGCATGTATCGCCAATGTTGTTCATACATAAGAGGCTCGCCACCAACCCAGTATATTTCTTCTATACGATGTTCTTCCACTGCTTGACTAAACTCAGCTTCTATCTGTGTGTCTTGATAGTTGCTAATTTGTTTTTTTACTGCTGGTTCCATCCAGGGTTCTATTTTACCAGCTTTACGTGCTTCTGTTTCCCAGCTTGAACTTAGCATAGGACCGCACATACGACATTTAAAGTTACACAAATTACTAAAACGATAGTCCCAGCTTACAGGCTTCATTGTTGTATAACCAGTTTCGTCAGTGCTAGCAACAACTTCAGGATACTTGTGTGCAAACAAGTGTCCAAAGTAATCACGATAAACGTCAGTGTTAAGTAGTTTCTTATCACATACTTCACACTCAGCTGGCACGATATTGTTCATCATATCACGTCTTACTCTACGAATACGTTCACTGTTCCAGTACTCGTCTAAACTTTGCGGAGTGTATACGTTATCACCAGCATCAGTGTCAATGTATTGTGTAAAACTCTGTGCAGGTTCTCTGCTCGCACAACATAATCTACGCTCAGTTTGTGGGCTGAGATAGGTATGCGTCCAGGGTGCCATACATAAGTTATCAGGCTTGTTCATAGTTTAAGAGTTGAGCTAATTTAACATGACTGTTACTTAAATGTTTGTCTCTTATCGTGTCAACCTCATTTAACTTTCTACGCAATGCATTACCATCATTTTCATCGCTTCGTTGAGTTACAATAAATTTAATACTTCTAATTCTCTCTTCAAAGTCAGGATGCATTACTATACATTTGTCCAAACTTATCATAGTAGGAGTCTTAAGACTAAGTGGCAAATTAAATAAACTAAATTCTTCTGGATCGTGCATTAAATTAAAATGTATATCAGGAATACCAGTTTGTTTAAACCAGCTAAGTAGCTCACTCATGTACATTGTATTTTGTACATTCCAAGTGGTACATACCTGGAGCTCCAGTGGATACCCCTGGTCTTTAAGTTCTACAATCTTGTTAATATTAGAGTTTACTGTTGTCCACTTTGCGCCATCACGTTCGTACTCAAACTTATCTCCTACGTTATCAATGCTAAATGCAATTTGTACATTCTTAAAGTGTTTCCACACTTCACGTTGTTTGGGAAATTGTGTACCATTTGTATTATAATGTATATCGATGTTACCAGCATATCCCTGATCCACTGCACGTTGTAGTAAATCAAAATGCTGTTTAATTAAAAAGGGCTCTCCGCCAGTAAATTCAAAGTACTTTATATTTGGCAGTAACTCATCTAGATGTTCCCAGAACTTTTTACTGCTGCGTGGCCAACGTCCTTGTTTTAACCAGTCATTAGCGATATGATCCTCACCTTTTTGCTTAGACTCTTCCTGTGCCCACTTACTGCTTGACCAACTTCCACATATACGACACTTTAAATTGCATATATTTCCCAGTTTAAGGTCTAAAAAGACTATGTTGTCACCATCTAAATTCTGATAGTCTATTTTTTGATCATAATCTTTAAACTTTTCCAGCATGTACTGACGTTTGCTCTTTTTACCAGCGTCTTCTTCTTTAAAACACCGCTGACATGATCCGGGTTGTTTGTTTTTACTAAATGCATATCTTAGATCCTGCATTTGTTCACTGCGAAATACCTCTTCTAGACTGTGAGTTTTAACATTTACATCCAGTAACTCCCTGTCATACAAACAGCAAGGACGAAATCCACCTAAAGGAGTTGTTTCTAAACTTATCCAGGGCAATACACATCTATTTGGTATTTCTTTTCCAGTATAGTCTGGTAAAAACTTGTCATTATCCATGTTCTTTAATCCTTTGTAATTCTGGAAATATTTCAAAGAAATTTTCTTTACGTAAATTATCCAGTTTATCTAGATTTTTAATTAGATCAGGAATTAAACTACTGTTGTCTGTTCCTGTCATATAATTCATTGCGCTTTTAAATCCATTAATAGCACGTTTAAACCTATCTTTATCTTCTAACCAATTAATATGCTCTGAATAAAGAGCTAATACTTCTTGTTTCATTACCTCTGGCAGTACATCTATTCTAAAGTATTCAGGACTTTGTAAAATATTAATATTCCAATCCATGGGCTCTAATAGCCCTAACTCAATCCATTCTCTATGAAACTCAGGAATATGGTAACTGTTCATAATACTTAGTGTGCTTGAAATATAGAAGTCTACATCAGGACAAACTTTAAGCATTCGTTCGCGATTAGCTACAGTTTGACTCCACTTAGTACCTGTACGCATAAGTTCACCTCTTGCGTAACTAGCATCTAAACTAGCACCTACACTTACTTCATTAAACTCTTTCCAGATCTCAAAAACATCTCTGCCTTTAAATACTGTCTCACTAAAATTAGTATTGTATACTAGTTTAACGTCTGTGCGTCCTTGTTTAATAAGTTCGTCCAATAAATTCCAGTGTTCTTGCATCATTAGTGGCTCGCCACCAGCAAAGTAAACTTCCTGGAAGTAAGGCACGTGCGGTAATGTTTGTTCCCAGATATCTGTTTTGTATCTGCCAGCATAAGTTACATTAGGCGCATCTTTAGGCAGCCAGCCGTACTTTTTATACTCTTTTGTCCAGTTACTACTAAAGATGTCACCACAACTACGGCAACTAAAGTTACACAGGTTACTAAACCTGATGTCATAATAACGGATCTTTAGTTCGTCGCTTGTTAGAGTTTCTTTTATGTGATGTCCAAACGTTTGATTACTTGAGTTACGCATACTAAAGAATCCTGACTTTTCTTGCTCATAACACTTTGTGCATTCTACACAAGGTTTATTTGCTAACATGTTATCACGCATTGTTTGCATGGGGTTGTCACGCCATACTTCTTCAATAGTTTTATCTCTCAGAGATCCAACTGGATGTTCATATTTTGCTAGACAACATGGATATGCTTTACCATCTGGGTAAGCATGCAGATGTATCCAGGGTAACATGCAGAATGTATCGCTCTTAATGAGAAGATCCGTTTCTTGTTCTGTTAATTCTGACTCTTTAATATGCAGAGGTTTTCTCTGTCCATAGTCAAAGTCACTGTATATGTTTTCTAAATCTTCAGTCATGGTTTTTTAATTTCTAACTCTGGCCACAAGGATCTCCAACTAGTATTTCTTCTTCTATCAATTTCGTCATGGTAACTGTGTAGTTTTTCTATACTATTATAGTCATGTTCTAGCTTACTCTGCATAACATTTTGAAGCCCAGTAAATATTTTTACTGTCTCCTTTTGCTCAAAGGTATCTGTTTTTAGTTCTTTAAATATTTCTTTCCAAATAGGATCCCAGGTTTCATAAGCAAAAACTTCAGGGCGCATAAATTCAAAGCCGTCTACTAACATTGCATAGTGTCCTATGTGTCTATCAGTATTATACTTGTTTATCATACGAATTAAATCAGGCATGGTTTTCATTGTTAAACTACTTACTGTTTGATTTGCTGAAAGCCACAGAAACTCTTCTGGAAAACTAGCTGCATATGCAAAATTTTCTTCAAACTCTGTACAGTTTAATCCAAACCTAACATACTCTGCCTGTGGCCCCCAAGCATCAATGCTAGCTGTTAGATCAAATCTAGAAAGACATCCTTTTTTCCACAACTCATGTATACTGTTAATATATTTTTTAAAGTACTTCTGAGGAGGATTAAAGTTACTAAAAATATTAAGTTGCAATTTAGGACAAGGTTTTCTTTCTAGTAAATTTAAAACTCTAGTTATCAAATCATGCTGAATAAAAGTTTCTCCACCTAGTAAGTGCAATCGCATTAGACCTTGTATGTTATCTTCTAACCATAAAAAGAAGTCTTCGTATCGCTTATTAACTGTTTGTTTATTAATAACAATGTTAGGGGGGATTAATGGATGTGAGTCAAAAATATTATTTTCCTGCTCAATTCTACTACTTAGAATCGGACTACAGTAAGTACATTTAAAATTACAGGTATTATGTGCAAATATTTCAACAATTGTAGGTTTAACATGAGTTAACGTAGGATCTTTTTTAAGCTCGGTAGGAGCATATCCAGGAATATCGTTATTGTGCATCCTGTCACTAAACCCATTGTTGTCTTCAATTACTTTACAGTACTCACATCCTTGTCCTGGCCATTTTCCTTTAAGCATCTTTTCACGATGTACAATTTTTTCAGGCAGGTTGTGAAAACTGCCAAAATCGTCTTCGGGTATTTTAAAATCATCAACCCTATGACAACTACTGCTAGTACCAGAATTAAGCCATATAGTACTCCAACTCCATTTGCTCTGACATGCAGTCTTAGTCTTTATTGGAAAATAGTAATCTAAATCCTGTGACGTCATAATTTTTGATACCATGCTGATAGCTCTGGGAACGTAGTCTCAAAGTTTTTATTTCTTCTTACATCATATTGTTGATAGAATTGTTTAAAGTCATTGTGTAATTTAGGCATTTCAAACGATTCATTATGTGGCTTTTCCACAGTACGCAAGTATTCTATAAGTCTTTCAACCTGACCTCTTTCAAAGTCATGTAAATCCCATAACAGTATGCTCTTTAGTCTACCTGCACATGTGTTTTTAACATACTGTGGCAATACCAAACAACTTTGGAAACTAGGGAATCTTAGTATATTTAAACTAAACACTGCAAAATTTTTATCTAATTCTAGTCTAGCATACAATATTTTAAATATTAAGTCTGGCAGTGTATCCAAACAAAGTGCATTAACTGTCATCATACAATGTGTATTAATACCAGCTTGGTGTAGTCTTACCAAGTTTCCCCACCAGTGACTAAAGTCTAATCCGTCTCTAATATATTCTGCTTTAACTCCGGTCGATTCGCAACTCGTATACACATCCAGTGTAGGTACGTGTTGTTTTGCTTCTACTAATTTATCAATAAGCTCTGGTTTGCCACCTAGATTGCTGTTAATTGCAAGTTTAGTTTTGCTCTTGTCAACATTTTTTTTAAACCATTCAAACAACCTCCACAGTTCAGGACTCATAATAGGCTCGCCGCCTGTAATGCGGAGTTCTTTTAATGTGCGGTGCAAATCACTGTCCCACCACTTAAAGAAAGCTTCAACATATGGATTATATTCATTTAACTTAAACAGTTGGTTTTCTTCATGTGTGTGAGTAAAATGATTACGCCCATCACTGACAAGTCCCTGATATCCGCCGTTATTCTTAATGTCTTTTACCCAAGTAGTACTGAAAGCTGGATTACAGTAACTACATGCAAAGTTACATGTTCTGTCAAAGGCAATCTCTAGTGTGCGGAGATTTACATCATCTTCACTGGGTGTTTCGTAAAACTCCTGTAATTCTTCTTTGCTGTAGATATTCGATTTGTATACACGGTCGCTTACATATTCAGGACCCATGTCTTCAATCTTCCAGCAATACTCACAGCCACTGGGACGCTCGCCACACTGCATTTGCCTGCGTTGTTCTTTTTTCTCTGGAGTATTATGCAAGAGTTTAGGATTAGTCTGTACTGCTAATAGGTTAATTTTATGAGGCAACGGATGGTGGCAACTAGTAGTCATTCCACTGCCTAACCAAATAGTAGCATTTCCCCATTTAGCACCACAAAAACTAGCACTCTTTGTGTCTAATTGTTGTTTTTTAAATTCAAGATCTGTTAGCATTATATTCGCATAAACTCCAAAACTCAGTCATCTCTGGAAACGTTTCTAAAAAATTAGTATCTCTTCGACGATCATGCTCGCTAAAGAAACGATAAAAGTCTGCTTGTTTACGCTCAATATCAGATGTTCCTTGTTGCATCCATTGCAAGTCACGACGCATCTTTAATACTTCATAGTCTTTAAATCCATGCATCTCATCC
>TARA_R110002074_G_scaffold53974_4_pt1 | contig 15012 bp, 10 predicted proteins | sample TARA_R110002074 | Tara Oceans TARA_R110002074 (sample SAMEA4397215) | marine metagenome | biome: Polar Biome; feature: [MIX] marine epipelagic wind mixed layer (ENVO:01000061); material: water (ENVO:00002006), including particulate matter (ENVO:01000060) such as... | depth 10-100 m
CATCTAACCCAGATTTTGCAATAAATCCTATATTACCTTGTGCCTCTACTGTATCAAGAATACCATCATTATCAGAATCAATATCCAAATAATTTGGAATTCCATCACCATCTTGATCTGAAGGATTGGTAAGATAATTACCGTCACCATCTTCATCTTGATCCTCTACAGTATCCAATATTCCATCATCATCTTCATCAATATCCCAATCGTTAGAAATAAACTTACCGTCTAATTTTATCACGTTAAATTGCTTGAATTCAAACGCATAGGTCTGAATTCCAAAAAATAACGACATAAAAAAAACAAAAAATTGATTAGAATTATTAAAAATAAACCTGATAATTTTCAAAAAAGTAATTTTACCCATAAGTATTAGTATTTTACTAATCACCATGGCATAGAAGTTCTAGGTTCTTATAAGAAAGTGGGGCAGACTTAATAAAACTATGCTAAGATATATTATAAATTATTCAACTCAAATTGTTTTTCGTTCAACCATCAAATTCTCAAGGTAATTAACTCAAATTCTAGTTCAATTACTAAGAATGTGCAGAATTTACACTATATCTACGATGATTTTGAAGATAAAGACTATTCAAAATACCAAATTAATGAGAAAAAAAATAACCAATTCAAAATAATAAAAATCCTTTCTGGTAAAACAAAAATTTGAATTATCGTTAATTAAACTTAAAGGCTAAGAATTCAATTTATCTTACTTTTGCACAAATAATTTACATGACTTTTAAGCAAGAAATAGCACGACGGAGAACTTTTGGCATAATATCTCACCCTGATGCCGGAAAGACTACATTGACCGAAAAATTATTACTTTTTGGAGGTGCAATTCAGGAAGCAGGAGCCGTTAAAAACAATAAAATAAAAAAATCGGCTACTAGTGACTTTATGGAAATTGAAAGACAGAGAGGGATTTCTGTAGCAACTTCAGTACTTGCATTTATTTACAAGAATAAAAAAATTAATATACTAGATACACCTGGGCACAAAGATTTTGCAGAAGACACTTTTAGAACTTTAACCGCAGTAGACAGTGTCATTGTGGTTATTGATGTTGCTAAAGGTGTTGAAGAGCAGACCGTTAAATTAGTAGAGGTCTGTAGAATGCGCAAAATTCCTATGTTGGTATTCATCAATAAAATGGATAGAGAAGGGCAAGATGCCTTTGACCTTTTAGATGAATTAGAACAAAAGCTGGGCCTTTCAGTTACTCCATTGAGTTTCCCTATTGGTATGGGATATGATTTTAAAGGCATTTACAACATATTTGAAAAAAACATCAATCTTTTTAGCGGAGATAGTAAAAAGAACATAGAACAAACCATTGCATTTGATGATGTAACCAATCCTGAATTGGATAAAATAATAGGAAACAAAGCAGCAACCGAATTAAGGGAAAATTTAGAATTGGTTTGGGGTGTTTATCCAGAATTTGATAAAGAGTTATATTTAAAGGGAGATCAACAACCTGTTTTCTTCGGGTCTGCATTAAACAATTTTGGAGTCAGAGAACTATTGGATTGTTTCATACAAATTGCTCCTACCCCACGCTCTAAAAATGCAGAAGAACGGTTAGTAGAAGCTAATGAAAAAGACATGACTGGTTTTGTGTTTAAAATTCATGCCAACATGGATCCAAAACATAGAGATCGTTTAGCATTTATAAAAATAGTTTCAGGAACTTTTGAACGTAACAAACCTTATTTACACGTACGTCAAGGAAAAAATCTAAAATTCTCTAGTCCGAATGCTTTTTTTGCTGAAAAGAAAGAAATCGTTGATATTTCCTATCCTGGTGATATAGTTGGACTACATGATACTGGTAATTTTAAAATTGGAGACACTCTTACCGAAGGAGAAATATTGCATTATAAAGGTATACCGAGTTTCTCACCAGAACATTTTAGGTATATTAATAATGCTGACCCTATGAAGTCAAAGCAACTCACCAAAGGTGTTGACCAGTTAATGGATGAAGGTGTTGCTCAATTATTTACCTTAGAATTAAACGGGAGAAAAGTAATAGGAACAGTAGGCGCCTTACAATTTGAGGTTATACAGTACAGACTAGAACATGAATATGGAGCAAAGTGTAGCTACGAAAATTTCAACGTATATAAAGCATGCTGGGTAGGTAATGAAAATAGAAAAACCGATGAATTCAAAGAATTTGAACGCGTAAAACAGAAATTTTTAGCGAAAGACAAAAGAGGACAATTGGTGTTTTTGGCAGATTCTCAATTCTCACTACAAATGACTCAACAAAAATACCCTTTAGTAAAACTTCATTTTACTTCTGAGTTTGAATAAAAAAAGCCCAACTTTTATAAGTTGGGCTTTTTTTTAAGCTTCTCCTGTTGGACCAAAATTCATTGGTATCGAAGGTTGTTCATAGTCTTTTATTGCTCCATGAGCTTTCTCAAAACGTTGAACATTATCGTTCAGTGCTTTTAAAAACTTCTTAGCGTGTTGCGGAGTTAAAATTATTCTACTCTTTACTTTTGCCTTAGGGGCACCGGGCATCATACTTATAAAATCCACCACAAACTCTGAAACTGAATGATTTATTATAGCGAGATTAGAATAAATTCCCTCTGCCATTTTTTCATCCAATTCTATGTTTATTTGCTTTTGATTCGGATTTTTATTGTCACTCATATATATAAATTAAAAAAAATAACCCTCAAATAAAATTTGAGGGTTATAATCATATTAAAATCTTAAGGCCTCTTTTCTGGCCATTATCTCATCATATTCTTCTTTTGATCCAACGATAATGCTATCGTAGTCTCTCATACCCGTACCAGCCGGAATCTTATGACCAACAATTACATTCTCTTTAAGACCTTCTAACGTATCAATTTTACCACTTACCGCAGCTTCGTTCAATACCTTAGTCGTTTCTTGGAACGATGCAGCAGAAATAAATGACTTCGTCTGTAAAGATGCTCGTGTGATACCCTGTAATATTGGGGTCGCTGTTGCAGATACAGCATCTCGTGCATCTACTAAAGCCTTATCACCACGTCTCAACAAAGAATTTTCATCTCTCAATTCACGAGGAGTAACAATTTGTCCTGGTTTAAGATTTTCCGAATCGCCAGCTTCCATCACTACTTTCTTTCCGAAGATATCATCATTTTCTTTAATGAAATCATCTTTATGAATTAGTTGATTTTCTAAAAATATAGTATCACCTGGATCCTGTATTCTCACCTTCCTCATCATTTGTCTTACAACAACTTCAAAGTGCTTATCGTTAATCTTAACTCCTTGTAATCTATATACTTCTTGAACCTCATTAACCAAGTACTGTTGTACTGCTGATGGGCCTTTGATAGATAATATATCTTCTGGAGTAATTGAACCATCAGATAAAGGCATACCTGCTCTAACATAATCGTTCTCTTGGACTAGAATTTGGTTAGAAAGTTTTACAAGATATTTCTTCACTTCACCTAATTTAGATTCAATGATAATTTCTCTATTACCTCTCTTGATTTTACCAAATGAAACTACACCATCAATCTCAGATACAACCGCAGGATTAGAAGGGTTTCTAGCTTCGAATAATTCAGTAACTCTTGGAAGACCACCAGTAATATCACCTGCTTTCGCAGATTTACGAGGTATTTTCACCAAAATTTTACCTTCTTTAATCTTATCCCCGTCATCTACCATGATGTGTGAACCAACAGGCAAGTTATAAGAACGCAATGTTTCACCTTTTGAATCTTGAATCAATAAAGTTGGAATCAACTTTTTGTTTCTAGATTCTGAAATTACTTTTTCTTGGAAACCAGTTTGCTCATCAATTTCAACTTGGTAAGTTACACCCTGTTCAATATTTTCGTAAGCAATTTTACCTGGAAATTCAGAAACAATAACGCCATTATATGGATCCCAAGAACAGATTACATCTCCCTTAGCAACTTTAGCTCCATTCTCCACAAATATTTGTGATCCATAAGGAATATTACCTGTACTTAAGGTAATTCCTGTTTTAGCATCTACTACCTTAATTTCACTAGTTCTTGAAATAACAATCTCAGCAGGTTTACCATCTGACCCTTCACCTGTCACGGTTCTCAAATCTTCAATTTCAGCAACTCCTGAGAATTTTACTTCTAATTTGTTATCTTCTGAAATGTTACCTGCAATACCACCCACGTGGAATGTTCTTAGTGTAAGTTGCGTACCTGGCTCACCAATTGACTGTGCAGCTACAACACCAACAGCCTCACCTCTTTGTACCATTTTATTGGTAGAAAGGTTTCTTCCGTAACATTTAGCACATATTCCTTTTTCAGCTTCACATGTAAGAGCAGAACGAACTTCAACTTTTTCAATTGGAGAAGCTTCAATCTTCTTCACATCAGATTCCATTATCTGTTGACCTGAAGTAAGTAGTAATTCTTCTGTCATTGGGTTATAAACATCATGTAATGCTACACGACCTAATATTCTTTCACCAAGACTTTCAACAATTTCTTCATTCTTCTTAAGCGCTTGTACTTCTACACCTCTCAGTGTTTCACAATCTTCAGTATTTATAATTACATCTTGTGAAACATCAACCAATCTTCTTGTTAAGTAACCTGCATCTGCCGTTTTCAAAGCAGTATCCGCAAGACCTTTACGAGCACCGTGTGTTGATATAAAGTACTCCAAAATGGATAAACCTTCCTTAAAGTTAGAAAGGATAGGGTTTTCAATAATCTCCCCACCACCTGCAGTAGATTTTTTAGGCTTGGCCATTAAACCACGCATACCTGTTAACTGACGAATTTGTTCTTTAGAACCCCTTGCACCAGAATCAAGCATCATATATACCGAGTTGAAGCCTTGTTGATCTTCACGAATACGCTTCATTGCCAATTCAGTCAATTGTGCGTTCGTAGAAGTCCAAACATCAATTACTTGATTATAACGCTCATTGTTAGTAATAAGACCCATGTTATAATTAGCCTTAATTCCATCAACTTGTACGTTAGCTTCAGCAATCATCTCATGCTTCTCTTGTGGGATAATAATATCTCCTAAACTAAAGGATAATCCGCCTTTAAATGCGAAATCATACCCCATTGTTTTAATCTTATCCAAGAAATCAGCTGTTGTAGGCACATCAGTTACACTTAATATACCACCAATAATATCACGAAGTGATTTCTTGTTCAATACATCATTAATGTAACCAGCAGCTTCCGGCACTTCCATATTAAACAATACCCTTCCAACTGTAGTTGGAATAATCTTGTAAACTAATTCTCCTTCTTCATTAAAATCTTTTGCTCGTACTTTAATACCAGCATTCAAATCAACCATTCCTTCATTGAAAGCTATTTCTACCTCTTCATATGAATAAAATGTAATTCCTTCACCTTTAACAATAAGTTCTGGAGTTGATTTTCTTTCTTTGGTCATATAATACAGACCCAAAACCATATCCTGAGAAGGTACAGTAATCGGTGAACCGTTAGCAGGGTTCAAAATATTATGTGAGGCCAACATTAATAATTGGCATTCTAGAATTGCTTCTGGTCCTAAAGGAAGGTGAACCGCCATCTGGTCACCATCAAAATCCGCGTTAAATGCAGTACATACTAATGGGTGTAAACGTATTGCCTTACCTTCAATTAGTTTTGGCTGGAACGCTTGAATACCTAAACGGTGTAATGTAGGAGCTCTGTTCAACATTACAGGATGTCCTTTCAAAACATTCTCTAAAATATCCCAAACAACAGGCTCTTTTTTATCTATTATTTTCTTAGCAGATTTTACCGTTTTAACAATACCTCTTTCTATCAATTTTCTGATTACGAAAGGCTTGTACAATTCAGCTGCCATGTCTTTTGGAAGTCCACATTCGAACAACCTCATTTCAGGACCTACAACAATTACCGAACGTGCTGAATAATCTACACGCTTACCTAATAAGTTTTGACGGAAACGACCTTGCTTACCTTTCAATGAATCTGAAAGAGATTTCAATGGCCTATTTGATTCAGTCTTAACAGCAGATGCTTTTCTTGTATTATCAAATAAAGAATCTACAGCTTCTTGAAGCATACGTTTTTCATTACGTAAAATTACTTCTGGAGCTTTTATTTCTACTAATCTCTTAAGACGGTTATTTCTAATGATTACCCTTCTGTAAAGATCATTTAAATCTGATGTTGCAAAACGACCACCATCTAAAGGAACTAACGGACGTAATTCTGGTGGTATAACCGGAATTACCTTCATAATCATCCACTCTGGTTCGTTTTCTCTATTCTCTTGAGATTCTCTAAGAGCTTCAACTACCTGTAAACGCTTTAAAGCTTCAGTTTTACGTTGCTTTGAAGTTTCAGTATTTGCTTTATGTCTTAGTTCAAAAGAAAGTTCTTTTAGATTAATTCTTCCCAATAAGTCAATTAAGCATTCTGCTCCCATCTTCGCAATGAACTTATTTGGGTCAGAATCCTCTAGATATTGATTTTCTTGAGGTATGGTTTCTAAAATATTTAAGTACTCTTCTTCAGTTAAGAAATCCATTTTTTGAATTTCCTCCCCTTCAGGACCTTTAGCTACACCAGGTTGAATTACTACATAACGTTCGTAGTAAATAATCATATCCAATTTCTTGGAAGGTAAACCTAAAAGGTACCCTATCTTATTAGGTAAAGAACGGAAATACCAGATATGAGCTACTGGTACTACTAAATTGATATGCCCTACGCGGTCCCTTCTTACTTTTTTCTCAGTAACCTCTACACCACAACGGTCACAAACGATACCTCGATAACGAATACGTTTATATTTACCACAAGCACATTCGTAATCCTTTACAGGACCAAAAATACGCTCACAGAACAAACCATCACGTTCTGGTTTGTGAGTTCTATAATTAATTGTTTCAGGTTTTAAAACTTCTCCTCTAGATTCTGCCAAAATTGATTCTGGCGAAGCTAATCCTATTGAAATTTTATCGAACCTTTTTATTGGGTTATTATCTTTTATTCTTGCCATAATAGCGTGCTGATAATGTTTTAATTTGTTTTACTTAATAGTCTTCAATATTAACTATTGAACTATTCCTCAAGTCTAATATCCAAACCTAATCCCTTAAGTTCGTGCATTAAAACGTTGAAAGATTCTGGTAAACCAGGTTCTGGCATAGTTTCACCTTTAACGATAGATTCATAGGTTTTAGCTCTTCCGATTACATCATCAGATTTAACCGTTAAAATCTCACGTAAAGTTGCCGATGCACCATATGCTTCAAGTGCCCAAACTTCCATCTCTCCAAAACGTTGACCTCCAAATTGAGCTTTACCACCCAATGGTTGTTGAGTAATTAAAGAATATGGTCCTATTGAACGAGCGTGCATCTTATCATCTACCATGTGACCAAGTTTCAACATATAAATCACACCAACAGTAGCTGGCTGATCAAAACGCTGTCCTGTTCCACCATCGAATAAGTATGTATGTCCAAATCTTGGAATACCTGCTTCATCAGTGTAGGCGTTAATTTGGTCTAAAGTTGCACCATCAAAAATTGGTGTTGCAAACTTCTTACCTAATTTAAGTCCTGCCCAACCTAATACAGTTTCATAAATCTGCCCAATGTTCATACGAGATGGTACACCTAATGGATTCAAAACGATATCTACAGGAGTTCCATCTTCTAAGAACGGCATATCTTCATGACGAACTATTCTTGAAACAATACCCTTGTTACCGTGTCTACCGGCCATTTTATCACCAACTTTAAGCTTACGTTTTTTAGCTACGTATACTTTAGCAAGCTTCATAATACCAGCTGGTAATTCATCTCCCACAGAAATCGTAAACTTATCTCTTCTCAAGTTACCTTGTAAATCGTTAAGTTTTATTTTGTAGTTGTGAAGTAAATCAGCAACCAATGTATTAGTATCATTATCTGTAGTCCAACTTCCGCCAACTAAGTGTGCGAAATCATCAACAGAATTTAACATTTTCATGGTATACTTTTTACCCTTAGGTAAAACCTCTTCTCCTAAATCATTAAGTACGCCTTGTGAAGTTTTACCATTAACTATGGTAAATAATTTTTCAACAAGTACATCTTTTAATTCTTGGAATTTAACTTCGTATTCCAATTCAAGTTTAGAAAGCTCTTCTTTATCCTCAGAACGTTTTCTCTTATCCTTTACAGACCTAGAGAACAATTTCTTCTCGATTACAACACCTCTTAATGAAGGTGATGCTTTTAAAGATGCATCCTTAACATCACCAGCTTTGTCACCAAAAATGGCACGTAATAATTTTTCTTCCGGTGTAGGATCAGATTCACCTTTTGGTGTAATCTTACCAATAAGAATATCGCCAGGCTTAACCTCGGCACCAATTCTAATCATACCATTTTCATCAAGGTCTTTTGTTGCCTCTTCAGAAACGTTTGGTATATCATGGGTAAGCTCTTCTGCTCCCAATTTTGTATCTCTTACTTCTAAAGAATATTCATCAACATGAATAGATGTGAAAATATCTTCACGTACAACTTTTTCAGAAATTACGATTGCATCTTCAAAGTTATATCCTTTCCATGGCATAAATGCAACGGTTAAGTTTCTACCTAAAGCCAATTCACCTTTTTCAGTTGCATAACCTTCACACAAAACTTGACCTTTCTTAACTCTATCTCCTTTTTGTACAATTGGTTTAAGGTTAATATTGGTTCCTTGGTTCGTTTTTCTAAATTTCACCAAGAAATAAGTTTTCTCATCTTCTTCAAAACTGATTAATCTTTCCTCATCAGTTCTATCATACTTAATTGTTACCTTTTGAGCATCTACATACTCAATAACACCGTCTCCTTCAGCATTAATTAATACTCTAGAGTCAGAAGCTACTTGACGTTCCAATCCTGTACCAACAATTGGTGATTGTGGTCTCAATAAAGGTACAGCCTGACGCATCATGTTAGATCCCATCAATGCTCTGTTCGCATCATCATGTTCCAAGAAAGGAATTAATGAAGCCGAAATAGAGGCTATTTGATTTGGAGCAACATCCGTATAATGAATATCCGATGGACTCACAACAGGGAAATCACCTTCTTCTCTGGCAATAACTTTTTCAGCACTTATTTTACCTTTTTCATCCATTGGAATGTTTGCTTGTGCAATCTTCATTCCTTCTTCCTCTTCAGCACTTAGGTAAGTAAAGTTATTGATATCAACAACAGAGTCAGTAACTTTTCTATATGGTGTTTCCAAAAATCCCATAGGGTTCACTTTCGCAAAAACGGAAAGTGAAGAAATAAGTCCAATATTCGGACCCTCTGGAGTTTCAATAGGACATAAACGACCGTAGTGTGTATAGTGAACATCACGTACCTCGAAACCAGCACGCTCTCTAGAAAGACCTCCTGGCCCTAGAGCGGAAAGTCTTCTTTTATGCGTTATCTCTGCTAATGGATTGGTTTGATCCATAAACTGAGATAATTGATTTGTACCAAAGAAAGAATTAATTACAGAAGACAATGTCTTCGCATTAATTAAATCTATAGGTGTAAATACCTCATTATCACGAACGTTCATACGTTCACGTATTGTTCTAGCCATACGAGCCAGACCAACACCGAACTGTGATGACAATTGTTCACCTACAGTTCTAACACGACGATTAGAAAGGTGGTCAATATCATCTATCTCTGCTTTTGAGTTAATTAACTCAATTAAATATTTTATAATAGTTATGATATCTTCCTTAGTCAAGACTTGCTTGTCCATTCCAATATCCAACTGTAATTTTTTGTTCATTCTGTAACGTCCAACTTCACCTAAGTTGTAACGTTGATCAGAGAAGAATAATTTATCAATTATTCCACGAGCTGTTTCCTCATCAGGCGGCTCTGCATTACGTAATTGACGGTAGATGTGCTCAACTGCTTCTTTTTCAGAATTTGTTGGATCTTTCTGTAATGTATTATGAATAATAGCATAATCAGATTGCGCATTATTCTCTTTATGTAAAAGAATTGTTTTAACATCTGCATCTATTATCTCAGTAATATGTTCTTTCTCAAGAATAGTATCTCGATCAAGTACAATCTCATTACGTTCAATAGATACTACTTCACCAGTATCTTCATCCACAAAATCCTCATGCCAAGTATTCAATACTCTAGCAGCCAATTTTCGACCTAGCACTTTTTTAAGTCCGGCATTAGAAACCTTAACCTCTTCAGAAAGGTCAAATATCTCTAATATATCTTTATCACGTTCAAAACCAATAGCTCTGAACAATGTAGTAACCGGTAATTTTTTCTTTCTATCGATATAAGCATACATAACGCCATTAATATCGGTAGCAAATTCTATCCAAGAACCTTTAAAAGGTATTACCCTTGCTGAATATAATTTTGTCCCATTTGCATGAAAAGACTGACCAAAGAAAACCCCTGGAGATCTATGCAACTGAGAAACCACAACTCTCTCTGCACCATTGATTACAAAAGTACCACTTGGAGTCATGTAAGGTATTGTACCTAAATACACATCTTGTACTATCGTCTCAAAATCCTCATGCTCTGGATCCGTACAATACAACTTTAAACGTGCTTTTAACGGTACGCTATACGTAAGACCACGTTCGATACATTCTTGAATAGAATATCTCGGTGGATCTATAAAATAATCTAAGAATTCCAATACAAACTGATTTCTTGTGTCAGTTATTGGAAAATTTTCCATGAAGGTATTATAAAGACCTTCATTACCTCTTTCATCTGATTTAGTCTCTAGTTGAAAAAAGTCTTGAAAAGATTTAATCTGAATATCCAAGAAATCCGGATAATCCGGTGTGTTTCTTGCGGAAGCAAAGCTTATTCTTTCAGTCTGATTTGTGAACATCTACGGACAGTGTTTTGATCGTGAGTACTAAATGGGTTGTATACCTCTAAATATACCTAATTCTATAAAAAGGCTTAGGTCTAGCCGCAAAAAGCGAAAAGACCTAAACCAAAAGTGATATGGTTGTTGCTATTATTTAAGCTCAACTTCTGCTCCAGCTTCTTCCAATGATTTTTTGATACCTTCTGCCTCATCTTTAGAAACACCTTCTTTAACAGCTTTAGGTGCGCTATCAACAATATCCTTTGCATCTTTCAAACCTAATCCAGTTAATTCTTTAACCAATTTAACTACTGCTAATTTAGAAGCACCTGCTGCTTTCAAAATTACGTCAAACTCAGTTTTTTCTTCAGCTGCTTCACCAGCTTCAGCACCACCACCAGCAGCTACTGCTACCGCTGCTGCTGCAGGCTCAATACCGTATTCATCTTTCAATATACCAGCTAACTCATTTACTTCTTTTACCGTAAGGTTAACTAATTTCTCTGCGAAATCTTTTAAATCTGCCATTTTCTATCGTTTAATAAAATTTTTAAAATATACTTAGTTTATAGTGCGTACTTATCTTTCAGATAATGTTTTAAGGATTCCGGCTAATTTACCACCGCCAGATTTAAGTCCTGAAATAACATTCTTAGCAGGAGATTGTAATAATCCAATAACCTCACCAATCATTTCTTCTTTAGACTTAATGCTTACTAAAGCATCCAAGTTTTCATCACCTATGTAAATTGCTTCTTCTACAAAAGCTCCTTTCAATAAAGGCTTTTTAGATTTTTTTCTAAAATTCTTTATCAATTTTGCAGGAGCATTGGCAACATCCGAAAACATTAAAGAGGTATTCCCCTTCAATACTTCAGGTAATTCGCCAAAATCTTTATCAGAAGCATCCATTGCTTTAGAAAGCAATGTATTCTTAACTACAGCCAATTTAATATTCGCCTTAAAGCAAGCTCTTCTTAAATCAGAAGTTGTACCAGCATCTAAGCCAGAGATATCTGCCAAATAAATGGTTGTACTATCTGCCAACTGCGAAGTCAAATCTTTTATAACCGTTGCTTTTTCTTCTCTTGTCATACTTATAATTTTTAACTAGCAGGTTGTTAAACTGACTTTGGATCTAATTGCAAACTAGGGCTCATTGTGCTTGACATGAAAATACTTTTCATATAAACACCTTTTGCCGCAGTTGGCTTCATCTTATTCAAAGTATCTAACAACTCTCTAGCGTTATCTGCAATTTTATCTGCAGAAAAAGAAGCTTTACCTATCGCAGCATGTACGATACCAGTTTTATCAACTTTAAAATCTATTTTACCTGCCTTCACTTCAGATACAGCTTTAGCCACATCCATAGTCACAGTTCCTGTTTTTGGATTGGGCATTAAACCTCTTGGTCCTAATACACGACCTAAAGGACCTAATTTCCCCATTACGCTTGGCATAGTGATGATAACATCAACATCTGTCCAACCGTTTTTTATTTTTTCCAAATACTCATCTAAACCAACATAGTCCGCACCTGCTTCTTGAGCTTCTGCTTCCTTATCTGGTGTTACCAAAGCCAAAACCTTAACATCTTTACCAGTTCCATGAGGTAATGTTACCACACCACGAACCATCTGATTTGCTTTTCTTGGATCTACACCCAAACGAACTGCTAAATCTACAGATGCATCAAATTTTGTATTGGTTATCTCTTTAATTAAAGCTGAAGCTTCCGTAACAGAGTATAATTTATCTTTCTCTATTTTGGAGTGCGCTTCTTTTTGCTTCTTAGTTAACTTTGCCATTTAATTACTTTTAAGATTTTAAAAAGGTTTCTTTCCTGCTACCTTCATACCCATAGAACGTGCAGTACCCGCTATCATACTCATAGCAGATTCTACTGTAAATGCATTAAGGTCAACCATTTTATCTTCGGCTATTGCCTTGATTTGGTCCCAGGTAACACTACCTAATTTTACTCTGTTAGGTTCGCCAGATCCTTTCTTAATCTTAGCCGCTTCCAATAGCTGAATTGCCGCCGGTGGTGTTTTTACAACGAAGTCGAAAGACTTGTCTTTGTAAACGGTGATAACAACTGGTAATATTTTACCTGGTTTATCCTGCGTACGAGCATTAAACTGCTTACAGAACTCCATTATGTTAACACCAGCAGCACCTAAGGCAGGTCCAACCGGTGGCGATGGATTCGCTGCACCTCCCTTAACTTGTAGTTTAACTACTTTACCTATTTCTTTTGCCATTGTTTAAAATTAAATTGAAAGTGTGTTCACGGAAGCAACACTACTTTAATATATGTATGTAACACTTATTTTTATACTTTCTCAACTTGCATGTAACTAAGCTCTAAAGGTGTCTTTCTACCAAAAATCTTCACCATTACCTCAAGCTTACGTTTCTCTTCGTTAATCTTCTCGACCGTACCATTAAAACCGTTAAATGGACCATCAATAACTTTAACTGTTTCACCAAATACAAATGGAATCGCAACACTGTCAGTATTAACAGCAAGCTCATCAACTTTACCTAGCATTCTATTTACTTCATTCTTTCTTAAAGGAACCGGGTCTCCACCTTTAGTTTCACCTAAAAATCCAATAACATTCGTTATAGAACGAATAATATGAACCATTTCACCTCCTAAATTCGCTTTAATCATAATATAGCCAGGAAAATAAACTCTTTCTTTGTTTATTTTCTTTCCATTTCTGATTTGAACTACCTTTTCCGTAGGAACAAGAACATCTTCTAAATAGTCAGAAAAACCATGACGCTCTACTTCACTTTCAATGTATCCTTTGATTTTATTCTCCTGACCACTGACCGCCCTTACAACGTACCATTTTTTCTCTAATACTTCTGACATAGGACCTACTAGTTTAAAACGGTGTTGAAATATAATTTTATCACTTTACTAAAGACCGTATCTACACCCCAAGTTGCTAATGCAAAAAGGATAGAAAACACAGCTACAATAACCATCAAATTTGATGATTCTGCACGTGAAGGAAGAGTAACACTATTCCTTAACTCTTCAACGGATTCTTTTATATATGTGAACATTTATATTCTGTTTTACTATTTCAACAAAAGGATATTTCTTCCAAATTTTATTGTGGCACGGGAGGAGAGACTCGAACTCCCGACACCTGGTTTTGGAGACCAGTGCTCTACCAACTGAGCTACACCCGTATGAATAGTGATATAATAACCACCTATTCTTTTATTTGCATGTAAAGGTGTCCCGCTTGAGCAAGACACCCTTAAACACAATACTCTTTAGATTAAATTAATCTATAATCTTAGTTACCTGACCAGCACCTACTGTTCTACCACCTTCACGGATAGCGAAACGTAGACCTACGCTCAATGCGATTGGCTGAATCAACTCAACAGTAATTGTAAGGTTATCACCTGGCATTACCATTTCAACTCCAGCAGGAAGTGCAATGTTACCAGTAACGTCAGTTGTTCTTACGTAGAACTGTGGACGATAATTATTGTGAAATGGTGTGTGACGACCACCTTCTTCTTTTTTCAATACATAAACCTCAGCTTCAAATTTAGCATGCGGCTTAACAGAACCTGGCTTACAGATTACCATACCACGAGTGATTTGCGACTTTTCAATACCTCTTAACAAGATACCTACGTTATCACCAGCTTCACCTCTATCCAAAATCTTACGGAACATCTCAACCCCAGTAACAGTAGAGTTTAATTTTTGAGCTCCCATACCAATGATTTCAACTGCATCACCTGTATTAGCGATACCAGTCTCGATACGACCAGTTGCAACAGTTCCACGACCAGTAATAGTAAATACATCTTCAACAGGCATTAAGAAAGGCTTTTCAACATCTCTTACAGGTAATTCGATCCAGCTATCAACAGCTTCCATCAATTCCATTACCGTGTCAACCCATTTTTGCTCACCGTTCAATGCACCTAATGCAGAACCAGCTATTACAGGACCATTATCACCATCATACTCATAAAAAGAAAGTAATTCTCTTACTTCCATTTCAACAAGCTCTATTAATTCCTCATCATCAACCATATCCACTTTATTCATGAATACAACCATTCTAGGAATACCAAC
>TARA_R110002074_G_scaffold8175_16_pt1 | contig 14983 bp, 18 predicted proteins | sample TARA_R110002074 | Tara Oceans TARA_R110002074 (sample SAMEA4397215) | marine metagenome | biome: Polar Biome; feature: [MIX] marine epipelagic wind mixed layer (ENVO:01000061); material: water (ENVO:00002006), including particulate matter (ENVO:01000060) such as... | depth 10-100 m
GCCCAAGGCAATGGCCAATGCCCAAACGATCATAGCGCTGAACAACGGCGCGCGGGTGTGCTGTTGCACGGGCAAGGGACCCATTGCGGCATCGCCGGGCAACATGCGGCGCAAGGTGGCGTCCCGGTCAATCATGTGGTGTTTGAGGGCTCCTGCGATGTGCAGCAGCACTGCGCCAAACAATACTTTGCCCGACACCTCGTGCAGCGCGCCAAAGAGGGTTTCGACACCCGTGGATTTTGGGACCAGCAGCAGACCTTGACCAAAGGGCCACCAAATTGGGGCAAACCCGGCAGCGGCGGCATGGCCAATCCACCCTGAAAGCGGCACAATGATCAATGCCACATAAAGCAACCAATGAACGGTTTCCGCGGCAAAACTCTCTACCTTATGGTCGGCATTCAAGAGGCCGGGTTTGGGTTGTGTAAAGGCCCAGATGGTGCGGCCCAGAGCCACAAAAAACACGGTGACGCCCAAGGTTTTATGCAGCGAAAAGAACCACGCCTTTCGGGCCAGTTCTTCGGACGTGTCATAGGGCAGATCATTTGCAAAAAGCCCCAACGGCAAGAGAGACAGGATCAGCAAGGCGGTTACCCAGTGAAAGGTCTTGGTAACGCCACCATAGCGTTGGGCGGTGTTCGATATGGCCATTGGGTGGCTCCTTTGTTTTCGATCACCAATTTAAGACCTGTGCCAAAGCGCCACAATGACAATTGGTGCACAGGTGGCGTGCAGACTTGTTTGCAAGGACGGCGCAGGATACATCTGGGGCAAGCAATAAACAGGGGGTTGATCATGAGCATCGCATTTGTATTTCCGGGGCAGGGTGCCCAAACCATTGGCATGGGTAAAGAGTTGGCCGACGGTTATCCGGCCGCCAGGGCCGTGTTTGATGAGGTCGATGAAGCGCTCGGGGAGAAGCTGTCGTCGGTGATATGGGAGGGTGATATTGAAACGCTGACCCTGACGCAGAATGCACAACCTGCGTTGATGGCCACCTCGATGGCTGCGATGCGCGCGCTTGAGGCCGAAGGGATCGGGATTGACCGCGCGTCTTACGTCGCAGGTCACAGTTTGGGTGAATATTCGGCGCTGTGTGCGGCGGGGTCGGTATCATTGTCCGACACGGCGCGGTTGCTGCGCATTCGCGGCAAAGCGATGCAAGCGGCGGTACCAGTGGGTGAGGGCGCGATGGCGGCAATACTGGGCCTGAGCTTTGAGCAGACGGCAAAGATCGCGCAGAATGCCGCCAAGGGTGAGATTTGTCAGGTCGCCAACGAAAACGACCCTGCACAGAATGTGGTGTCTGGCAACAAGGCGGCCGTAGAACGCGCCGTTGAGCAGGCAAAGGGTGCCGGCGCAAAGCGTGCACTGATGCTGCCGGTGTCCGCGCCGTTCCACTGTACCTTGATGATGCCAGCCGCCGCCGAAATGGCGCGGGCCTTGGGCGAAGTTGATTTTGAAGACCCCAAGGTGCCCTTGGTTGCAAACGTGTTGGCGGCGGGCGTTCAGTCGTCGCATTTGATCCGATCATTGTTGGTGGATCAGGTCACGGGCCGGGTGCGATGGCGCAGTTCGGTGGAATGGATGGTCGAGCACGGCGTGACGGAGTTCTGGGAAATTGGCGCGGGCAAAGCGTTGTCAGGCATGATCCGCCGGATCAGCAAAGACAGTATGACCCGTACCATTGGCACCCCGGCAGAGGTTATTGCGGCCAAAGACGCGTAATGCGCCAGTGGGCTTTGGTCTTGGTGCTGTGGCTCAGTGCTTGTGGTGTTGTTGAAAATGCCTCGGACGGCACGCAGATGGTTGTGCGTGGGGATCAGTTGGTGTTGTCCGGCACCATTACAAGCCGCACGCCGTCGAATTTTGCGCGCATATTGACGGAGAACCCGCAGATCAGAACCTTGGTTCAAACGCAGGTCGATGGGTCCATTGACGGCGAGGCGACCATTGCGATGGGATACCGGGTGCGGGCATTGGGGCTAGGCACGCATTTGAGATCAGACAGTATTGTGGATTCCGGCGGCGTCGATCTGTTTCTTGCCGGTCGTCAGCGCACGATGGCGCGGGGGGCCAACATTGGCGTGCACAGTTGGCGCAACGGCTATCGAGAAGGCAGCAGTTATCCCCCGAACGCCTCTGAGCACGACATGACAAGGCGCTATATCGCTGACATGCTGGGCAGTGACGCGTTTTACTGGTTTACCTTGCAGGCGGCCCCCTCAGACGGGATACATGAGATGACGGCGGCGGAAATCGCACACTTTGGGTTGCTGACGCGGCCCATGCTAAATTGAAGTGGTAAAGGATATGCTATGTTCGACCTGAGTGGGAAAAACGCTCTGATTACAGGGGCTTCTGGTGGCATTGGGGCTGATATTGCGCGGCAGTTACATAGCTGCGGTGCCACTGTTGGGCTGTCAGGTACGCGGGTTGAGCCGCTGGAGGCGCTTAGGGATGAATTGGGCGAGCGGGCGCATGTGCTGCCCTGTAACCTGAGCGACATGGAGGCGGTTGAGGCATTGCCCAAGCAGGCGGCAGAGGCGATGGGATCGGTGGATATTCTGGTCAACAACGCCGGAATCACCCGCGATAATCTGTTCATGCGGATGTCGGATGAGGAGTGGAATGAGGTCATGAACGTCAATCTGACCGCCACTTTCAAGCTGTGTAAAGGCGTGATGCGCGGCATGATGAAGGCGCGGTGGGGCCGGATTGTGAACATATCCAGCATCGTTGGTGCCACGGGCAATCCGGGTCAGGCGAATTATGCGGCCTCAAAGGCGGGGATGATCGGCATGTCCAAATCGCTGGCTTATGAGGTGGCGAGCCGGGGCATTACCGTGAATGCGGTGGCACCTGGGTTCATCACAACGGCGATGACAGATAAGCTGACCGATGACCAAAAGGCTGGAATCATGGGGCAAATCCCTGCTGGCCGGATGGGCGAGCCGGACGAGATTGCAGCGGCTGTCGTTTACCTTGCAAGTGCTGAGGCGGGCTATGTCACGGGCACTACCTTGCATGTGAACGGTGGCATGGCCATGTTGTAGGCGGCGCTGTAATAGCGTTTGCCAGACGTGCGTCATATGCTAAAGGATGCGCAGATTCGACCAGATGGGTGCTTGATTGATCCCTAGCGCCTGTGCGAACAAGAACCATAACCTTGTGCAAACAAGGGACAGAGCCGCCCCATTTTACGGGGCACCCTCCAACCGCCAAACCATCGGCGCGCGGACAGCAATATGGGTTTCGACCCGAAGAGATGAGGACTTACTTATGAGCGACGTCGCAGACCGCGTGAAAAAGATCGTTGTAGAGCACTTGAGTGTTGAAGAGGATAAAGTCGTTGAGAATGCGTCATTCATTGACGATCTTGGTGCTGACAGCCTGGACACAGTTGAGTTGGTAATGGCGTTCGAAGAAGAGTTCGGCATCGAAATTCCAGATGATGCAGCTGAGAACATTCAGACGTTTGGCGATGCGGTGAAGTTTATCAGCAACGCATAAAGCGTGTGACCTGCCATCATCGGCAGAAAATTTCTTAAACGGCGCTGTTCCCCTGCGGAATGACGCCGTTTTTGTTTCCATTGGCACCGTTAGGGCTTGTGGGAGGCCCGTATGCGGCGCAAAGATTGCGATAAGCAGTCGCTAAGCGTGAAAACAATTCACCCCCCATTTCGGAATCCCATGCCTGAACCTCATGTCGCGTAATGTTCCAACCATCAACACCGCGCGGGTGACTTTGCGCGCCATGCGGGCAGAAGATTTTGGCCGATTTGCGGAGATCTGGGCGACGCCCGAGGTGGTCACACACATCAGTGGCAAACCTTGGCCAAAGTCGCGGTCGTGGGACGCGTTTTTGCGCAATGCTGGGCATTGGCAGATCACCGGGTTCGGACAATGGGCCGTGCAGGTGCATGGGCAGAGTGAGATGGCGGGACAAACCGGGTTCTTTTTCGGATCGCGGGGTTTGGGCGAGGATTTTGATCCCTATCCGGAGGCGGGCTGGGTGTTGGAGCCAGGTGCGCATGGTCAGGGTTTGGGATTGGACGCCGCACGTGCCGCGCATGATTGGTTCGATCGGGTCATCGCGGGTCGCACGGTGTGTATGATCACGCCTGAAAACCGCGGGTCGCTCAAGATAGCATCGGTTCTTGGCTATACTCCCCTAAGGGAAGTCGAGATCGAAGGGGATGTGGTGCAGTTGATGACACGCAAGGGGCCGCCAGTTTGATCATCTGAATGCGGCCCTCGGCATTGACCATGCGCCCTTGAACAGACCACCCCACGCAAGGTATAGCAAACTAACGCAAAAGAACACCAAGGGGCTTGGATATGCGCAGAGTAGTTGTGACTGGTTTAGGATTGGTGACGCCATTGGCCGACGGGGTCGAGGCAAGCTGGAGCAGGATCCTTGATGGGCAATCGGGTGCGGGGCCAATCACCGGCTTTGACGCCAGCAGGCTCGTCACGCAATACGCCTGCGAAGTGCCCTTGGGCGACGGCAGTGACGGCACGTTCAACGCAGGCACCTATATGGAGCCAAAAGAACAGCGCAAAGTCGATACGTTCATCATGTTCGGCATGGCCGCTGCCCAGCAGGCGGTTGAGGATTCCGGTTGGAAACCAACAGAGCGCGAGGACCAGGAACGCACGGGCGTTTTGATCGGGTCGGGCATTGGCGGTCTGAATTCGATCGCCAACACCGCCGTGATGATGGCCGAAAAAGGCCCACGCCGCGTCAGCCCGTTTTTTGTGCCGGGTGCGTTGATCAACCTGATCTCTGGTCAGGTGTCGATCCGCTATGGTTTTCGCGGGCCAAACCATTCGGTTGTGACGGCCTGTTCGACAGGGGCGCATGCGATTGGGGATGCGTCACGGTTGATCATTCATGGCGATGCGGATGTGATGATTGCAGGCGGAGCAGAGGCGGCGATCTGTGAGATCGGGATTGCCGGATTTAACGCCTGCAAGGCGCTGAGCACCAAACGCGCGGATGATCCAACTAAGGCAAGCCGCCCCTATGATGCGGACCGTGATGGGTTTGTCATGGGCGAGGGGGCCGGGATTGTGGTGTTGGAAGAATATGAACACGCCAAGGCACGTGGTGCCAAGATTTATGCCGAAGTTTTGGGCTATGGCCTGTCGGGTGATGCATATCACATCACGGCACCTGCCGACGATGGTGACGGGGCGGAGCGGTCGATGCGTGCAGCACTGCGCGGTGCGGGGCTTGAGCCCAAGGACATTGATTATATCAACGCGCATGGCACGTCGACGATGGCAGATACCATTGAACTGGGCGCTGTTGAGCGGATGATGGGGGATGCGGCAGACAAGGTGACGATGTCCTCGACCAAATCGGCAACCGGGCACCTATTGGGGGCTGCGGGCGCGATTGAGGCGATATTTTCGATCTTGGCGATCCGGGATCAAGTGGCCCCGCCAACGATCAACCTTGATAACCCAGCGGTTGAGACAAAAATTGATCTGGCTCCGAACAAAAAGGTTGAGCGCGAGATCAATATTGCCTTGTCGAATTCGTTCGGCTTTGGTGGCACCAACGCGAGCGTATTATTCGGGAAAGTGTCGTAATGTGGCGTCATATTGCATCAAATGCGGTGACGTTTCTGATGGTCGGGCTGTTCTTGTTGGGCGGCGTGATTTTGTGGGGCAAATCCGAGTACACCGCTGAAGGACCGCTGGAGCAGGCCATCTGTTTGCAGGTTGAGCGCGGGTCAAACATGCGCAAGGTCAGCCGTAATCTGGAAGAACAGGGCGCGGTCACTTCTGCAGCGATTTTTAGGATGGGGGCCGATTACACGGATAAGACTGGCGCACTCAAAGCCGGCAGTTTTCTTGTGCAACGCGGCACGTCGATGTCCGAGATCGTTGATGTTGTGACCAAAGGTGGGGCGAGTACCTGTGGCACCGAAGTTGTGTACCGGATCGGAATTAACCGGGTGTCGGTACAGGTGCGTGAGTTGGACCCAGTGACAAATCGGTTTGAGGAACGTGCTGAGTTCACGCCCGGTGCCGACGACGTGCCGGCGGTTTATAGCGAGATGAAAGAAAAAGCCGACACGCGGTATCGCATTGCCTTGGCCGAGGGCGTGACCAGCTGGCAGGTTACCGAGGCGCTTAAAGGCATGGATGTGCTGGAAGGTGCTGTGGCGGCGGTACCGGCGGAGGGCGCGTTGGCACCTGACAGTTACGAAGTGCGTCCGGGCGATGACCGCAGCGCAATCCTGGCTCAGATGCAAGCGGCGCAAGAAGTATTGCTAGCCGCAGCATGGGAGGCGCGGGCCCCTGGTTTGCCCATTGGCAGCCCAGAAGAATTGATGGTTTTGGCCTCGATTGTTGAAAAAGAAACGGGTGTGCCAGAGGAGCGCGGACAGGTTGCGGCGGTGTTTGTGAACCGTTTGAACCAGAATATGCGTCTGCAAACGGACCCGACGGTGATTTATGGCATCACCAAGGGCGAGGGTGTTTTGGGGCGGGGCTTGCGTCAATCGGAACTGCGCAAGGAAACACCGTGGAACACCTATGTGATCAATGGGTTGCCACCAACGCCAATTGCCAATCCGGGGCGGGCCAGTCTGATGGCAGCGGCGCAGCCGGATGACAGCGAGTATATCTTTTTCGTAGCCGATGGCACGGGCGGGCATGCCTTTGCGGTGACGTTGGAAGAGCACAATGAGAACGTTGCACGCTGGCGTCAGATCGAGGCGGAACGGGGTGCCGAAGCTGCGGGAAATGCATCAACTGGCGGGAATTGAAGTGGCAGGGATGGGGCGCGGGCCCATCCTGCGGGTACTTGAGGCCACCTAAATGTTAAGAATTATCCAAGTAACGTAAGGGCTTGGAAGGTTTTGGTAACGCTCTTTTTCTTGACTTTGCGCGCGCTCTGATGTAGAGATTGTGACATGCTAGAAGACGTGGGCAAACGGCCCCGGGGTAATTCCCGGTGGTCGTTTTTTCACGTCTGCTCGGTTGGAGGTAGCCAAACGAGAGGTATGAGCAAGTATGACCATGATTACCCCGGAGCAAGAGATTGCCGATAGCGAAGAGCTTTTCTCTTCGCTGAAGAATGCAATCAGCGACCTGCGTCGCGAAATAGAAAGCCTGAAAGAACAGGCGGTATCCGGGGAGGAAATTAACGAAACAGCGGCGACCAAAGTGATCGGTAAAGTAACCGGGATGGTTGGGACCTGCGCGAAGGTGGAGACCTATCTGAATGACTGTCGAAACAGGCAAGCGGGCATCGCCCGAGGGGGCTATGCCCTTGATCTTGACAAGGCGCGGGTTGAGATTGGGTGCAAGTTGGATCGGCTCCGCCGATGTGGCGGTACAGGACCAGTTTCTGAATGATCTGGATGAGGGAGAGCTTTTAGCTCTCCCTTTTTTGTTCGAATTCTGGGCGATGGCGCATCAATTACCGCCGACGGGAGATTGGCGGTCATGGGTGATCATGGGCGGGCGCGGTGCGGGTAAGACGCGCGCGGGTGCCGAATGGGTGCGATCAGTTGTGGAAGGGGCCAAGCCGCTGGATGCGGGAAAATGTCGGCGCGTTGCGCTCGTGGGTGAAACCATTGAGCAGGTGCGCGAGGTGATGATTTTTGGGGATAGCGGGATATTAGCCTGTTCGCCCGCTGATCGCAGGCCGGATTGGGAGGCAACGCGCAAACGTTTGGTCTGGCCCAATGGCGCGGTCGCCACGGTGCATACGGCGCATGACCCAGAGGGGCTGCGGGGACCGCAGTTTGATGCGGCCTGGGTCGATGAGTTGGCCAAATGGAAGCGCGGACAGGAGGCGTGGGATCAGTTACAGTTTGCGTTGCGCTTAGGCGCGCAGCCGCAGGTTTGCGTGACGACCACGCCGCGCAATGTGGGGGTGTTGAAGAATTTACTCAAGTCGCCCTCTACGGTGGTGACACATGCACCGACAGAGGCGAATGCGGCGAATTTGGCGGGGAGTTTTCTGGAAGAGGTGCGCGCTAGGTATCGCGGGACCCGACTCGGGCGTCAGGAGCTGGATGGCGTCTTGCTGGCCGATGCGGAAGGGGCGCTGTGGACCAGTGTGATGTTGGAAAAGGGGCGTGTTGGGACGCTGCCTGCGTTTGATCGGATTGTTGTGGGGTTGGACCCGGCGACGACAAGTGGATCGGCGTCAGATGAATGTGGGATCGTGGTGGTCGGTGCCCAGACGAAAGGCCCTGTGCAGGACTGGCGGGCGGTGGTGTTGTCCGATTGCACAGTGCAGGGGGCCACGCCGACAGGTTGGGCGAGGGCGGCGATCAGTGCGATGGAGCAGTATGGAGCTGACCTGTTGGTGGCTGAGGTCAATCAAGGTGGTCAGATGGTGGGTGAAGTGATCCGGGGCGTGGACCCGTTGGTAGCGCTGAAATCTGTGCATGCAAGCAAAGGCAAGGTGGCCAGGGCGGAGCCTGTGGCGGCGTTGTACGAGCAGGGTCGCGTGGGGCATGTTGCGGGATTAGACGCGCTTGAGGATCAAATGTGCCGGATGACGGCGCAGGGGTATGAGGGCGGTGGCAGCCCGGACCGGGTGGATGCGCTGGTCTGGGCCCTGCATGAGCTGATGATCGCGCCTGCGGCGAAGTGGCGGTCGCCGGGGGTGCGCAGCCTTTAGCCGGGGTGTTGCGTGCAGTTCTTGGCACCGCGCGGTGCGGCGAGAGCTTTTTAAACAAATTAAGTGAAATTGATTTTCGAGCCAAGGGGCAGCCCTGTGATGGGTCGGAACGAAGGAGCGACGGATATGGTTTTTGATTTTCTGCGACGTGGTGCGGCGGTGGAAACCCCCGAGCGCAAGGCGTCAGCCACGGGGCCAGTGGCGGCCTATCAGACGTCGGGTCGCGTGGCGTGGAGCCCGCGGGATGCAGTGAGCCTGACGCGTGTGGGGTTTTGTGGCAACCCGGTTGGGTTTCGCTCGGTCAAGTTGATTGCGGAGGCGGCGGCGGCGCTGCCGCTGGTCATTCAGGATGCTGAGCGGCGCTATGACACGCATCCGTTGATGGCGCTTTTGGCGCGGCCCAATGGGGCGCAAGGGCGTGCGGAATTGCTAGAGGCGCTTTATGCGCAGCTGCTGCTTTCGGGCAATGGATATATCGAGGCGGTGGGCGGTGACACGGGGTTGCCTGTTGAGTTGCATGTGTTGCGCTCTGATCGGATGTCGGTGGTGCCGGGGGCGGATGGCTGGCCTGTGGCCTATGAATATGCAGTGGGCGGGCGCAAGCATCGGTTCGATGCCTCAGGTGCCTCGCCAATCTGCCACATCAAGAATTTTCATCCGCAAGATGATCATTACGGGTTCAGCCCGATGCAGGCGGCGGCGATGGCGATGGATGTGCATAATTCCGCGTCGCGCTGGAGCAAGGCTTTGCTGGACAATGCAGCACGTCCATCGGGGGCGATCATTTACAAGGGTGCAGAGGGTCAGGGCAAGCTGAGTGAAGATCAATATGACCGGTTGGTGAATGAGATGGAGAGCCATCATCAGGGCGCGCGCAATGCGGGACGGCCGATGTTGCTGGAAGGCGGACTTGATTGGAAGCCGATGGGGTTCTCGCCCTCTGACATGGAGTTCCAGCAGACCAAGGAAAGTGCGGCGCGTGAGATTGCTCTGGCCTTTGGGGTGCCGCCGATGCTGATCGGGATTCAGGGCGATGCAACTTATGCCAATTATCAAGAAGCGCACCGGGCGTTTTACCGTCTGACCGTTTTGCCATTGGCGACGCGGGTGACGGCGGCTTTGGCGCATTGGTTGTCAGGAGTTGCGGGTGATGCCGTTGAGGTGAAGCCGGACTTGGATCAGGTGCCAGCGTTGTCAGCGGAGCGCGATGCGCAATGGGCGCGGGTGACAGGGGCGGCGTTTTTGAGCGAGGCCGAGAAGCGCAGCCTGCTTGGACTGCCAGCGGTGGCGGTCGATGAGTGAGGAGCGCAATTTTGAGCGGTTTGAATGTGCGCCTGGCCTGCGTTTGCAGGCGCATGAAAAGGTTAGCGAAATCCATCATGAAAATCTTGTGTCCCGGCTGGGACGCATAGAGGCGATGATGGAGCGGTTGGAGCGGCGGTTGTGGTTGGCGGTCTACGGTGTGGTTGCCGTGATCCTTGCCCAGGCGGTGCAGTCGTTTCTGGTGGTGACGCCTTAGGGCGTTCGAGTTTTCAAAGGAGTTGTCATGGAAAATGACATGTTTGCCTGTGGCCATGCGCCGGGGATCAAGAGAGATTTGCCCGGTGAAGGTGCCACATTGGAGCACAAGTTCGCCCGGTTTGGCGGCGATGTCGAAGTGCGTGGCGGCGTTGAGATCAGCGGCTATGCGAGCTTGTTTGGCGACGTCGATCAGGGCGGCGATGTGGTGGAGCGCGGTGCCTATGCCGCGAGCCTGAAAGCGGTCAACGCGGCGGGTCGCAGCATCAAGATGCTGTGGCAGCACGACCCGGCGCAGCCCATCGGCATCTGGGACGAGGTGCGCGAGGACGCCAAGGGCCTTTGGGTCAAGGGACGGCTGTTGGACAGCGTGGCCAAGGGGCGCGAGGCGGCAGCGCTGATTGCGGCCGGAGCGATTGACGGGTTGTCGATCGGCTACCGCACGGTGAAAGCCACAAAGAACACCAAGGGCCAGCGGCTCTTGTCGGAACTGGAGCTTTGGGAGGTGTCGCTGGTGACCTTTCCAATGCTGCCCAGTGCGCGGGTCGGTGCCAAGGGCGATGCGATCGCTGTGGGTGACGTGTTGCGTGAGATGGCGGCGGCCTTTGAGGGTGCGCGCGCTGAGTTGGCGCGCGGTTAACCCGCGCCTGAGACGATGCTGAGACGATGCATAGAATCAAGGGAAAGCAATGAGCAAGACCGAGACAAAAGAGATGGGCAGTGATCTGTCCCCGGCGGAAGAAGTCCGGCAGGCCGTGAATGGCTTTGTCACTGACTTCAAGGGTTTCCAGGCTGAAATGAACACCAAACTTCAACAATCAGAAGAGCGAATGACCATGTTGGACCGAAAAATGACACTGCCTGCGCGTACACCACTTGGGGGTGCCATTGATGCAGGCGCACCGCACCAAAAGGCGTTTAACGCTTATTTGCGCAATGGTGATGATGATGGCCTGCGCGGCCTCGAGTTGGAAGGCAAGTCACTGTCGACGGCGGTGAATTCCGATGGCGGTTATCTGGTTGATCCGCAGACCTCGGACCGGGTGCAATCGGTCCTGAATTCCACCGCGTCGATCCGCGCGATTGCCGCCGTGGTTCAAGTCGAGGCGACGTCGTATGACGTGCTGGTCGACAACACGGATGTGGGTGCGGGTTGGGCGACGGAAAGTGATCCGCGCACAGAAACTGATACGCCGCAGATTGATCGCATCACCATTGCGTTGAATGAGTTGAGCGCACTGCCGAAAGCGTCACAACGTCTGTTGGACGATTCAGCGTTTGACATCGAAGGTTGGCTTGCAGGCCGCATTGCCGACAGGTTTGCGCGCGCCGAGGCATCTGCGTTTATCAATGGCGATGGTGTGGATAAGCCCACCGGGTTCCTGGCGCATCCGACGGTTGATAATGACGTCTGGGCCTGGGGGAATTTGGGATATGTGCCGTCGGAAGTGGACGGTGAGGTCACAGCGGAAGCCATTGTCGATGTGGTTTATGCACTGGGTGCGCAGTACCGCGCGAATGCATCCTTTGTGATGAATTCCAAGACGGCAGGCCGCGTGCGCAAGTTGAAAGATATGGATGGTCGTTTCCTGTGGTCTGATGGTTTGGCGGCGGGCGAGCCTGCACGTTTGATGGGCTATCCGGTGCTGGTGGCCGAAGATATGCCTGATGCAGCGTCGGATGCCTTTGCCATTGCCTTTGGTAATTTTGCAGCCGGTTATACTGTGGCCGAACGCCCGGACCTGCGCATCCTACGTGATCCCTTTAGCGCCAAGCCGCATGTGCTGTTCTACGCAACCAAGCGTGTGGGTGGTGACGTGAGCGATTTTGCCGCGATCAAGCTGCTGAAATTCGGCGTGGTGTAAGCCAACGTCGAATGTCGGGGCCGGGGCAACTTGGCCCCGGTCCGGGCGCGCACCGGAATTTGACCTGCATTGTCTAGCTGCTCCCCTCCGACCGAGCAATGCGGGTTGGCGCGCGTCCGGGTTTACGGACCACCACTTTGAGGGGCGAAATTTTTGGAGACGTTCCATGATGTTGATCGAAGAAACAACTGTCCCTGATGCGGCGCTGCCCGTGGATGCGTTCAAGGCACATCTGCGGCTGGGCAGCGGCTTTGGTCAGGAAGATGTGCAAGACGCGGTGTTGAAATCGTTTCTGCGGGCGGCGATGGCCGCGATTGAGGCGCGCACGGGTAAGGTGCTGATCGCGCGTAGTTTCAGCTGGTCGCTGACCTTTTGGCGCGATGCGAGTGCACAGGCGTTGCCGGTGTCCCCTGTGGTTGTTGTGAATCGGGTGGCTATGGTGGCGCGGGACGGGGTGCAGACGGATGTGGATGCGGCCGTTTATTGGCTTGAGCGCGATGGCCAGCGTCCCAGGTTGCGTAGTGCAGGCACGGAGTTGCCGGGCATTCCAAGTGCGGGTGCGGTGCTGGTTGAATTTGATGCAGGGTACGGCGCGGATTGGGACAGTTTGCCGGTGGATATGCAGCAGGCGGTGCTGATGCTGGCCGCGCATTATTACGAGTATCGCAATGACACTGCACTGGCCGATGGGTGCATGCCGTTTGGCGTGAGCAGCCTGATTGAGCGGTTTAAGACCATACGCATCAGTATGGGTGCGGGCCGATGAGCACGCCGAGATTAAGTCGTGCGCTGGTTCTGGAAGAGCCTACCCGTGTGAGTGATGGGGCGGGTGGCTTTAGCGAGGGCTGGACCGTGCTTGGGACCCTGTGGGCCGAGGTGACGGCGCGCACGGGTCGCGAGACCGCGCTGAGCGGCGCGCCTGTAAGCCGGGTCAGTTACAAAATTGTGGTGCGCGGCACGCCGTATGGGGCACCGGACAGGCCCAAACCGCAACAGCGGTTTCGCGATGGTGGGCGGATTTTTACGATTCAGGCGGTGGCAGAGCGTGACCTCGAGGGACGCTACCTGACCTGTTTTGCAGATGAAGAGGTGGTGGTATGAGTTTTGCTTTGTCAGGACCTTTGCAGGCCGCAGTTTACGGCGCGTTGACTGGGGATGCGGCGTTGGCCGCGTTGGTGGGCAGCGACATCTATGATGCGGTTCCATCAGGCGCATTGCCTGTGATGTATGTGCGGTTGGGCAGTGAGGCCGTGCGCGATGCATCGGACGTAACTGGTGCGGGTGCGGTGCACCAATTCACGGTGTCAGTGATCACGACCAATCCAGGGTTTGCCAGTGCCAAGGCGGTGGCCGGTGCGGTCAGTGACGTTTTGCATGATGCGGATCTGATTTTGAGCCGGGGGCGGTTGGTGAGCTTACAGTTCGACCGTGCCAGCGCGCGGCGAATTGATACCGCATCGGCGCGCCAGATTGATCTGCGGTTCCGTGCGCGGGTGCAGGACGATTGAGACGACCAAAAATTCCAAGTTAAATCAGGAGACTTAAGATGGCTGTTCAAGCGGGTAAGGACCTTTTGGTCAAAGTAGATATGACAAGCGATGGTCAGTTTGAGACCATTGCAGGTCTGCGGGCCACGCGGGTGAGTTTTAACGCGGAAACGGTGGACGTGACTTCGCTGGATTCTGACGGCGGCTGGCGCGAATTGCTGGTGGGTGCGGGCGTTCGGTCAGCGGCAATCAGCGGATCAGGTGTGTTTCGCGACGAAGGCACAGATGAGCGTGCGCGGCAGTTGTTCTTTGACGGATTGACACCGGATTTTCAGATCATCATCCCGGATTTTGGCGTGGTTGAGGGGCCATTTCAGGTGTCTTCGCTGGAATACGCTGGAGCGCTGAATGGTGAGGCCACCTATGAGCTGAGCTTGCAATCGGCGGGCGCGTTGGCGTTCACCCCGGCTGTTGAAGTCTGAGCGTGGCAAATCCTTGGAGGGGAGATGTGGCATTGGTCATCAACGGGCAGCGCCACACCGCGAGGCTGACGCTGGGCGCGTTGGCTGAGCTGGAAGCGGTGTTGGCCGAGCAGTCGTTGGTGGCGTTGGTCGAGCGGTTTGAGGGCAACACGTTTTCAAGCCGCGATGTGCTGGCATTGCTAGGGGCGGGGCTGCGTGGGGGCGGCTCTGACCTAAGTGCCGAGGCGTTGTCGCATGCGCAGATTGAGGGCGGGCCGATGGCGGCGGCACGGGCGGCGGCGGAGTTGTTGGCGCGGGCGTTTGTGGTGCCGGAGTGAGCGATCGGGCGGGGTTGGATTGGCCAGCGCTGATGCGTGCGGGGTTGCAAGGGCTGCGGTTGAAACCTGCGGAGTTCTGGACGCTGACACCCGGTGAATTGCAGCTGATGCTGGGCACGCCGGGCAATGACGCACCGCTGTTGAGCGATGGATTGGCAGCCTTAATGGCGGCCTATCCTGACACGGAAAAAGGGGACCAGTGATGGCCGAATTTGATGACATCGACAACCTTGAAGGCAATGCCGAAGGGTTGAACGGTACGCTGGCGACCACGAGTGCGCTGGTGTCGGGTTTTGCCAGTGAGCTGCGCCGGATGCGCACGTCGCTGGCAGCGACGGGCAAGGATGTGGCGACGCTGGAGAAGGGCTTGAGCAAGGGATTGCGCAAAGCGTTTGATGGTGTGGTCTTTGATGGACTGAAGCTGTCGGATGCCCTGCGTTCAGTTGCGGAATCGATGATCAATACGACGTATAATGCCGCAATGCGCCCGGTGACGGACCAGTTTGGCGGACTGATTTCGCAAGGGGTGGGGTCGCTTGTACAGGGCATTTTGCCGTTCGCGAATGGCGCGCCGTTTTCACAAGGCAAGGTGATGCCGTTTGCGCAAGGCGGCGTGGTCAGTTCGGCCACGGCGTTTCCGATGCGCGGGGGTACTGGT
>TARA_R110002074_G_scaffold304679_2_pt1 | contig 14976 bp, 13 predicted proteins | sample TARA_R110002074 | Tara Oceans TARA_R110002074 (sample SAMEA4397215) | marine metagenome | biome: Polar Biome; feature: [MIX] marine epipelagic wind mixed layer (ENVO:01000061); material: water (ENVO:00002006), including particulate matter (ENVO:01000060) such as... | depth 10-100 m
GCCAGTACATCGGCCAGTTTGCGGGCTTTTTCGCCTGGAATAGAAAGCTGCAAGCGCGTGGGCAGCACCGGCCTTGCCCAGTCAAACAATTTATCCCACGTGGCCGGCGACACGCTGCGCAATAAACCGGCAGCCGCACGGCGGGCGAACACCGGCAATCGTTGCACCGGCCCCCACACCTTCCTTGCTGCCATATAACGATTATAGCCACCAAATAATTCGTCGCCCCCATCACCGCTCAAGGCAACCGTGACGTGCTGTTTGGCCATCTGGCTAACGAGAAATGTCGGTATCTGGGAGCTGTCACTAAACGGTTCGCAATACATGTTGGGCAGCTTCGGGATCACCGCCTGAGCATCCTCCGAGCGAACATACAGTTCTGTGTGATCCGTACCCAGATGCTCGGCCACGGCTTTGGCGTGAGTCGCTTCATTGTAACCACCCTGATCGAAACCGATGGTAAAGGTCCGAACCGGCCGCTCGCTCTGAGCCTGCATCAATGCCACGATAGTACTGCTATCCACACCGCCGCTCAGAAACGCCCCCAACGGCACATCCGACAACATCTGCTCACCGATACTCTCCGAAAGCTGGGATTCCACAAGGTCCACGGCCGCCTCAGGGCTACCGGTAAAAGGATTCGCCAGCCCCTGTTCCGCAGCATGATTCAGCTGCCAATAGGCTTCAGGCTGCGCATCTTTGGAGCGCGCTACATCACCCTGAAGCGGAATCTGCACGAAGCACCCCGGCATCAGCTTTTGAATACCCTGATAAATGCTGTAAGGCGCCGGGACGTAGCAATGTCGTAATAGCAACGTCAGGGCGTTACGGTCGATCTCCGCATTGAACGCCGGGTGGGCTTTCAACGCTTTAAGCTCAGAGCCGAACAGCAATACATCGTCGCACCAACCCCAATACAAGGGTTTTTCACCCATTCGGTCGCGGGCCAGCGTCAGTACCTGCTCTTGCTTATCCCATAAGGCAATGGCAAACATACCCACTGTGGCTTGCAACGCTCGCTCTACACCCCAGGCCGCGAAACACACCAGCAAGGTTTCTGTATCCGAGTGACCGCGCCAGGTAAAACCTCTATGATTCTCTTCTAACTGCGACCGGAGTTTTAAATGATTGTATATCTCCCCGTTAAAAGCGATTACATAGCGCCCGCAAATAGACTGCATAGGCTGATTGCCAGCGGGAGACAAATCGAGGATGGAAAGGCGTCGATGACCGAGCACCAGTGGCTCATTTTGCTCCCACCAGATGCCTTCGCTGTCTGGGCCCCTGTGGGTAATTGCGCGAGTCATAGCGTTTGCTATTATAGGCGCATCTTGAGTGCTACCTCCGGACTGATAGGTGAATCCGATCAATCCGCACATAATTGAGTTCCTATATTGCCCTTACCAAACCAACAAGACTCATAAGCTGACACCATGCTATCAATAGAATAACGCTCCTTAATTCGTTGGGCGCTCACGTTCTTGCGTACTTCCCAGGCAGCTGGATTTCGTTGCCACTCATGCGCCATAACAATAATCAGTTCGGCAAGCGCCGTTGAGTCTTTGGCGGGGCAACTAGTGCGTTCGTCACCTAATATATCGAGTGCATCACCTACATTGGTAGAAATACAAGGAGTTCCGCACGCCATAGCTTCCGCAATCACATTCGGGAAGCCCTCCGAGCAGCTGGAAAGTACATGCAGGTCCAATGCATTCATAATTGCCGGTATATCCGGACGCTGCCCCACTAACTGCACTTTATCCTGTAGGCCCAGGTCAGCAATGCGGGTAGTCAAGACGGCATTATCTGGCTCCAATCCTTTACCAACAAGGAGGCACCGAAAGTCAATTTCCGTTTCAGCAACCTTAGCCAGGGCATCCAACAAATTGAAATGATCCTTGAGCGGATCAAACCGCCCAACCATACCCATTACAAATACATCAGAACCGAGCCCCAATTGTCTCCTGACGCTATTACCCATTACCGGGTCACCCTTGAAACGCGACAAATCATAGCCATTCGGAATCATCACGAGTTTGTCACTTTGATAACCAAGTTCCGAATGAACAGACAGCGCCTTGTTGGCACAACAAATGATTCTTTCTGGTGCCCACCGGGAAAGCAAAGCGCACAAGCGGGCTATCCAAAGCGTTAAGCGCGAAGATTTTCCGCGCTCGAGACTCGACATACGAATACCCCAGAACACACGGTGCACGCCAGCCAGCCTTGCCGCAATGCCGCCGAATAAATCGGCGTGGTACATCCAGGTTTGTACCGCATCAGGCTGCTCCGCGCGGATCAGCCGAACCAACCGGATGAGTCGAAAGATGCTGGGTTTTCCAGGGTTCATTCCCAGGCAGTAAACCGCCACACCCGACTCGGTCAATAGGGGGCCATATTTGCCCTCATCCATCAGAGAAATCACGACATGCTGCACCTTTTTGCTGTGCAGGCACAGACGGGTCAGAACGCCCTCAGCGCCGCCATCGTTCAGCCCAGTGATGATGTGTACAACTTTCTTAGTCATCCTGGTGTTCTAGCCAAGCCTGAAACATCAGCACATCCCACAGGTAATAATGCCAGCGACGCTTCCCGGAGACATGCTCCTCCCACATCTTGCGGATAGCAGTTGGATCGAAGAAGCCTTCCTCGCGCAGGCGCTTTTCGTTCAGCAGCTCCTCCGCCCACTCCCGAAGCGGCCCGCGCAGCCAGTGCTCAATGGGCACACTAAATCCCATCTTGGGCCGATCCATAAGCGCTTTAGGGACATAGCGATAAAGCACCTGGCGGAGCAACCATTTTCCCTGGCCATTTCGGTACTTGTACTCGGTGGGCACTCGCCAGGCGAATTCGATTAACCGATGATCGAGCAGCGGCACGCGAGCCTCCAAGCCTACGGCCATACTGGCCCGGTCGACTTTGGTGAGGATATCGTCGGGCAGGTAGGTCATTGCATCCAGGTACATCATTCGTTCACGCAGGCCCGGCAGGTTGGGCAAGCAGTCAGGCCGGTTGAGTATCGTGTCTGGCTCCTTGGCACCGAGTACAAGTTCCTCGGGCTTCTTCGCATGGGAAACAAAATAGCGATAAAACGATTGGCTATCCGGGTACGCCAGCATCTCAGCCAATATCGGTAGTCGGTCGGCGAAATTGGCGATACGCAAGCGTCGCGGCAACAGTGCCATCGCTTTTTCCAGGCCACGAGCCGGCGCATGCGCAACCAGTGACGCCAGAGCACGGCGCAGTGGGACGGGCACGCGGCCCAGCTTGTTCCAGATCGAATCTGCCTTGAAATAGCGCCCATACCCATAGAATAGCTCATCGCCACCATCCCCGGAAAGACTCACCGTCACATGCCGCCGAGCGAGCTGACTGACCAGAAAGGTAGGGATCTGGGAAGAATCTGAAAAAGGCTCATCGTACGTGGTTGGTAGTTTCGGGATGACGGCCATCGCCTCCTCGGGCGTGACATAGAGCTCCGTATGATCGGTACCCAAGTGGTCGGCCACCGCCTTGGCATGCTCGGCCTCGTTGTAACCCTCTTCATGGAAGCCGATGGTAAAGGTCTTAATCGGCCGGTCGCTCTGTGCCTGCATGAGCGCGGCGACGGTTGTCGAATCATACCCACCGGAAAGGAACGCCCCCAAGGGCACGTCCGCCGCCATGCGTCGGCGCACGGCATCGCGCAGCAGGCCGTCCAGTTCGTTGGTCAGCGCCTCCGGTTCGCCAGGGACTGCGGCCACGCCCTTCTCCGCTATCCTACCCAAATTCCAGTAACAAACCGGTTCGCCCACATTGCCCCCGTTCTCGCGAATTGCGACGAAATGCGCCGGCGGCAGCTTGGCAACGCCCTCGTAAATACTCCAGGGCGTGGGCACATAGTTGTGGCGCATATACAGCGCCAGGGCATCACGATCAATCTTGCCCTGCCAGTCCGGATGTGCGGAAAGCGCCTTGAGTTCTGAGCCAAACAGAAAAGTATTGCCGCTACGGCCATAATAAAGCGGCTTCTCGCCCATGCGATCCCGCGCCAGGAAAAGCGTTTGTTCAGATCCATCCCAGAGGGCAAAGGCAAACATGCCGTTCAGTCGCTCAAGCGCTCCTTGAATACCCCAATGGCGCAACGCTGCTAGAAGAGTTTCGGTATCGGAATGGCCGCGCCAGTCAAAGCCCCCTCCAGCGTCCTCAAGTTCCTTCCTCAGCTCAAGATGGTTGTAGATCTCTCCGTTATATACCAGCACATACCGGCCGCAGGGCGAGTTCATGGGCTGATGGCCCGCAGGTGAAAGGTCGATAATCGAAAGGCGACGGTGTGCCAGCGCCAGACCGGCGGCCGCATCCGTCCAGACTCCGGCATCATCCGGGCCGCGACTTTGGATTCGTTGGGCCATTCGTTCAGCAATGCGCTTGTCCTCCTTGTGACCTTTACCCCAGAACCCCGTTATTCCACACATAAATTTCAGTTAGTCCTTGTCGTTAAATCGGCGCAGTATGAACTCAGTCCAACCTTCTCGGCGGCGACGCCATGCCAGAATAATCATTCGAAGCAGGCGGTTTTTCGGCCCCTCCACCCATTCCCAGTTGTCGGAAAACACTCAGAAAACCGAGGAACTGAAACAACACGATCAGGCCATCCAGTTGGTACCTGTGCCGTGGACCTTGCAGCTCCGCGAACATGGCATACAGGGCCACCATCAACAGGAAATAAATGACCGTAAATCGTGCGGTCAGAGTTGCCCGCCGCCAGACCCGATACACGCCGTACACGAGAAACGGCATAAGTGCCCAGTAGAGAACCTGTGGCAAATCAAGGAAGTCGTAGTGCTCGGTGGTATTGAACGGTATCGGCGTCAGAAGGTAGCGGAAGAACCCGTAAATTGGGTTTACAAAATCTTGGAGCAGGAGGTTGAGAGCATCGGTTAGCCCGCGCGTACCCAGCACGCCCAACACTCCGGCACCTCCTACAGTCACAAATAGCCAGAGCCAAGGGCTTCGGCGGCCTGACGAGCTGAGCAGCATGGCCAAACCAAATGCCGCTAACATCATCAAGGGCGTATAAAAGCGATTAAAAAACAACACGAAACCGACGACTACGCCAAGAATCACTGCTCGCCGGTAACGGCCCGACTCGGCCTGGCTGATCACATAAACAGCGATAGCTGTACCTGTCATCACCAGGGTGTCCTTGCCATTCATAACGGTCGACCAGGCAACCAAATCCGGGTACAGCACCAGAGACGCGAAAAGCCCTACCGCCAAGCGCCGCGAGAAATGCAGCCCAGCCTTCGCCGCGCCAGCCATGAAGCCTGCCGCCACAAAGGTCAGTACGATATTGAGCGCGACGGGGGCATAGTAGGCGGGACCGAAGAGGCGGGCGGCGTCCGCATTAAACAAGTGATAGACGAAATGCTTGCCGCCAGCTGTTGAGAATAACAAAGGCAGGTGGGTGAAAAAATTGGTAGTGCTAACCCCCTGATCCAGCAATAACTGTCCCTTTTCCAAGTAGGTCCAGTCGTCCAGAAAGGTCCATGTTCCATCGAAGAAGGCTGCAAAATAGACCACAAACACCGTTGCCTTCGCGAGAGGCAGGAACAGGCTCAGCAGCACCGAACGGGTCGCGACCCAGGTAAGGACAATACCGGAAACAAGGATGAAGAGCGCCGGGCCGATAAGATCGACGAGCGGGAAGGGAAAGACCTCAGCCATCACCCCGCCCCCTCCTAGCAGGTGCAAGTGTACCGGTCACTGCCCGGCCTATCGGTCGCATACTGCAGACAACAGTGTCGCTCCATGACAACGGGTGAGAATGTTCAGATTGATCGTCTCAAACACCGTCTGCTACCTTTAGGCCCAGCAGATCATCCCACTCGGCCATGACGTGTTCTGGTGAAAAGCGCTCTCGCACCGTAACGGCGGCCCTGCCCATACGCTGGCGCCGATCATCGTCCTGCATCATGGCCGCCATCGCCCTGGCCAGACCCGGCTCGCCATCGACAACCGGAACCAGGTTGCCGTCGATACCCTCTCGAATAATATCGCCAGGGCCGGTTTCACAATCGAAACTCACGGCGGGCAGCCCGTGCGCCATGGCCTCCATCAAGGTGTTCGGGAAACCCTCGAAGCGCGAGCTCATCACATACAATTCGGCTCGCTGGTACCAGTCGGCCAAATTACCGACACGGCCGGGAAGCGCGACCCGGCCTGCCAAACCCCGTTTCTCAACGCGAGCTTCCAGCGCTTCGCGCTCTCCGCCTTCACCTAGGATCACTAGGTCCCAATCGGGGAAGCGCGCCTCCAGCCGGGCAAAAGTATCAATCAACCCCGCAAAGCCCTTTTCCTCACCCAGGCGACCGACCGCCAGGAGGAGCCGCCGTTCCGGGGTCACCCAATCCGCCGGATCGAGCCACGGCTCGGAGACTGGCAGCGGGTACACACAGGGGTTTGGAATCACTGCACTGCGCGACCTCGGGCTCTCCGCCGCCAACCAATCGCCGCCGCGCCGAGTCTGCATCACCACCGCCGCGGCCCAAGGATAGGTCCAACGTCGCAGTCGGGACCAGACCGTGCTCATCGACCTGGCCGGAGGATAGGTTCGTTCCGAGACGACCACCGGCACCTTCAAGCCACGCGTCGCCAGCAGTGCCGCCATATTGACGTGGGGCAGAAACGACACCACCCCCTCCGGGCCCCATTCGCGCACCAGCGCGCGCATTGCCAAAAACCGCCGCAGCATCGATAGCGGTGACTTGCGCGTGGTGCCGATGCGGTCGGCCAGATAGACCAGCCGCACCCGTTCATCCAGTGGATACAGGCATTCACCCCGCCCGGAAAAGGTCGGCACCAGCATCACCTGATGCCCTTGCTCAGCCCAACGATTGCACAGCAGAGCGGCAACACGCTCGGCGCCACCGCCCTGCATGGAACTGACGAAGAAGAGGAGGCGTTTCATGGACTGCCACCGAGAAGGCGAAGATCGTGTTCACGATAGGGGGGCACTTGGTAATCATTCAATAGCTTCGAAAGTAGGGCAGCCCCATGAAAGCTCAGAGCGATCACGAAATAGCGACGATCAAACATTAGAAAACAATTCCTCCCACATCTCCGCCACACGCCCCACAGCAAACCGCTGTCGCGTCTCGACCGCATGTTCACTAAAGCGGCTTCGTAATTGGCCATCCACCATCAACCGCCCAAGGGCACTGACCAACGCATCAGGATCATCCTGGGGCACCAGCAGGCCGTCCACCCCATGGCGCAGGATTTCCCGCGGGCCGGTTTCGCAATCCACGGCCACGGCGGGCAAACCATGAGCTAGAGCTTCCAGTAAGGTATTGGGGAAACCTTCGAACCGGGATGTCAGCACGTACAAATCAGCGGCTTCATAGCACTCCCCAACGTTGCCCACTGAACCGGGTAAGCACACGCGCGCTTCCAGCCCGTTCGCCCGGCACTGGCCCTCCAGGGCAACCCGCTGTTCACCTTCGCCAAGAATCATGAGCCCCCACTCGGGCTGTTGGCCCGCAAGCTGCGCAAAGGCATCGATCAGGCGATCAAAGCCTTTTTCCGGCCCCAGTCGACCAACAGCCAGCAGAATACGAGAACAGCCCATATCCTGCTGATTCTCGGCCAACGAAAAGCGCGGCTCGTTAACAAGCATTGGCAGGGTCACCGGATTCGGAATGACAACGATCCTATCCCGTTTAGTGGTGGTGTTTTCCGCTAGCCATTGGGCACTTAACGCGGTTTGTGCAACGAGGCTCGTCAAATTGCCATAGGTATAGCGTCGGGCCCGCTCCCACAGCCCCCCAAGCGGCATCTTTGGCGGATAAGTGCGTTCCGAGCCAATTGTCGGAATACCCAAGCCAACAGCCGCCAATGACAGCAACACGTTAGCTGTGGGCATGAAGGCGATGGCGATGGCGGGTTGCTCCTTGACGAGAACCCCACGCAGCGCCCGCATCCGACGCCAATTATTTGTTATTCCCTCCAAGCTACCCCTGCTGGCCCCATCCAGACCAAGAGCGATGCGACGGACGGCCGGATGCAACGGATAAAAGTCCCGGTCTTCTCCCGTAACCGTCACAATGATTACCTCCCAACCCTGGGCCGCCCAGTAATTGGCAAGGGTAACCGTCACCCGCTCTGCACCACCAGAAGACAGGGAGTGAATAAAAAAAAGCAGCTTCACACTACGCCCATCCACACTATTCTAAAAGTCCAAAAAACCCGACGCATCTGCTTCATTACTTATAATTCATTCTCGCGGAAAAATAGAAATTCTGGTTTGAACCTGTTTTGCCGAGACGCGCCTGAAGCCAACGCAGACATGCGGCTAATTTTCCCTTCCAGTTGAGTGATTTAAAATCCAGAAAAACAATCCTCTGAACCGAAACTTCCTCGAAGCTCGCTGCTATCGCCTTCCGCAACGACAATGCTGAAAAGCTCTGCAGGTGCCCCCATCGATGAAATCGTTCACCGCAATGTGGACAAATAACAACCCCTTCAATTAAATTCTCATTTGCTGGCACACTCCCAACAAACATCCCCCCTGGTTTAAGCACACGGCTGACTTCAGAGATAGTTTTCTTGAGCACAGCATCGGAAAGATGCTCAATGACCTCGGTCATGATTACAAAGTCAAAATAATTTTCCGAAAATGGGATATCCTGGGAATAGCCTACTTTGGCTTTTTCGCCAAGCCCAATACTACTCTGCAAATTGGCAATAGATGCTTCGCTCGGGTCCAGAGAGTGCACATCCACGCCCTTCTCAAAAAGTAGCTTCTCGAGTCTACCAAGCCCGACACCAATATTTAATACGCTAACCGACTGCGGTATTAATTTAGAAAAAAAATCGATTCGTCCACCGTCGCGACAACCCATAAATTGTAAGTCTTTATCATTTTGGTAAGCGTCCCAAATTTTATCCTGATTCATTCGTAACCTTCTTTCTTATAAAACTATTGATTGGAAAAACAATTATATTCATTTCTTTTTTGGCAAAGACAAAAAGAAATCCATGCCATAACGAAACTGTAATTGCCGTAGATGCTGCAGCCCCAGTGACGCCAAAGATCGGGATCAAGAATAGATTAAGGCCAATATTGAGCAATGCTGACACCCATATCGCCTTAGATACAACGCTCTCAAATCCGGCCATACTTACCAATGGCCCAGTCAAGCCAATGGTCGCCACAGTAAGTTGACCCAGCGCCAAAATCGCCAGTGGCAGGTGGCTAGCCGTATATTCCGCCCCGAACACCCAGGTAACAATGGTACCCCCTGCAAAGACGAAGGCGAGTGCGAGCGGCAGGGCAACCAACAGCACGACGCGCGCACTCGCGGTCACCAGACGCTGCAGTTTTTCCATGTCGCCCTGCGCGTAGAGTCGAGCGAATTGCGGCGCGACCACGGCATTGGCGGCTTGCAGGCCAAAGGCCACCAGGGTGGCGCCCTGCACGGCCACGCGGTAGATGCCGACGTCTACTGCGCTTCCAAACCATCCCAGCATGATGATGTCGGCCTGGTTATTGATGATCCCCGCACCGCCAATGAGCATGAAGGGAAGCGCACTCCTGAGCCATTGACGGCTTTTGTACTCAACGGACTCAGTCCGGCTCGCGGCGGGCTGGTAACGGCTGAGCATCCACCAGCCCACCAATAGGACGATCCCAGCTGCTGCAAGTTGGGCCGCCATGGCATATTGAGGTTGGCGCAACGCGGGAGCAAACAAGAAGAGCGGCCCGACACCCAACAGCACCAGCAGCGGACGCAGGAGCATATCTACAGCCTGGCCGATGACCACGCGATCCAGCCCCTGCATGGCTCTGGCGATGGTTTTCGCCAGAGCCGCCAGCGGCAGCACCAGTAGCATGAGCAAGGTCGTATAAAGCTGAGCGGCGCTGAGGCTTTCGGTCATGACCGAAAGCACGAGCAGGCCAACAACGGAAACGCTGGCCGAGGCTAGCAGCACGAGCTGCCCGGACCAGATGAGCGCACCGCGTAGCAGGCCCCAACGCTGTTGGCCGTGAGCAGCCGCTACCTCGCGCAGAAGAAGCGTCGGCACGCCAGCCTCGGCGGCCACCATCAGAAGGCTCATTATCGCGAAAGCGTACGCATAGGTTCCGTAACCTTCTGCACCCAGGCCACGCGCCAGCACGATACCCAGCGCCAGAGCTAGAACCCGACTAAGCGCCTGGACGCCGGCGCTGCCAAGGCCACCACGGATCAGACGCGCGCGCAGTCCATCACCCCGCGATTGCGCCAGCACGTGATTAAGCCAGCTCTTGAACCTCACGCGAATCTATCCGCCAGCACGTCCTCAGCATAAGTGTTCAGGCGGATGTGCAGAACGAGAGCCGAGTCGATAAAACCGGCGGCGCCGGCAACCAGGCGTTTCATAGTTGCCCTACGTTTCCGATGTACCAGGGCATCGCTTTGGCAATCCCTTCATTGATTCGGTATTCCGGCACATAGCCGAGTTTGCGGGCCGCTTTGCCGATATCCGCCTGGGAATGGCGGACGTCGCCGGCCCGGAAGTCCCGGTAAACCGGTGCTTTGGCATAGGGCTTGCCGTTTTCTGCCAATGCTGATTGCAGCGCGTTGAACAGGTCGTTCAGGGTGGTTCGGTCGCCCACAGCTACGTTGTACACTTCATTTTTGGCGCTTTGCCCGGCCGTCGCAGCGAGGAGGTTGGCCTGGACAGCATTTTCGATAAAACAAAAATCCCGGCTGGTTTCGCCATCGCCGTTGATAAAGATATCGTCGCCCTGGATCATCCCAGCGGCCCATTTCGGGATAACGGCAGCATAGGCGCCATTCGGATCCTGGCGCTTGCCGAACACATTGAAGTAGCGCAGGCCGATGGTATTGAACCCGTAGGTTTTGGCGAAGACGTCGGCATACAGTTCATTGACGTATTTGGTAACCGCATAGGGGGATAGCGGCTTACCGATGTTCTCTTCCACTTTCGGCAGCGCCGGGTGGTCGCCGTAGGTGGAGCTGCTGGCCGCATAGGTGAAGCTCTCAACATTGGCATCCCTGGCTGCCACCAGCATGTTCAGGAAGCCTCCAATGTTGGTCCCGTCTGTTGTCACTGGATCGTTAATGCTGCGTGGCACAGAGCCGAGGGCCGCTTGATGTAAAACATAATTCACATCCTGGCAGGCCTTTTGGCAGTCTTTCGGGTTGCGAATATCACCTTCGATGAAAGAGAAATTTTGCCATTGCTCCGGAGAGACCTGAGCCTTCACTTCATCCAGATTGTGCTGGTGGCCAGTGGCAAAGTTGTCGAGACCAACAACTCTCTGGTCCAGCTTGAGCAGATGCTCCAATAAATTCGAACCGATAAAGCCTGCCACGCCAGTGACCAGCCAGGTTTTTGGAGTCTTAGGCAGTTGATTCAGTATGGTTTCGTATTTGGTCATAGTCATCAGAGGCGCAGATCAACCTGATCGGATGGAAGGATGTATTTGAGGTCGTAAAGTACGTGCTTTGATTTTCCCAGCTCGCGAATGGCTTCAACGCCCATGTTTCTGAACTGTTGATGGCCTACGGCCAAGATAACCGCATCATAGCTGCTCTTTTCCGGAGCGCTAATTGGAGTGATACCGTATTCGTGCTCAGCTTCCGACACAGATACCCAAGGATCATAGACATCCACTTGGGTGTTGAACTCCCGCAATTCGCGAACAATATCGATGACGCGGGTATTGCGTAGATCAGGACAATTCTCTTTGAAGGCCAACCCCATCACCAGAATCTTGGCGCCTTCAATATGAATTCGTTTTTTAAGCATACTTTTAACAAGTTGGGAGACCACATAGGCGCCCATGCTGTCGTTCAAGCGGCGCCCGGCAAGAATGATTTCTGGGTGGTAACCTATAGCCTGAGCCTTGTGAGTCAGATAGTAGGGGTCAACGCCAATGCAATGTCCTCCCACAAGGCCCGGCCGGAACGGCAGAAAGTTCCATTTTGTGCCGGCAGCTTCAAGAACGGCTTCGGTATCAATACCCATTCGGTTGAAAATTATTGCCAGCTCGTTAATCAAGGCAATATTCAAGTCTCGCTGGGTGTTTTCAATCACCTTCGCTGCCTCTGCTACTCTTATAGACGGTGCCTTGTGCGTCCCAGCAGTAATAATTTCACCGTAAAGAGAGTCTACAATGTCGGCAATTTCAGGCGTTGAGCCTGCGGTCACCTTTTTAATAGTGGTGACACGATGCTCTTTATCGCCAGGGTTAATTCGCTCCGGGCTGTAGCCCGCGAAAAAGTCTTTGTTGAAGACTAACCCAGAAGCCTTTTCAAGCACTGGTACGCAATCTTCTTCGGTGGCGCCGGGGTAAACAGTGGATTCGTATACAACGATATCGCCTTTTTTTAGCGTCATCGCTATGGTTTCGCTAGCCTTAATAAGCGGAGTTAAATCCGGCCGCTTATACTCATCGATTGGCGTGGGTACCGTCACAATATAGACGTTAGCTGCGGCAAGATCCTCAGGATTGGCGGTAAAACTTAACATCGAGGCCTCAGCAAGCAACTCGTCTTCTACTTCGAGAGTTCTATCATGGCCGCGCTGGAGCTCGTCAATTCGAGACTGGTTAATATCGAAGCCGACAACAGAGCGTTTTTTCCCGAATTCGACTGCCAGAGGCAAACCTACGTAGCCAAGCCCAATAATTGCGATGCTTAAGTCATCTTTTTTCATAGTAGACGATTGAATTCCTTGAGTTAATTCGCATTTTCTTTGTCAGATTTATCGTTTCTCATAAAAGCTCGAATAATCACAAAAAATACACCCAGCATGCCCCTTAGCATTACCGCTAACGACAGGGCGCTGAAGGTGCCCGCGATCTGCAAGCTTCTGAACCACATTATCAGGCACGTCCTTCACCCGGCTCACGCCAGGGCGCAGTTACCGTTAAAGTGCTGACAAAGCACGCTACCGCCCCACCGACCAGAGCCCAGTGTTTTAAGGTCATAGAAATAAGTCGACAGCAATAGCAGGAACAAACGAGGAGAGGAAAACACGCTCCCAACTGCATCCCTGTCAGTGTATGAATGTTCGATGTCTGACGCGTGGCGATTTTACGGCATCGTGTGAGACAAACAAGCGACAAAAAGTCTGACATATAAACCAAATGACTACGGAAGCGTTAAAGGTTGTCAAAGTGTCAGTAACGCATCTAGCTCAGATACAAGTTAGTCAGCACGTGCGCTTGCCAAATGTTCTCTTACTGTAGCCGCAAACTCACTCATAAAGGCGACAAAAACACCCAACATGCCACCAAGCAATACCGCCAACACCATAATCAGGCTGCGCTTCGGCGCTATTTTCTCAGCACTTTGACGGCTGGTAACAAGCACATCAACCCCCTGCAGGCCTTCAAGCTTACCCTCAAGTTTTGAGCGCCTCTCGATTGCGCTGGCGATGGATTCTCCGGTCTCTTTCTCACCCTTCAATGCTTCAATGGTGCTTCCCAGAGATTCTATCTGACGCTTTAGGCTCTGCCGTTCTCTCTTGATCAGCACATTTTGATGCTCTTTAACGCTGCTAATCAGAGCACTATGGGCAGCGCCAACGGTTTTCTTTTCCCCTTTCGTCGCGCTGCTACTGAAACGAATGAGGCCGGTGCTTTCGGGGTTATTGAAGGACACATCAAAGGGCAGTTTTCTGCCCTGTTTTTCGCGATAAATGGTTTGTACTTCCGGTAACCAGCGGCTTTCCAATGTTGCAATTGTCGTTTCTGGTGGCTGAACAAACTCTCCGCTGTCTTTTTGAGCGATCTGAATAAGGCTGGCGTACTCATACTCATCCGGCATCCACACTGCGTATGCTAAGCCAGCTAGCGTGGCGGTAATAAAGACAGCGTAAAAAAACCGACGCCTGCGGATAAACGTTGCAACGAGGTCAACCAGACTGATCTCATCAGAATAATCTGGCCGTTGACCGCCAGGAATTGTGTTTTGCGTATCATTCATTTAACTGTAGCCCGCGATATATAACTTGTAATTGAAGTATGAGATTTGGCGAGATCTAATTCAGCGCCGGAAAGACCTCCAGTTTACAGTGTATGGCTGATCATTTCCGTTACCTGCCAGTAAGTAATTCTCGCTGTTTAGCGCTTTATTGCCGAAACCGGCACCTTCACCGATTGCTGCTTCTGCATAAAGCTAATCAGCACAATGGCACGCTCTTCACCATCATACGCCTGAAAAACGGCATTGATTCCCTCGAAGGGGCCTTCGCCCAGCTGAACCGCCTCACCAGGCTTGAGCCCACCCTGCTGTGTAACAGAATCAAGACTGTCTTTGACGTGCCGAATAACGTCATCTGCTATGGCGGCAGCCTTGTTAGCGAAGCTGACGACACGAATCACACCGCGGGTGGAGCGCAGTTTTGCCCATGCTGGGTCCGTTTGCTCCAGGTTGACGAACAAATAACCGGGAAAAAGCGGCTCAAGCTTTTTGATGCGCTTCCCCGCTTTGATTTTTTCAACCTGGATCTTCGGGTAAAAACAGACGATATCCTGATTCTGCAAATGGGCAAGTGCCCGATCGCCTTGGGCGGGCTTGTGTTGGAGTGCGTACCAAGTCATACGATTCCGGTGTCAGTTGATGATGAGCCGTGATCCTGAAAGCGCTTCAGAAGTACCAGTTCCCTGCAGCAATGAAATACGGATTTAGCACATCCTCTTTGCCGTATTGCAAAGGTTGGCCCTCCAACGTGTGCACGTTTCCGCCGGCGGCAAGTAGCACGGCATGGGCTGCGGCGGTGTCCCACTCGCTGGTAGGCCCCATGCGCGGATAAATATCGGCGTGGCCTTCTGCTATTCGGCAGAATTTGAGGGAACTGCCAGCCTGAATTGTTTTGTGAGCTCCGAGCGCTTTAATAAAGGCGCGCGTCTCATCATTCATGTGATTCTTGCTGGCGACGACGCGCTTGGTTGTCTGAGGTTCCGCTACGCGGATGCGGTGA
>TARA_R110002074_G_scaffold394665_1_pt1 | contig 14968 bp, 9 predicted proteins | sample TARA_R110002074 | Tara Oceans TARA_R110002074 (sample SAMEA4397215) | marine metagenome | biome: Polar Biome; feature: [MIX] marine epipelagic wind mixed layer (ENVO:01000061); material: water (ENVO:00002006), including particulate matter (ENVO:01000060) such as... | depth 10-100 m
GCTATAATTCTATACTATGTAAAATACCCCAGAAACATTTGTCTGTAAAAGAAACTGCAGAACTTGGGGCAATTAAACTAGAAACGGTTTGCTTCGCAGAGTTGTTTCATTTGTAACTATAATTTGACGTTATGTAAAATATCCGCTGCCAACGCTCGATTGCTTTCATAAAATCAAATTACTATTGTAATTTATTTTATACGCTAATTATCCAACGCTTGCCAGCGCATTATAAAAGCTTCACTTTTTGCTATGTTTTAAAAATCGTGTATTCGACAAAATGTACGTCAAAAAAAATTTTAAGCGATTCTCACAGACTTGCCACAAGAGTATAAAATTTCTCTGCGAGTAAATTTCCATACACTTGTTATATTTTATCTTTTAATTGAAGTTTTCTTTTTAATATTTCATTGTCTTTTGTCTTGAAACAAAAGAAACAAAAATTCAAGGCTGCATATAATTTTGGAAACAATTAACGGCTCATTCGCTATATTTTAGGAAACATTGTAACTTGTTAAGACTGCTTTGAAATCCCTTGTATAATTGAAACTCTTAAGAAACTAACTTACCAAACCCCTAAAATATACACGCTCATTTCTCCTATTGTTTTACCCAAAATTTTATGAGGCCAAGTCAAAATCGAGATTCTATTTTACATAATATATTTAGATTACACTAATTTCTAAATCTTTTATTTATAAGTTTTAATCTAATTTTTTCAACTTTTTGAGTATCTTCTTTACTAATTCCTAGAGTAGAATTCAAAATCTCATAATTGTACTTTTCAACTATTTCAGAAATACTCTTTTTTGCCTTAAACACATCTTTATAGCTATCAAAATCATCTATTTTCACATAAGGAATCGGCAAAACTCTAAATTCGTTTGGAGTTAATTCGAGTACGCCTCCACCATAATATCTTCCTTCCAATTCGGCAAATGCCAATGTAAGTGAATTATAAAATGAATAAATAAAACTATTAAGATTATAACCTTCATTCATTTCTAATTTATAGGCACTATCAGTTACGTGAACGTTAGCTTCATTCTTAATCAACTTTGGATATTCATGTGCTCTTTTAAAGAAAAAACCTTCTGATTCCTCATTTATATTAGGTATTTCATACCAATTTTTTCTTTTTTTGCATTTATATCTCAATGGTATTTCTTCCTCTACTCCAATACTTAAATATTCTTTCAGTTTATTCGATAACTTTCCATTCACTTTATTATTAAAATCCAATAAATAGCTAGGTTTATTAGAGTCTATTAGTTCCTGATAATCAACAGTATTAAAAGCTACAGAACCATTTACAAATAATCCTTTTTGCACTATTGGTTTTGCATATTTCTCAAGCTCATAATTTTTTAATGTTTCTTTATTTACAATAAAATAATCATTGCACGCAGTTACAATTCCAGGTTTGTTTTCTACATAATTAGAAACCAAATTCAAATCTTTTTTTAGATTTTCTAAAAAAGCATTTTCATCAGGTGTAATAAAATGATGTGACCATTTTTTATTAGAATTCGAAACAGATATATTTTGGTATAATGTAAAATTATTGCTGTTTAAATCTTTTATTGTATCAATGGTAGTGTAATAGACTCCATTTTCATTATGTTCTTTAAATCCAAAAAGGATAACGGTGTCTTGTCCTTTACATTCTTGGAATTGTAATTCATTAAAAGTAAACACTTCTACTCTATCTAAATATGTCTTTAAAAACTCTCTTATTTCTTCTGCGAAAGTTACTTGTAGAAGTTCCAGAGGAAGAACAAAAGCTAAAATGCCATTATTATCTAATTTATTTACAGCACTAACTAAAAATGATGTCCAAATGTTGTGAATTGATTTATTTGATAGTCCTGAACTAACATGCAAATTTTTGCATAATTCTTTTTGTTCATCTGATAAATAATTCTTTTTTACGTAAGGAGGATTTCCAATAATTAAGTTATATCTATTCTCATCAATTATTTGAAAGTCTAAATAATCAGCACAATTTGAAACTATATTGACATTGTCGGGTATAAACCTATTATTCGCTTTAGTCAACTCTTCTTTCTCTCTTTCTACTATCGTTAAGTTTATTTGTTCAAAACCATCAGATAAATTACAATCATTTATTGAAGAAATGAACATTCCATCACCAACACTAGGTTCTAAAATATTTATGTTTTCGTCATTTAATTGAGATAAACAGTATTCTACCATAAAATCAGCTAAATTTTTTGGAGTATAATAAGAGCCTAGTTCTTTTTTATTCATTTTCTTATTTCTGCTAATTTGTAAGGTCTAATATTATTTCTTTTTGCAAGTGTAGTTTTAAGATTAATAGTCACGTCCAAAATCATATGAACAAGTTCTAAATCATTTTTCACTTCATCCTGTCCTCTCAAAACATTTATCTTTTCAAATAATTCATTTTCTTTTTCTCTTAAGACTGCCTCTCTCCTTTCATATATTAATTGAGCTCTATTAAAAAACAACCTTTCAGTCATATATTTAGTACTTGTGTATTTACCTATTAACTTATATGTATTAACATCTAAATCAAATAGTTCAGAATAGTTATATTCTGAAGGATCTGGATAACAAACTATATTTAAATCATCAGCATCATTAGGCCAATCATTACTTTTAAATCTATTACATATTGGACATGAATAAAACAAATTCAATATATCATTTTCCAATGGTTTGAATCTATCAATAGATTTAGGTTTGTAATGTTCTATGTGATAGTGGTCAATACCTCCAAATTGCGCTTCATTAATTGAGCAATAAATGCATTGATAAAAACATTCTTCTGCAATTTGTTCTTTCCAATCAGAATAAATACCAGCTTTAGGTTGATTTTTTTTATCTTTTTTAATTAATTTCCAATTCAACTTTTCTTCAATTTTTTTTCAAGCTCACTTTTCAACTCTTCAAGTTCATTAATTCTTTGTTCATACTCATCTAACCAATCTTTGCGCTCACCCAATTTGGTGTCTAAAGGTAAATGAAGTTTAGTTTGAAGTGCCTTTAGTCTAACTAGCTGCTCTTCATTATTTTTTCCAGATGCTATTATTTCAGACAACTGTTGAAACTCCTCAAGTTCATCAATGTTTTCCTCGAGGTATCTTTGTGATGCCCTTATTATTCTATTTACATATTTCTCTCCTTCATCAATAAATTCTTGTCTTTCAATAATATCTTCAAACTCACTAAATTTAGCTTTTAATTCATCGTCACCTTTGTTGGAAGTTATTACATAAACAGGAATGTCTTTAAATCTCTGTCTAATAATTGTTACTAGTTCATTCCCTCTATAACCAACAGGACCAATACCATCTTCTGTTTCATTATGCATTCTTTCATCAAATATTAAACAAACTACTTCCTGTGCTTCAATCCAATGAAAATATTCTTCAAATGTTTCTGTGTCAAATGGAAACCTATCAATTACTTCCAATTCAGAATCTAAATTCTCTAAATATGCTTCTAATGCTCTTCTTAATGTCTCACGTTGATCATGATTATCATCAATTATACCAATTCTACTCATTGTTTTTCTTTTCTAATGGTAGCCATACTTTAAATCTAGCTCCTTTTAATATTGGGTCTTTATCAAATGTAATTGTTCCATTTAAATCTCTAACAATAGAATTTACTACAGTTAATCCTAAACCAGTACCAATACTTTTACTTCCAGTAGTTGGATTTATTTTTGTTGAGAAAAGAGGTTCAAATACTCTATGACTAAATTCTTTTGAAACTCCTGGTCCAGAATCTGCTACAATAATACTATATCCTTTTATTAATTTAGTTTTTGACTTTTTTATATCCTCACGAACTAATGTTACAATTACCTTTCTTTGACCTGGCTTTTGAGTAACTGCAGTATAAGAATTAGTAAGCAAATTGATTAATATAGTTTCAATGTCCATTTGATAAGTCCAAGAAACTAGATTATCTCCTATAAAACTAATATCAATTGATGTTGCCTTAAAGGCAGGATTTAATTCAGTTATTACTGTTTCGAGAGTTCTTTTAATATTAATATTTTTTTTGCTTCTTTTCTCTTTTTGCACTCTAGTCAACGCGTAAGCTCCCCAAGCCGCAACTTTTCTAGAATGCTTTATTGCTTTGTCTAATTCGGACATAACAGCTTCTAAATCAGGTGTTTTTCGTTTAAGGAGTAATTTCGCTGTAGCAGTTGAACCTTTGAATTGAGTAATAGAACCTTCAGTTTCATGTCCAAAAACAGCTGATGAAATACCAATTGTTGCTAAACCACTCAAAGTTCTATTCCAATTTAATAACTCCGTTATTGTTTTTTCTACTTTTTGAGTAGTCTTACTCAAATTATTTAAATTCTTTTGAACCTTTTCTTTTACTACTTCATTAATATCACTACTCTCATCTATTTCAATTTTAATTTCAGATAAATCTGATTCTATTCCAGAAAGAGCTTTGATAATTTTTTCTGTATCAGCATTATTCGAAGTCTTCGCTTTTTTTGCTTTTTTAATTTGAGGCAATAATTTTGCTCTGTATGATTCAAGCATGTTTATAGATCCCAATACAAAGTATTTTAAATCATAAAATGCTTCGGACTCAACCAAACCTTCTCTTGCAGCACTATCAGATAATAAAATGTTAGAATCTCTCGAAATAAACGTAGCACCAACTAATTGATTTGGTGTAACTCGATAATCTTCACTTCTACTAATACCTGCAGGATTTCGAGCTTTTCTATCCGCAAGTTCTAACCAATCATATCCAAATTGAGAGCTTGGAAATCCATATGGTTTAACAACTATTCTGTCTCTGTAAATTTTTATTCCCTGATTATTATCAATAAATTCTCTTAAATCTCTTAATTTAAAATCTGTATCTTTAATTGAAGCAGCTTCTCTTAAAAAGAAATAAAGCTTTAAAGTAACTGGACCACATCTTAATTTGTCAGTCAGATTTTCATCTTTATCAAATCCAGATTTTGTAATTATATTTCTCCAATCAACAGTTTCAACAATTTCTTTCTTATTATATTTGTCTTTATATGTGTAAACTATATTTGGATCTTTACCATCATAATAAACTTCTACTTCAATTTCAGCTGCATTCAAATAATTTGCATCAATTACTTTGGATACATTAGGCTCAACGTCATTTATTAAATTGATATTGAAATCTGAAACATTTTCGAATGGAGGTGTTAATGATGATAATTCAGTATAAAGATTTTCAACATTTTTCTTACTCCAAGGTTGTCTTTGATTGGTAATTAATATTTCTGTACCAGTTCTTGCAATTTTCCCATCAAGCCTCGGAAGGTTTATTTCTATTGGTTCAATTAATTTTACTTTTATATCAGAAATATTTTTTCCCTCTACGTCAAAATCATCCCAGTTTAAACTTAAACCAGTTAATTTATCATCTTCAGACTTGGTTCTAATTTCAAGTTTAGCACCTAACCTATCAGTCGATATTCTTCCAATTCCTTTTTCACCAGTTTTTCGTCTTCCAGACACGCTAGTTTTAGATTTTCTTTTTGCAGAAAAACCTATTCTTAACCAATTATTTTTGAGTTCATCTTCTGTCATTCCAAAGCCATTATCAGCAATACGAATTAAGTCAGCAGTTTTGGAATATATTTCAATATCAACATTTTTGGCATCTGCATCATAACTATTTTTTACTAATTCAAGTAATGCAGTTGTATGATCTTTTATGCTGTCTCTTCCCAAATGAATTAATGTTTTGGCATCAACAAAAAACCTTTGGAAATCTGGATCTAGTTTTGCAAAATCATTCGACAATGCCAAAAATTTGTCAAATTCCGGCGGTTTTTTTGACAGTAATTCAAGCAATTGCTTTTGAATATCATCTATGTTTTTATCTGCCATTAATAATAAATTTGGTTGGGTTTATTAATTCTCTAGCGTCCACTTCTAAAACACAAGCAATTTTGATTAAAGTTTCCAACGATGGTTGACGTTGATTAGTACACCATTGAGAAATTGTGGTTTGATTCTTGCCAATTTCATTTGCAAGCCAAACATTTTTCTTTTTCTTTTCTGCTAAAACAACTTTAAGCCTATTAATTTCCATTTTGGAGATATTTATTAGCGTATTAAGCAAATATATTTATTTATTCAACTAAAATTACGATTTAATAATAGTTTATTAATAAAGTATTTAACATATAATTCCATTTCACACATATTTCACTACTCTCCTATCGTCGTTGCGTAAAAAAAGTGTTCCATTAACATTGCAGAAGAAACTTTTAGAAAAATTTTTTTAAAGAAACTGTAGTAACAACTTTCGCTTTTATCCAAAGCTCAAGTTACATAACGCAAGAACATTATAGTACAAATGTATTGTTTTGTATTTAAGATGGTTTATCCATTCGTAAGCTATAATTCTATATTATGTAAAATATCCCAGCAACTGTATTTATTCTTTACAATATTCTGTACTTGGGTCATTAAAATTTCAAATACGCGATTCTCGTGGATTAGGAATTTTAGATTTATAAGGAAATCATTTGTAGCTATAATTTGCCATTATGTAAAATTGCCGCTACCAAACGCTCGATTGTTTTTATAAAATCAAATTGCTTATTGCAATTTATTTATAACACAATTATCCATCGCTTGCCAACGCCAAAAAAAGCAAAAGCTTTTAGCTTCATATTTATAATTCGTCTGTAATTGAAATTCTCGTAGTAAAAGTTTTCAAAGACATCTCGTAAACTTCACGCAACAGTACAAAATTTTCCCTTGCTAAATTCCTTACTTAAAAATTTCTGTACACTTGCTTTATTTTCACTTTCATTAGAATATTCTTTTAATTGGAACTTATAATATTATGTAAAATAGAAAATGAAACTGTAGAACTTTTAAAGGTTTCATTTATCTTTTTTTCTTGATAAAAAAAGAAACATAAAAATCAAGACTGCATAAAACTTTGGAAACAATTAACGGTTCACTACGCTATATTTTAGGAAACATAATAACTAACCAAGATTACTAAAGAAAATGTCTTAAAATGCAGAAGCACCAATAAAAATAGTAACTAAATCCCTAAAATATGGTCGCTCCACTCTCCTATTGTTTTAGCCAAAGTTTTATGAGGTCGCCTAATAACCAGATAGGTTTTCAATTTGACCTATTATTTTTTGAATTGTAAGGCTATCTGATTTATTTTTTAACTCAAGAATTTTTTCTTTAAATTCACCTTCAACCTTATTACCTGATATAACTTCTTCCCTAATGTAGTTTACAAACGCAATATTTGCTAACTTTTGTTCTTTTGCATCTGAAGCCATAGTAATTGCTTCCATATAGAATGTTCTTCCTATATCATGAAAACCTTTTCTAAAATGATATAATCCTTTCGTTGCTGTATAACATATATCATGGTGAATATTATCCCCAGAATTTATGGTTTTATATCTTTCAATATATTGTTCTGCTTCATCAAGTCTATTTCTTAAACATAAAGAGTAAACAATGTTATTTAGCATCTGTGTGTCATTAGGATGTGAAGTCAAACCAGCCTTGTAAAGAGAAACGGCTTCATCATGATTATCTAAATTATTTGATGCAACCTCACTTCCAAAAAGAATCGCACCTCTTGAGAATGGCATATCTAAAAACCAAAGTTTTGCATAATCAATAGAATCTTCCCATTTTCCATGCTCTGAAGCATCTCTAGCTTTAGCTTCAAAATCATTATGAACATTAAACTCTGAAGGATTTACATTAATAAGCTTTCTTTCTTTATGTGAAATCCATTCAGCTTGAGCAAGAGCGTTATCATTAGGATTTACTAGTGAATCAGTAAAAAGTTTTCTACTTTTCTTTAAACTGGATTCTAATTCTATTGTGCCAAGTGAACTATTTAATTCTGAAATATTAAAAGGATGAAAGTTTTTTGATGAAACTAAATTCAATCCAGGTTTCATAAATCTTGAATATCTTCCTCTTTTTGTGGCTAAACTTATTTCTGTAGCCATAATCCAAGGGTCAAATCTTGTTACATCAGATTTTCTAATTATGTCATGAATGAAGTCAACTTTTCCAACATGAGTAAAGAATCTTGCCATAGACCTCAATACAAATCTATTCTGTGGAGATAATTGATAAGCATTAAGTATGGCTCTTTCTGCTTGAATATTTTGTCCAATTATTGAATAATATCTCGCTATTTCAACCCATAAAATCGGGTTTCGTAAATTGTTCCTAATCTTTATTTTTAACTCATTTATTTTTTGGTAAACAAAAAAAGTATTGGACCTTTCTTTAAAAGCATCTAAATCATGAGAATCTAAAATGGGATTTATTTTTGAATAATCAATTTTTAAAATTGAGTTCGCAGCTTCAATTAATTCAGAAGATGCAAAATCAGAATTTGATATAATAAAGTTTGCAGCTTCTTTTACATTATGGTCATCTTGTTTATCACAGATGATGGCTACTCCTATTAAATCCGCAGCCATACCAATAGTTTTGTTTTCTAACCATCCATCAACAATATCAGTAATATCAGGATTAAAACTTTTTTCGATTAGCAATTTATGGCTTCCATTTAGTTCTCCCAATTTGGCAGTATTAGAGAAACTTCTCCAATTAGGTATAACTAATCTATCTTTTTCTTCGAAAAAAAACGCCATAATTTATTTTCTTAATTTTAATTCAGAAGCTCTTGCTAATAAATCGAATTTAGCAACGAACCTCTCCATGTTAAAACTATTTCCATTACTCTTTACATTCTTAAAATGACCTCTTTTTCTTGGGTCAGGATAACAAAGCATTCTGATAATACTAACTAATTCATCCTTGTTTTCATAATCTTTTAAAGATGAATCTATATTAATAATTATATTGTCAAATGCTTCAATCCAATATGGTAAAGCATCTTCAAATGATAAGGTTAAAATACTAATACTAGGATTTATATTTCTAATTAATAATGCTGTTGCACTTTGACCAGTTAAATAATAGCAAGCCATACTACCCAATAAATAACAATCTATTGCAAAAACCTTGTCTTTCCATTCTGGCAATACATATTTATGAAAAACTTCAGGTGGTGCATATCTCCCATCTCCTGCAAAATTTCGATGTGAATGTGGTCCAATAACTGAATCACTTAAAGCTCTTCCTAAATCTCCAATTTTTGAAACATCTTTTCCAAAAACAAAGACATTAGAGGGTTTTAAATCTTGATGAGATATATTAATTCCATGCAGTTGTTTAATTCCAACAGCTATATTATGCATTGAGCGTAATTTCCATGCAAAATCAATTCTTGCAGCAAAATTTAAATGGTTTCTTACATCATCGTCTGCTTTTTCAAAAATTAAATAGTTTACGTTATTAATAAGGTATCCAGTTAGTATTTCAGAACCAGCAGCTAATAATTTTGATACTTTAGATAAATTTTTATTTCCACATTTCTCAAGTATTTCTTTTTCAAAATTAAAAGTATTTAGGGTTTCTGCTAACGCTTTAGGTAAGTCAATATCTCCATCATTTAAAAAAGATAAAACATTTATTGCTTTTAAAAACCCTTCTTGCCCATCTTTCTCTGCTAAATAACATACCGAAAAATTTCCTCCTGTAGAACCGGGTTTAGCGCTAACTTTTTTTGTTACAGTCCAACCTGTTTCTAATGTTTTTCCAACTAAATCATGCACTGCGCTAATTTGGTCTTCTGGAAGTGATTTTATATCTAATGGCATATTATTTTACTTTTATTCTAATATAAGAAAGACAATAGTTATACCATTACGATAATTTAAAATATTTTCATAATTAACTGCCATATTTGTAGTTAACTATTGAATTTAGTGCCAATTAGTCATTCCACACACATTCCACTACACTCCTATTGTCGTTTCGTGTAAAAAGTGTTCCATTAATTTTAGTAAAAGAAGCTTTGGAGAAGAAAACTTTTAAAAGAAAAATCAGCAAATGAAACTATTGCTTTTACCAAAGCAAAGTAACATAATGCTGACCATTATAGTACAAATATCTCATTTTAGAATTGTACAGTGATTTCGCTATTTGATAGCTATAATGTACTATTATGTAAAATATCCCAGAAAGTCTTTTACACACAATAAACTGTAGTACTTGGGTCATTGAACATTTGGCTCTTGGTTTAGTACTAAATAAGAAACATTCTGCTGTTTGTACTATAATTAGTCGCTATGTAAAATTGCCGCTGCCTATGCGCTCGATTGTTTTTTATAAATTAAACGCTTACTGGCGTTTATTTCTAAACTCAATTTCCAACCCCATAGCCACCGCCATAAAAAAGATTTCTATACACTTGCTCTAATTGTGCTATAATCCAACCTTTTTTGATTTGAACTGTTTAACAACATTTAGATTTGAAATCGTGACTATTAACCGTTTATTATTATCTTTTTTTCTTGATAAAAAAAGAAACAAAAAAATCAAGGCTGCACAAAACTTTGGAAACAATCACGGCTCAATCGCTATATTTTAGAAAACATTGGAACAGATTAAGATTGCTTTGAACTAGCCTTAAACCTTGTTATTGTTAAGAATATGTATTGCTAGCCCTCTAAAATATGTACGCTCATTCGCCTATTGTTTTACCAAAGTTTTCTGAGGCCGTTTAACTCCGCTACATCTGGGTAAAAACGCACTTTTTCTATTTTACATAATGTTAATGAAACTGAAATTTTAGTTTAAATGTTGTAATCAAGATATTCTTGAACTAATGGCCAGTTTATCTCCAAACCAAGTCCAATTCTAAATTTAGAAACAAAATTAAACTTTCTCAATATAGATAATTCTGCCTGAAAAGGTTTTCTTTCTACGCCCCCTCTGAGTGCAGCTGTATTCATAACCTTTAAATTTGTTGCTAGTTCTTGTTTAATCCAATTTAAATAATCTACTTGTTGAAATTCTAATCTGTTATTTCTAGCAGGATTATTTGCAGAAAACTCTAGAGGAGTATTTTTTAATCGACCTTCAGATAATTTATAAACATAATGTAAAAAAGCACCTAGACCTCCGTTCTTTAAAAAGGTTGAACCCAAAATTAATTTTGGTGTTCCAGATGAACTGTCTCCTCCCCTTTCACAAGAATCAACAAATTTATACCCTAATTCACTTGGTTTACCATCACTTTCAAGAAACCCCAAATGTTCTAGAGACGAATCTATATCCTCTCTGTAGCTGTGTGCACGATTTCTTATATTCAATGCGAAAGCTTCCCAAGCTTGATGTTCAGTAATTTCATCTGCGTTTAATCTTCTAACAAGTTTGTTTTTTATTGAGTCAACCCTACCACTAAAAAACTTTTTCCAATCTCTACCGTTAATATGCTTTAATTTAGTAGGAACATCATTTACATTATAATTTCCACCAATAATATTATACATTTTAGATACTTCGTCAGTAAGAATATACTTAAGCCAAAAAGTTCTCCAAACCACATCGTGAAAAATATCACCAGATGAATATGTCAAATATTTTAACGGATTTGCTCCTGGTGATTTTCGTTGAACTGCATCAATAAGTTCTTCAGGGACGTTTAGTATCGGTTCAGTTAATATGTTTGCGTTTAAAGTCTTTGCACATTGTAAATACCTAAAAAAAGCATCTGGTTCACTACTTCCTTCTCTTAAATGTGCCCATTGTGTGTTTGATTTTTGACCAGATAACGAAGTATTTGGTCTTAAGAAATCATCAAAATTTATGTTTATACTTCTGTGACATAATAATTTATCTCTAAAAGGAGATGTAGCGGAACTATCAGGTTGGTCATAAGAATATATACCAATAGGGAGGTTTGGATTTACATTATTCAAAACTTCTTGAATATAATCACCTGGTCTATTATGTGATGTATACTCTCTTGGTATTACAATCACTGATGCTGAATATCCTTTTTGTGGATGAATGTATGCCTGACTTTGCCCAATAGCAGTTAATATTCCGTGGACTCCTTCATTTACCCTTTTTAATTCTAGAGCAATTTCATAACGATTATTTTGATAATCAAGACTTAACCTACCATCTGGTATTGGCCAATTTCTACCACTTTCTCTATTCGCAAAAATTTCAAATTCTGATTGCGGTTCATCTAAAAAGCATTCAGTAGCATCATTTTTATACTTGTTTGCTAATTCTGATGTTGCCCAAGATGCATATAAATCGTGACTCATACTTTTGTCAAATTAAGTTCTAAAATTTCATCGTCAGGTTTCTCTATTTGAGTATTCCAAGCAGACTTGGGTACTTTTCCTGGGTACCAATTATTTTTCTCAGCTTTTTTGATACATTCTCCTAAGATTTCTGCCAATAAAGGAGGAAAAGCGTTTCCTACTTGTATACATTGATTTTGTCTACTGCCAATAAACTCAATTTCATCAGGAAATGTTTGTATTCTTGCAGCTTCTCGAACAGTTAAAGACCTATTTAACCAAGGATGTATTGGAAATGCATTGTGTCCAGGAACCATTGTTGTTGAGGGTAAATCTCTATGTAATCTTTTGAAAACGTGACTATAATTTTTTACTTTATCTGTTCTATAACCTTTTTGTAAGTGTTCAGGTAATTTATCTACGTTTAATTTTTTTCCTTCTTCTATGTGCTTATACCTCTCAACAAGAAGAGGTTTATGTTTCATTGGTACGTGACAAGTAACATCAGTATACGATGACTCAGTTGATAAATCAGTAATTGCTTCGCCTACTGTTCTATATCTCTTTTGCCATTCTTTTGGGTTTTCAAAATATTTCTTTTTAGGCCAAGGTATTATATGTCCTGTGATATTTCCAATTATAACTAATCTCTTTCGTTTTTGTGGAACTCCATAGTCAGCTGCATTTAAGATTCTAAATTCTGTATTTGAATATCCTATTTTTTTAAAATCTTCTATAAGTGTTTTTAAAAATAATCCTTTATCTAAATTAGCTAAACCGGAGACATTCTCCATTAAAAACCATCTAGGACGTATTTCATTTACAATATCAAGATATGAATAAACCATTTTATTTCTGGGATCGCTATGAGGGTCATAACCTTGAGTATTTACAAATCTTCTCTTACCAAACATAGAAAAGCCTTGACAAGGTGGACCTCCAACAATCAAACCGACTTCGTCATCCTTAAATTTATTAAATATTAGTTTCTGAGTTTCTTCTAACGAAACATCATTATTGATGAATGGAATAAAAGGAAAATTATCTTTATGGGTCTTAGCTACTGATTCGTTAATATCTGCTCCCAGCAATGGTTTCCATCCAGATTTTGAAAAACCAATAGTAAATCCACCAGCGCCACAAAACAAATCAATAAAACCGTCCTTATTTTTTAACTTTTTAAGTTTTCCATATGGTATTATTTTATTTATTGAACCTATGTCTTTTGGGCCTTGTATTAAAATTACTTGTTTATCGGCTTGTTCGATTTTAGTGTATCCATTAAAATGATTAATTATTTCTTTACCAATTAGTTTTGCCATTAATGGAGGAACTGCATTACCAACCAAAATACACTGTTTACGTCTATCTCCCACAAATTTATGATTATCTGGAAAGCTTTGTAAACGAGCAGCTTCTCGTGGTGTTAAACTTCTATTCAAGACAGGGTGAATTGCAAAAGCATTATTCCCTGGTACCATAGTTAACGCAGGTTTACTTCTATCTAATCTTTTGTAAGTGTTTCCGAAATTTTTCCTTCTAATTTCTTTAGGCAATTCCTCAGGAGATGGTAACCTTCCTCCTTCAGGAATATACTTATACCTTTCAATAACAATATCAGAATGATTTAAAGGAATATGGTTTTCACAAAAAGAAGTGTCTTTATCTTGTAAATCTCCAATCCACTTACCAACTGTTTCAAAAGGTATTAATTCCTTCTCATTACCGTGTGTTATTTCAGGAAATTTAAAAGGTGTATCTATTTTTGTTCCAAAAATAAATACTCTTTGTCTGACTTGGGGAATTCCATAATCTGCTGTATTTAAAATTTTCTCATATATTTTATATCCTAATCGAGTAAATTCCTTGATTATATTATCCCTAAATTGACCTTTATACATTGTAGTAAGGGATTTTACATTCTCAAATAAGAAAGCCTTAGGCTTTAAATCCGAAACTATTCGAGCATAATGTCCAAATAATACATTTCTAGGATCAGCAGACATTTTTGCTCCAAGAGTTGAAAACCCTTGACAAGGAGGCCCTCCAAATATAACATCTGGTTTTTTACCTTTCGACAATTTAAGTAAATCATCTGAAGTCACTTTTCTAATGTCTTCGCATAAAAATGGCAATTCTGGCCAATTTTTTTTGTGTGTTAACTCTGCTGTTGGTTCAATATCATTAGCAACCAAAATATCAAAATAATTTTCCATTCCTAGATGAAAACCTCCACCTCCAGCAAATAAAGCAAATGCCAAGGGTTTTTTATTATTTAATATTGAATCTAGTAGTAAGGAATTATCTTTACTACAATTATTCTTGATTATTTTTATTTGAGTATTTCTTGGCTTAGATTTTTCATTTTCCCATCGATTTACTGTAGTAAAAGAAACATCTACTAATTTTGCAAATTGTTCTTGGGATAATTTTAAGTCTAATCTTATCTTTTTTAGGCAGTTTCCTAATGTCATTATGTCTACAGGTATTTTTTAAAACGCTATAGCAATATTAATAATACCCAATGAATAAACCTAGAGAATATATTTATTAATTTTATATATAACGCCATTCCATACACATTCCCACTTCACTCCTATCGTCGCTTCGGGCAAAGCGTATTCCATTACATTTTTAAAAGAAACATTTGAGAAGAAAAAAATTAAAGAAAATCTAAGTCGCAAAAAGCTTTTCCCAAAGCAAAGTTACATAACGCAGAACATTATAATACAAATGCGCTCATTTGATAGTTATAATGATATTATGTAAAATATCCCAGAAACA
>TARA_R110002074_G_scaffold168000_2_pt1 | contig 14965 bp, 16 predicted proteins | sample TARA_R110002074 | Tara Oceans TARA_R110002074 (sample SAMEA4397215) | marine metagenome | biome: Polar Biome; feature: [MIX] marine epipelagic wind mixed layer (ENVO:01000061); material: water (ENVO:00002006), including particulate matter (ENVO:01000060) such as... | depth 10-100 m
CTATTTTAAAGAACGTGGTTTTACTGAAGAAACTATTAAAAAGTTCGATTTAGGATATTCCTTAAACCAATGGCAAGCGTTTACAGATGAGGCTTTAAAACAAGGCTATAATATTGATTTTTTGCAAAAAACCGGGCTTACCATTGTAAAGGAAGATAAACGCTTTGACAGGTTTAAGGGGCGCGTTATGTTCCCTATAAAAAGTATGAGTGGGCGCGTTTTGGGTTATGGCGGACGTATTCTTATAGCCGATAAAAAAGCTGCTAAATATGTAAACTCACCAGAGAGTAATATTTACCATAAAAGTAAAGTATTGTATGGCATTTATAATGCAAAACAAAGTATAGCTAAAGAAGATAATTGTTATTTGGTTGAAGGTTATACGGATGTCATTCAGTTTCATCAAACAGGAATACATAATGTCGTGTCTTCTTCAGGAACGGCTTTAACTTCTGAACAGATAAGACTTATAAACCGACTTACAAAAAACATCACCGTACTTTTTGATGGAGATGCTGCTGGTATGCGCGCATCGCTTCGTGGTATAGATTTAATTTTGGAACAAGGCATGAATGTTAAAGTCTGCACTTTTCCAGAAGGTGAAGATCCTGATAGTTTTGCCAAACAAAATACTTTAGAGGAGTTAGCTATATATTTAAACGACAATGCCAAAGACTTTATTCAGTTTAAGGCTTCTATATTGTTTGAAGACTCTAAAAATGACCCGATAAAGAAAGCCGAAACAGTTAGAGATATTGTTAACAGTATTTCAAAAATTCCTGACCGTATTAAAAAAGAAATTTATATTCAGGAATGTGCCAGAATCATGGATATAAGTGAGGAAGTACTGTTTAGTACTTTGGCTCAAATAATTAAAAAAGAATCTCAAGAAGAAAACAAACAATATCAAAAAAAACAAAAGGCTTTTGAAGTTATTAAGCATCAACAACCTGTTGAAAAAGTTGATAGACAGGATGTTTTAGAGCGTCAAATCATTGAGATACTTTTACTTTATGGTAATATAGAAGAGGATTTTGAAGATTTAGTTTTAAAAGAGAATGATAAAGGAGAACTAGCTTTGGAACCCGTAATTCAGCAAGCTAAGGTGTTTGAAAAAGTATTCTTAGATTTGCAGGATGATGAAATGGAGTTTTCTAATGAGCGATTTAAAGTATTGTATTATACGATTATAGATAAATTAAATCAAAACCCTAACTTTAAACTTAAAAGTCTGGTTAATACGGTTGATGTTGAATTGGCTTCTAGCATGACTTCTTTCTTAATGAACGATGAGCAGCATAATTTAGATGACTGGGAAAGGAAAAATATTTTTACAAAAGGTAAGTTAGAAGGGTTAACTCAATTGGTGTCACAAACAATTTTAAGCCTGCGCTGTTTTTTAATTGATCAGAAAGTTAATGTTTTTATGCATGAAACACAGTCGGATAAGAGTAAACAAAATAAAGAGGTGCTTATTGAAGTTAAAGAATATTTAAATTTAAAAACTCTTTTAGCCAGAAAATTGGATAGAGTTTTATAACTATTGTTAGTTCTTGGGTAACTAATAAATATTTTTCCTAAAAAAAAGCAAAGACTATAGATCAACTTGTAAGCGAAACCATTTTAAGTTTATGTTGCTTTTTAATAGACCAAAAGGTAAAAGAATTTCAGCAAGAAACGCTACAAAATAAAATAGACCCGAATAGAAATATACTTGAAGAAGTAAAAGACTATTCGGGTCTAAAAATGTTGTTAACTAGAAAACTAAACAGAGTATTGTAATTACTATACTTGTTGGCTTAGTTTAGCTTGATTAACTAAATCAACTAAATTAGTAACCTTAAGCTTTCGCATGAGTCTAGCTTTATAAGTACTAACTGTTTTTTCATTAATATCTAATTCCTTAGAAATTTCTTTGTTTTTCCTACCAATAGTAAGAAGCTTTAATACTTCGGCTTCTCTAGTAGAAAGTTTCTTGTAAAAAGTACCGCCTTTATTTACTCTAGTGCCAAAGGCAAGTTGCTGAGTTAAGTCATTGCTTAAATGAATACCACCATCATGTACTTTTAAAATGGCTTCATTAATAGTAATCACATTAACAGATTTGTTTATGTAACCAGCAGCGCCAGCTTTAATGGCGTTAATGGCATAAACTTCTTCAGGTTGTGCGCTTAAAATAATGGTTTTAATGTCTGGAAAATCATTTTTCAAATAACGTAAAACAGTTAACCCATTTAATTTTGGGAAATCGGCTTCAGTTAAAATAATGTCTACAGGATTTTTCTTTACAAAATCCAAGATGGCTTCGCCATCATCTACACTTCCAACAACTTTTATGTTGGACGATGCTGAAAAAAGAACTTCAAGTCCTTTTCTCGTAATTGGGTGGTTGTCTGCTATTAATAATTTTATCATAATAAAAAGCTTTTTTTTAAATAACTAATTGAGAGATAGTTAAGGTGAGAGGTAAGCTTGACGTAAATGTAAGACTTTTTTAAATAATCTGCAATAGTTATACTAAATTAGTGGGGATTTCGCAAATTGGAATGGGAATCATCTTATGCTTGTTAGAATTGTTATAGCGTTTGTATATTTTAAACACCTCTTGTTCTCTTCCTGAAAAGGCATCTGCAGTTTTTCCTTCGTCATCCATTTTCATAGCCCATTCAAGTTCTGGGTATGAAGCCCCAATTTGGTCTTCATCACTTCTTGTATCTCCAAATAAACCATCACTTGGTGCTGCTTTCATTATAGATTTAGGCACTTTTAAAAATTCACCTATTTTATAAACCTCCGATTTTAACAAGTCTGCAATCGGGCTTAAATCAACACCGCCATCACCATATTTGGTATAAAAACCAACACCAAAATCCTCAACTTTATTTCCTGTTCCTGCAACTAATAATCCATAAAGGCCAGCATAGTAGTAAAGGGTAGTCATTCTTAATCTGGCACGAGTGTTGGCTAAAGCCATATCTACTGTAGCTTGGTCACCATCCATAAAAATTTCGGTTTTAAACTCCTCAAAAACGGGTGTTAAGTCGGTACGAGTATCATCAACATTATCAAAACGGTCTTTAAGTTGTGCAATATGCTCTTGAGCTCTGGTAACATGGCTTTCGGCTTGATGGATAGGCATTTCTACACATAAAACGCTAAGGCCAGTTTTGGCACATAATGTAGAAGTTACTGCAGAGTCAATTCCTCCAGAAACCCCAACTACAAAACCATTTACACCAGCATTTGTAGCATAATCTTTAAGCCAATTTACGATATGATTTACAACTTTTTCTGTTTTCATTTTAAATGAATTTATATTTAATACTATTTGTTCTTTTACAATAATTTTAAAGAACAAATAGTATAAGAATAGTACCTTTGCAAACAAAAATAAACCTTACGTTCAATTTATAAAAATTTATGTCGTTTAAGTTTTCTATGAAACCCATATTATTGTTTTTATTAGTTGTGATGATTGCTGTATCTTGTAAAAAAGATAAGGCTTTAGAACATGAAATAGCTAAGCTTAAAAGCGATGTGCAAATAGAACGTTTTGACAGGTTATTTGCTCAAGTTACCGCAAACAAACTGCCTGATATAAAAAGGGCGTATCCATTTATGTTTTCTGAAAAATATCCAGATTCATTTTGGTTAGCGAAGACAAAAGACACCTTACAAATTCAATTATTTAATGAAGTTGATAAAGTGTTTGCAAATATTGAAGACACTGAAATTGAAATAGAATCGTTATTCAACCATATAAAATATTATTTCCCAGAGTTTAGTCCGCCAAGAATAATTACCACCACAAATGATGTAGATCATAGAAATAGAATAATCGTTACAGATACTATTACAGTAATAGCTTTAGATTCTTATTTAGGGAGCACACACGAATTTTACGGAGGTATTGCAAACTTTTTAAAAGCGAACTTAAACAAAGCACAAATTGTAGTGGACCTCGCCAACGAATACGCAAAAAAATACACCTATCATCCAGAGCGTAAAACCTTGCTAGATGAAATGATTTATTTTGGGAAGCTATTATATTTTAAGGATGTTATGGTGCCTTTTAAAACGGAAGCAGAACGCATAGGTTATACTGAAGCCCAACTAAATTGGGCCATTACCAACGAAAGCTATATATGGCGTTTTTTAGTAAGCCGCGAATTGTTGTTTAGTACAGATTCAAAATTACCACGCAGATTTATAAACCCTGCTCCTTTTTCTAAGTTTTATTTAGAAGGTGTTGATGCAGATTCTCCCGGGCGATTGGGGCAATATATAGGTTGGCAAATAGTACGAGCTTATATGGAGCAGAATGACGCATCTTTAAAAGACATGCTAATAAAAAACACTGAAGATATTTTCAATAATTCAAAGTTTAAACCACGTAAATAATGGCAGCAGATACGATTACTTCTAAAATAGAGCTTAATATAGAATTGGATGACAACCGAGTGCCAGAAAAAATACATTGGACAGCTCAGGATGGTGGTATAACTAATGAAGAAGCCAAGGCGATGATGCTTGCAGTTTGGGATGCTAAAACACAAGAAACATTGCGTATAGACTTATGGACAAAAGATATGCCAGTGGATGAAATGAAAGTGTTTTTCCATCAAACCTTAGTAGCTATGAGTGATACCTTTTATAGAGCCACTCAAGACGATAAAATGAGTGCTACAATGAAAGATTTTTGTGATTATTTTGCTGAGAAACTTGAGTTGAAAAAGTAATGCATGAATCTCTTAAATGGGTATTAAAAATTCATTGATAATCCAACACCGTTTGCATTTGCAATAATCATAAATTCAGGTTTTAATTTTTGGTTTGCAGTTGAATTTAAAGACGCATTATAAAGTTCTACAGCTTGGTTAATCTTTTTATTAGCACGTGATGAAATTGGAATTCCAATAATTAATAGTCCAGCACCAATACCTGCTAAAGTCCAATTGGCGTCACCGCCACCTATTGAAGTGCCTATTGGCCATCCAATTAAACCTCCGCCAGCAAAACCTAAAATAGCTCCAAAACTACGGTTTGCTCTTCCTTTTTTAATTAACTCGAAAGCCTTAGTATTAGATTCTATAACAGATGCTAAATCACCAATAGACATAAGGGCATCATTTTGGGTGTATTTGTAACCTCCAAATACTTTTTCAATGTCAATTTTTTGTGCGTTACAAAATGTTAGAGTTGTTATAACAAGAGCGAGTGTTAACGTTATTCTTTTCATTTTTATTTAGAATTTGAGTTAGATTGTCTAATGTATTAAAAATTTGATTTTCTTTTTAGTTAATTGCATATTTCAAATACTCTCCTGTCTTACCTTCTAGCTTAAGATTACGTTGTATTATTCTAAAGAATCTTATCATTGCTTGTTGGTTTATTATAAGCACAACGTGTTCACTTAAGGTTAGTTACTTTGGCTAGAAACTAAATTAGTAAAAGAAAACCAACCAGAGGAAAATCTTTAGTATTTTCAAGGGAATCATTGGGCAAGCAGAACTTTTTAATCGTTATTAGGAAACCTTAAAATTCAAGGTCTTCATAAACAACTAAATCTGAAATTGTTTTTACATTTCCTGCGTATTCTTTTCCGCGTAATTTGCTCACTGTATGTGCTTTCAATTTGTCTTCTGGATAACTTTGTATCAAATCTTGGATTTGCTGTTTGTCTAAATCATCATCTATAGACATCAGCCATTGATCTTCTAGTTCTTCTGGTAAAATTAATGGCATTCTTGGGTCTTTAATTTTTGGGTTATTATGGATTTTGGTCATCATAGAATTCGCTTCTACTGTGACAATTGTAAAAGTATTCATTCTGCCATTCGTCTCTGGGTTAATCCACTCGCTCCACAATCCAGCTAAAGCGATAGGGTTTTCATCTTTGCGCTGAATGAAAAATGGATATATTTTTTTATTGAAATGATGATGCTCATAAAATCCATCGATATAGATTATACATCTGTGAGTTTTGGCAGCTTGTCTAAAAGAAGGTTTTTCAAAAATTGTTTCTCCTCGCGCATTAAGCGTACTATTCCAAAACTTTTTCTGTTGTTCTTCGTCTTTTACCCAAGGAGGCACAAGCCCCCAAGTTGCTACATAAGGGAATTCAGGTGATTCACCAGTGTATATGAGTAATTCAGGATGACTAAATCCAGAAGCATGATGTATTGGCAAATCTGTAAAAGGAATAAGTTTTTCCAAAATCTCCTCAACTGCAGCTAAGTCGCCTCTTCTTTTGGCTCTCTTAAGTTGAGCTTCATAACTTGCTTTAATATCGTAGCACATGTTTAAATAATGTTACCTGACTTATTTGTTTAATATTAATTGCTTTGTTTGTTATATTTTTTTCTGAATCGCAAATCATCTAGTTGTCAGACCAAACAGCAAGTTCGTTTCCTGCTGGGTCAATGAAATGAAATCTCCGGCCTCCCGGAAAAGAAAAAATATCTTTTGAAATTTTACCGCCTGATTCGTTGATTTTATTTTTTATCAAGTCAAGATTTTTATGATACAAAACAACTAATGCACCGTTTACAATTTCATTTTCCGTTTTTTCAAATCCGCCTTGAAGTCCACTTTCTGAAAAAGCGATATATGTTGCCCCATAATCAGTAAAAACCCAATCAAAAGATGTGGTGTAAAATTTTTTTATTTTTTCAAGATTTTTAGCTTTGAATTCAACGTAATTGATGTGATTGTCTATTATATCCATTTCTATTAATTTAATTTTTTCAAATTGACGATAACTAAAAGGTGTATATCAATAAATACATTGAATAACTAGGGAGGGTTGCCCGTTAGCATTATGGTTTAATATCTCGCATATCTTTCTTCAAATGATCCAGATATAAAATACCATTTAGGTGGTCTATTTCGTGTTGAAAAACAACGGATGTAAAACTATTTACAATTTCAGATTTATGTTCGGCATTCATAGTGTCATATTCAATGGTGATAGCAAAAGATCGACTACTAAGTGTTTCTGTTCTATCTGGAATAGACAAACAGCCTTCTTTCATTGTTTGTTTGTTTTCAGAATAAGACACAATTTTCGGGTTTAAGTACACTTCAAAAGGAAAGTTTTCTTTATCAAAGCGTTGCACCCAAATAATATTTTTTAAAACACCAACTTGAGGTGCCGCAATACCAACACCCATAGACATACTATCTCTTACTGTAGCATAAAGGCGTTTTATAAAATTTTGTAAAATGGGATCTTTTGGGTTTGGTTTTATGTAGCTGCTTTTTGCTCTTAACAGTAAAGAATCTTTTTTGTTATTAATTTTATAGACCCGCATAGGTTTTAAACTATCAGCATTCATAATTAATGTTACTTCTTCCGCAGAAAAAGATTTTTTTATAACATTTTTAGTGCTAGAACACCCAACAATTAAGCTCAGAATAAAAATAAAGAAGACGTGATTTTTCATCAGAGTGAAATAATTAAAAGCCGATTATCGGCTACCATTCGTTTATTCGGTTGGAATCTAATTTAATAAAAATAAAAATTAGAATAGTAAATGCCCAAAGGCCAGAGCCACCATAACTAAACATAGGTAGCGGAATACCAATAGTTGGAATTAATCCCATAACCATACCTATATTAATGAAAAAATGGATGAAAATAATAGAGGCAACGCCATAACCATAAACTCTACTAAATTGTGATTTTTGTAGTTCAGCTAAATGCAGGATACGTATTAATAGCAACACGAAAATAATCACAACAAAGGCGCTGCCTAAAAACCCCCATTCTTCGCCAACGGTACTAAAAATATAATCAGTGTGTTGTTCTGGGACAAATTTCCCTGTTGTTCTGGTGCCTTCCATAAAACCTTTACCCGTAAAACCGCCAGAGCTAATGGCTTTTTCAGATTCATTTAAGTTATAAGCAAAAGTGCGTTTCATTTGCTCAAGTTTTTGTGGGTCTTTTTCTAAACGCAACCAAAGGCTAATTCTATCTTGCTGATGCGATTTTAATATACTCTGATAAAAGAATTTTACTCCAAACGAAAGCGCAATAGCTATTAGAAGAAAAAAGAAGGATTGAAATATTTTTAGTTTTTTTTTGCTTAAAAAATGAAAACCAATTAGAAACAATAAAGCAAGAATAGACGTTTTGGTGGCTCCAAATTTTAATGAGAGTACAGATAATATAATAAAAGAAACACCAATCGTTAAATAATATTTTGGTAATCCTTCACGATACAAAACGAAGAAGAAAGCACCGTAAACAATAGTGCTGCCCGTATCATTTTGAAGCAAAACCAAAATGGCTGGAATGATGATGATAGCGAAGGTTCGTATTTGGTCTTTAAACGAATTGATGTTTGTGTTTAAATCACTAATATATTTAGCAACTGCTAGTGCTGTAGCTATTTTGGCAAATTCACTGGGTTGTAAAGTCATCCCTCCAATATCATACCATGAAGTAGCACCGTTTACGGTTTTCCCGAAAAGGAAAAGGCCAACCAATGACAACATGGAAACTATGTAAATAACACCTGAAAACCTTTCGTAAAATTTAGCATCTATGCTTAGTAAGAGGATAATTAAAATGAACGTTAAAAAAATAAATGTAAGTTGTTTACCGAAAGGTTGCGAGAGATCAAAATAATTTATGGTGGCTCCTGCATGTGATGCCGATAATATATTTAACCAGCCAAACCCAACTAATAGAAAGAAAAGAATAATAGTAATCCAATCGAATTTAAAATGTCTGTTAGTATTCCTAACCATCATTTATTAGGTTTATTAATTGTGTTTAAGAGTTTTTTAAGTCTACGGTATTCCTTTTCTTCAACTATTTGTAACGACGTCTGGCCATTTATTTTAAAAGGTTCACCAGAATAGGGTTTAGCATATTCTTCTTCTAAACTATGTTTTAAAAGCCATTCTTCTAAATCTGTTCGTGTGATAGAGCCTTTAATATACTTTTCAATCATTAAACTGGCCACTTTACCTGCAAAACGACTTCCCCAATATCCGTTTTCAACAAAAACAGCTATAGCTATTTTAGGATTGTCTTTTGGGGCGAATGCTACAAAAATGGAATGGTCAGTCAATTGGGTTTTTTCACCATCAATCTTTATGAAATTTTCCGCAGTTCCTGTTTTACCGCATATCTCAATATCTTTTACCCGTAATGATGCCGCAGTACCTTTGTTGAAAACATCAAACATACCCTGTACTATAGGTTCAAAATGCTGTTTATCAATAGTTGTATGTTTGGGGGTTGTATAATTTTCGTCAATGGTTTTACCCTCAATAGCTTTTATAATGTGAGGTGTGTAAAAATAGCCTCTATTCCCTATGGCTGCCACCATATTTGCTAATTGAATTGGCGTGGCTTCCACTTCACCCTGCCCAATAGCGTTGGAGATGTTATAGGTTGAAGCCCATCTATTTTTGCCATACCATTTGTCGTAAAAATCACCATCTGGAATACGACCTTTGTTGCCAATTTTTAAATCGTAACCTAAATAATTACCTAAACCAAAACTTTTTACATGATTGCTCCAAACATCCATTCCGTCATGGGCATTCTCATATTTTTCAATTATACGTCTGTAAACATTAGCAAAATAAGCATTACATGATTGTGCAATACCATCTGTCATACTTAGGGGTGTCCTATGGTGATGACAACCTGTAAGCTTTCTGCTACCTAAATAATACCCCATTCTGCACCCAAACTTTTCATCGGTTGTTACAACATTTTCTTGTAATCCAATTAGGGCATTTAATACTTTAAAAGGTGAGCCAGGGGGATATTGAGCTTTTAAACTTCTGTCAAATAAGGGCTTTGCAATGGTGTCATAATAAAGTTTTGTGAAATTTTTAGAGCGTTCTCTTCCTACTAATAAATTTGGGTTATAAGATGGCGCAGATACCATAGCTAGAATTTCGCCAGAACTAGGCTCAATAGCAATAATTCCCCCGCGTTTGTTCTGCATGAGTAATTCACCATAAGCTTGAAGTTCTGCATCAATAGTTATGGTAATATCTTTTCCTTGTTCAGGAATAGTATCAAATTTTCCATCCTTATATGGGCCAATATTTCTATTAAATCTGTCTTTTTGAATAAACTTAATGCCTTTAATGCCTCGGAGTGTGTTTTCGTAAGAAACCTCAACGCCTTGTTTGCCTTTTAAATCTCCCATTTTATAGTAGGGGTCTCTTTTTATGTCGTCATTATTAACCTCGCCAATATCTCCTAATACATTAGCGCCAATAGTGGTTTCGTAATCTCTCAAAGAACGTTTTTGAATATAAAACCCATCAAATTTTCGCATTTTCTCTTGCAAAACGGCATAATCTTCTTTGGATAGATGCGATACAAATACCGAGGGTAATCTTGGAGAATAGCGTTTTGCTTTGTTGTATTTTTTTATGAATTGTTCTTTGTCAATTTTTAATAAAGAACAAAACTCTAAGGTATCTAGAGGTTCAACTTCACGTGGAATAACCATCACATCATAAGATGGTTGATTAGCTACAAGTAAATTACCATTTCTGTCGTAAACAAAACCACGTTTGGGATAGTCGTAAACTTTTCTAATAGCATTATCTTCAAACAAACTATAATTATTCGCATCGTATATCTGCAAGTAGAAGAGTCTTGAAAGAAACAAAATGCCTACTGCAATTATAGAAATGAAAAGTAAAAATTGTCTCATTTGGATTTTCTAGTAAAAATTATAGTTACTGCAATACTTATTATAATAGTGAATATACTTGAGAATAACGTTTTTTGGAAGATGAAAATTATTTTAGAAATGCTAAATATTTCTAAAGAAAATAAAACAAAGTGATGTAATACTGTAAGTAGTGTAAAATAAGTGAGTTTTGAGCCAAAATCTACAGTATTGAATTTTATAGATTGATGCTCATATATCATTCCAAAAGAAGATTTTAAAATTAAAGGTCTTATGTAGGCTATAAATACAGAAGCTCCCGCATGAATGCCTCCAGTGTCTGAAAACATGTCTATGGTTATGCCCAAAAGAAAACTTAGCATGATAAGCACAACACGATTGTTTTTTACAGGAAATAAGGCAATAAAAAGAATGTATATGTAAGGATTTATATAGCCTAAAAAGTTAATATGGTTCAATATTAGTACCTGTACGAATACTAAAGCAATAAATCGGATGGTATGTATTGAAAAGATACTATTCATTTAATTATTGCTTAGTAAATTTTTAATTTCTTCTTTATTTACATTTTCAATAATGTAAACATGTTCAACACTTGTCATGTCATTAAACAGCTTTAAATTAATTTCATAATAATTCTCAGCTTGGTCGAGTTTAAATTCTGTAACAACACCAATTGGTATGCCTTTTGGAAAAATAGAAGATTGCCCTGATGTAATAATAGTGTCTCCAATTTTAACAGGAGCAATTTTAGGGATGTCTGTAAGTTGTGTGAATTCAGAAGAATCTCCATCCCAAATTAATGATCCTAGATGATTTGTATTTTTTAATAGTGCACTTATACTACTTGTGGTATTTAAAATGGATATGACTGTGGAATAATTATTACTTGTTTTATCAATAATGCCAATAATACCCTTTGATGAAATAACACCAAAATCTTGTTTTATGCTGTCGGTTTTACCTTTATTAAGCGTTAAAACATTATTGCTTAATGAGTAGCTGTTTTTTATAATGTTTGAAGTATAAAAGCGATATGATTTTCCAAACATGAGACTGTCAACAAAAATAGAATCTGCATTAATTCCATTATTGAGTAAAAGTGATCGTAATTGTTTATTTTCTTCTGAAAGCAGCTGGTTTTGAGACTTTAAATTGAAATAACTACTAACGTTATTTATAGAATTGTAAACGCCACCAGTTAAAAAATTAGCCGAATTAATAAACTTACTTTTATGGTAAGAGTGCGATTGGATGGTGAATAAAAGAGAAAAACCAAACAGCAACAAGAACAACAAAAAGTTTTTGTTTCTTATTATAAAATTAATAATCTGTTGCATGGGTTATACCAATTGAATTTTAAAATGATGTATAAATAAATTGAATTATTCTTTGATTAGTCAAGGCTGAAAATTTAAGCATAGTATTTGCTACGGTTACATTTTTAAACGAAGAATAAGCAAAAAAGAAACAATTTATATGCATTATTTTGATGTTTAATTGGTATTCTCTCTATTTTATCAATACACTTTTGTATTTAGGTAAATTTTTAAGTGTAATACCTGTGCCTCTCACTACCGCTCGTAATGGGTCTTCGGCAATATAAACGGGTAAATCTGTTTTTTGAGATAAACGTTTGTCTAAACCACGTAACATAGAACCACCACCTGCTAAATAAATACCTGTGTTGTATATATCAGCTGCTAATTCTGGAGGTGTTTGAGATAAGGTTTCCATAACGGCATCTTCAATACGAAGGATGGACTTATCTAACGCTTTTGCAATTTCTCTGTATGAAATTTGAACCTGCTTAGGTTTTCCTGTGAGTAAATCACGCCCTTGAACACTCATGTCTTCAGGAGGTAATTCTAAATCTTCAGTAGCAGCACCAATTTGTATTTTTATTTTTTCAGCAGTACGTTCTCCAACATAAAGATTGTGTTGCGTACGCATGTAATACACAATATCGTTAGTAAAAACATCACCTGCAATTTTAACCGATTTGTCGCAAACAATGCCGCCTAAAGCAATCACAGCAATTTCGGTAGTACCTCCACCAATATCTACTACCATGTTTCCTTTTGGTTGCATAATATCAACACCAATACCAATAGCCGCAGCCATAGGTTCATGTATTAAATACACCTCTTTACCATTTACACGTTCTGCACTTTCTTTTACAGCTCGCATTTCAACTTCTGTAATCCCTGAAGGAATACAAATAACCATACGTAATGCTGGTGTAAAGAATTTCTTTTTTAAAGCAGGTATATTTTTAATAAACATACTTATCATTTGCTCTGAGGCATCAAAATCTGCAATAACACCATCTTTGAGAGGACGAATGGTTTTAATATTCTCATGGGTTTTTCCTTGCATTAAACTAGCCTCTTGACCAACGGCAATAATTTTACCAGAAATCCTGTCGCGAGCTACTATAGAAGGTGCATCAACAACAACTTTATCGTTGTGAATAATAAGCGTATTTGCAGTACCTAAATCTATTGCAATTTCTTCTGTTAAGAAATCAAAAAATCCCATGTGTTATTAAAATTTTTAAGTGGTTTAAAATGAATCCCGTAAATGTAATAAAAGTTACTAAATATATGACTTTTAAGAGGTTCAAATTCTTGTTAAAATATAGTATATGATCCTTATACGTTATTCATCGAATTTTAGACTATTAAAAAGAGATGAATTTTTGGGCGTTACCACAAGGGTCGGGCTTTACGCTTCAAGTCCTCGCACCTCCTACGTCGGGCTGTGGGCTTTCCACTGCAATCCCTAACGCACTTATTTGCTATCTTACATTTTTTAAATTGAAAGTTATTTTGTTTTTGGAAAGGATCGTTTAACGTCTCGGCTATAGTTAGTAAGGGAATTAAAAGTACTGAACTTTCGATTAAGCACTTAGCCAAAGCTTTTTATTTTGTTTTATCTTTTCGTTTTAAAGCCAAATCAAAAAGATTTGGCGGACTTCATAAATATATGCAAACTTTGGTTTAAGCACCAAAACCCGTATTAATCATAGCCATTGTTGGGCTTTCCTGCCTACTTTTTCTTAAACGCAAAACATTTGAACTCATCTTCGTCCTTTTGGTCATGCCGTGTCATATTACATAGTATTTCCTCTTTCGGATTATCATTATTTAAACAAATCAGACACAGAGAAGGTTTTTTAATCAATTCGGAGTTTATCTCATATCCGTCATCATCAAAGAATCCTTTTATTTGTGTTTTATTCATTTCCGATATATTCTTGAGTCCCGGCGTGCTCTCTCTCTTTTTTAGAGCTAAATCAATTTCAAAATCCTCATTCGGATGACTTTCTCCTGTTATGCAGGTAAAACAACTATTTCCTAAAGAGGCAGAACCCACAACCCAAATATCATTCCCACAGGAACACCTTACTCCATTTTGATAAGCCTCTATTGCCGAATCTAATCTTTTTCGCAAATCCATCTCATTTTCAAAGGGATTATTTATGAGATGTTTTTCCACATACTTATTTATTGAAATCGATATAAACCCCATTTTACTTATCTGTTTAGTGCAAATTTAGAACGTGCTTTCCCATCATTCTTTATTTTTCTAATCTTACAATAGTTTATTAATTCATCAATATCCACTACAAAATCATTCACTATAAATCCCTTTGCAATTAATCCTTTTTTTGTCTTTTGGTATGCTTTATGCCACTCTTTCCAAGTATCATGCATACTATCCCTGTCATCTATCGATTCTAAAAAACGATTCCAATCTTCTTCCTTGTAAAATGTTAAGTTTACTCCTTCCATATTTTTACGTTTTTTTACATTCTGACTAAGGCCAAATTTCACTAGTGATTATCAGTTAGTTACAATTCTGAGTTCTTCGGAATTTAAACCAAATTTAGCAATATTTTTTTTAATTCTATTTACCATTCTTAGTTTTCGTTTCTGATCTAAGAATAAGTATTGAGTTGATGGAGAATAGGATACTTTTTTAGTAATCATAGTCCAAATAATAACAGCGAGTTTTCTAGCCATAGCACTTACAGCTGATTGCCTTCCTTTTCTATAAGCTACACTTTTAAAAAAGTCTGACAGATGTGTGTCTTTTAAATTTCCAATAGCATTTTCTGCCTGCCTTAGTGCAATTTTCAATCTGTTACTTCCTTTGGGTATTCTGTTGCTTAATATTTTCCCACCTTATATTTTATTGTTGGGAGCGAGCCTTAACCAAGAAGCAAATTGTTTGGATGTTTTAAACCTGAGTTCGATATAAAAATCTCCATTTTAAGGGTGAAAATC
>TARA_R110002074_G_scaffold52784_3_pt1 | contig 14959 bp, 14 predicted proteins | sample TARA_R110002074 | Tara Oceans TARA_R110002074 (sample SAMEA4397215) | marine metagenome | biome: Polar Biome; feature: [MIX] marine epipelagic wind mixed layer (ENVO:01000061); material: water (ENVO:00002006), including particulate matter (ENVO:01000060) such as... | depth 10-100 m
TCGAGACCGAAACGGTGGTTCATGCCGCCACCGGCGCGCACGGCGTATTTTTCCAACGCGCGGAGGCCCGGTGTTGTCTTGCGCGTGCAGCAGATGCGCGCGCGCGTGCCTTCGACGAGGCGCACAAGTTCGCGTGTGGCTGTCGCGATGCCCGAGAGGTGCCCCATAAAATTCAGTGCTACGCGCTCGCCGGTGATGATGGCGCGCGCATTGCCTTCGATGACGGCGACGACATCGCCCGGCATGACATCCGAACCGTCAGGCTTCTCGACGGCGACGCGCAAATTCGGGTCCATCAGGCGGAAGGATGTGCGGGCGCAATCGAGCCCTGCGATGCGTCCGTCTTCGCGCGCACGAATGACGACGCGGGCTTTGGCGGCAGCGGGGATGGTCGCCTCAGTCGTAATGTCACCGGCGCGACCGAGATCTTCGACAAGCGCCGCGCGCACCGCCGGTTCGATGAAGAGTGGCGACAGGGGCTCAAGTTCGGTCAATGTCATGCGCAGGAGCCTTTTTGTGTCACGGGCGTGGATTGAGCGGCAGTGGCTGCGATGCTTGCGGCGTCGTCCAGCGTCAGGAAGGTGCGGTGACGCCATGCCTCAAGCGGTTCGGGGAAGTCGCTGCGGAAATGCCCGCCGCGGCTTTCTTCACGCGCGAGAGCGCCTGCGGTGATGAGGCGCGCGGAGGTTGCAAGATTGCTGAAGAGATTATCGCTACCGGCCATATCATCAAGCCGCGTGATTTCATCAAGCGCGTCAACCATCGCCTCGCGGTTGCGCACCACGCCCACGGATGCGCTCATCAATTGGCGGAGTTGCATGACAAGGGCAGGGGACACGGCGCGCGTCGGGTCGAGTGTCGCAGCGGGAAGTGTGGCGGGCGCTTCTGCGAGTGTGCTGGCGGCAATGTCTTCGGCGATGCGGGCGCCATAGACCACCGCTTCAAGCAATGAGTTCGAGGCGAGGCGGTTTGCGCCATGCGCGCCGGTGGACGAGACCTCACCGCAGGCCCATAGCCCGTCGAGCGAAGTGCGACCGCTTTCATCCACTTTGATACCGCCCATATGGTAATGCGCGGCAGGCGCTACGGGGATGGGATCGGCGACGGGATCGACGCCCATGCTGACGCAATTCTCGTAAACCGTCGGGAAGGCTTGCGGCAGGCGTGCACCAAGCGCGGCGCGTGTGTCGAGGAAGACGCTGCGACCTGCCGCGATCTCGCGATAGATCGAACGTGCCACCACATCGCGCGGTGCGAGCTCGGCGTCGGGATGGACCGCAGGCATGAAGCGGCGACCCTGACCGTCGATGAGGATAGCGCCCTCACCGCGCAACGCTTCAGTGACGAGCGGTGCGGGATCGCGTGTGCCCGCAATGGCGGTCGGGTGGAATTGCACAAATTCTGGGTCAGCAATCACCGCACCGGCACGCGCGGCCATGGCCATGCCCTGACCCTGCGCCTGCACGGGGTTTGTTGTGACGGCAAAGAGCTGGCCGACACCGCCGGACGCAAGCACCGTGGCGCGTGCGCTGACGCTCAGCACGTTGCCGTCGGCGTCATGCGCGTGAACACCGCAGATGCGGGCGCCGACTTTGATGAGTTCAAAGGCCGAATAGCCTTCGAGCACGCGAATGGAGGGTGTCGCGCGCACGGCAGCGACGAGAGCTTCCATGATGGCTTTGCCCGCGCGGTCGCCACGCACACGCACGATGCGGCGATGGCTGTGGGCGGCTTCGCGGCCTAATGAAAGTTTGCCTTCAAGATCACGGTCGAAGGGCACGCCGAGGCGCAACAGGTCTTCAATGCGGTCGCCCGCTTCCTGTGCGATGCGCAGCATGACGGCTTCGTCCACAATGCCCGCGCCTGCGACCACAGTGTCATGTGTATGAGAGGCAGGCGTGTCACCAGCATCGACGGAAGCCGCGACGCCGCCTTGCGCCCAGGCGCTCGACGCACCATCGCCGATGGGCGCAGCGGCAAGCACCGTGACCGCACGGGGGCTGAGCTTCAGCGCCGTGAAAAGTCCGGCAAGCCCCGCTCCGACGATTAGTACGTCGCCGGCATCAACGATTTTGCGCTGTGACATTGCGTGCCTCTCGACACTATGGCTGTGACTGACTGTGGAATGTCAGTTCTTGAGATTGATCATCCGTTCGACAGCAAGGCGCGCGCGATCGGCGATCAGCGGATCGACCGTCACTTCCTCACGCATATAGACCAGGCTGTCGAGAATGTTTTTCAGCGTGATGCGCTTCATGTGCGGGCAAATGTTGCAAGGGCGCACAAATTCGACGTCCGGGTTTTCGACCGCGACGTTGTCGCTCATCGAGCATTCCGTGACCATGACGACGCGGGCAGGCTTATTGGTTTTGACCCAATTGATCATGCCGCTGGTCGAGCCGGAGAAATCGGCTTCGGCCACAACATCGGGCGGGCACTCAGGATGCGCGATGATGACGATGTTCGGATCGTCCCGGCGATACTTGCGCAGTTCCTCTGGCGTGAAACGCTCATGCACTTCGCAATGGCCTTTCCAGGCGATCACTTTCACAGCCGTCTGCTTGGCAATGTTCTGGGCGAGATATTCATCAGGGATGCAAAGCACCTGATCAACGCCGAAGCTCTCGACGATTTGCAGCGCATTGGACGACGTGCAGCAAATGTCGCTTTCGGCTTTCACATCGGCAGACGTGTTGACGTAAGTGATGATCGGCACACCGGGATATTTCTGACGCAGCAAGCGCACATCGGCACCCGTGATGCTGTCAGCCAGCGAGCAACCAGCTTTGACATCGGGGATGAGCACGGTCTTGTGCGGGTTAAGCAGCTTTGACGTTTCGGCCATGAAGTGAACGCCGCACTGAATGATCGTGCTGGCTTCGACCTTGGTGGCTTCCTTGGCAAGCTGCAGGCTGTCGCCTGCAATGTCGGCGACGCAATGGAAGATTTCCGGTGTCTGATAATTATGCGCGAGGATGACAGCGTCGCGCTCTTTCTTCAGACGGTTGATGGCGTGGATATAGGGGGCGAAGAAGGGCCACTCGATGGAGGGCACAACGTTCTTCACCTTCTCGTAAAGGGGAGCCATCTCTTTGGCGAGACCGGGTGTGTACTCAAGCTCGGGCATGTCCACGGGCTTGAACACGCGTGCCCCGGGCTTGCCGAGCAAATCGGGTTTGGCCGCTGTGTCGGGACGCTTCAATTCGCCGGTGAGTGCCATCTTCTCGTCTCCTAATAATGCTCAACTTGAGCATATTATCGGGATCAAAAACACCGACACCTCTGAGAGGGCCGGTCTCCAATAAGAGATATGCTACGCTTGAGCATTATCAAGCGTCAATCTGAAATATGTCGGTGCGACGACAGGGCTAATTCAAAATCGAACAGGCCGGAAAGCCTATTACTTAGAACGCTTTAGCCATAACCAGCCGCCAAAGGCGCCCAAAAGCGGATTGAGCGCGAGGACGGTCATGCTGAAAAGCGTGAGGGGCGCGAGGAAAATCAGGCAGAAGACGCCCCAGACCACATTGAGGCTGGCAGACAGCGCGCCGTGCAATATGGCATGGCGGCCCGCAATGGCGGCACCGAGCGCGCCTGCGATCACGGCGGCGAGCAAAGCCCAGAGCGAGAACCACGAGGCTTCAAAGGCGGCGGCGATGGCCGCCTGATCGCCAGGACCACCGTCCGGTCCTTCAAATTGCGTGGCGAAGATCATGCCGAGCAGGATGATGAACACCACCATCAGCACGAAACTGACGATGGAACTGATGGCGACGGCTTTGACGGATATGCGGTTCATGTCAGCTCACGGCTCTGCTTTTGGAGGGTGCAAGACGCAGGCCCGGCGCGGGGCGCTCGTTCAGCACTTCGCGGCGGAAGCGGAATTGTTCGGCGGGGCGTCCGCCGGTGCGCGTTGTCATTTTGCCAGTGCGCTCCACTAGCCCGCCTTTTTCGACAAGCCTGCGGAAATTCTGTTTGTGCACATGAAGGCCGAGCAAGGCCTCGACGGTCAATTGCAATTCAAAAAGCGTGAAGACCGGTGGCATAAGCTCGAAGGCCACGGGGCGGTATTTTAATTTCGCGCGCAACCGGCTCATCGCGGTTGCAAGAATGCGCCGATGATCGAACTGCATGGGCTGGCCCAGCGATATCTCGCCACTATTGACCGGGCGTGCGTTTTCGCGTCCGTCACGCAATGATTCACGCAGCAATCCGGCACCGTAAAGAAGCTCGTAGCGCTCAAGAACTTTTTCATCGTCCCATTGCACACCATCAAGACCGAAACATAGCCTGATCCGGTCGCGTCGCTTGCCGCGTGTCAGCTCTTCCGGGCTTGCGTCTGCCTGTCCCGCCGCCCATTCGCGCAGCAGCGGCGCAATCGCCTGATCAATGATGGCGGGTTTGCCGTCGCGCCAGTCCTCCCACGGGAAGAACTGATACCAGTCGCGCCATGCGGCACCCTCCTGTTCACCCTCATTCGTCCGCGTGAGTGCGAGATAGCCGACCGAGACGACATGCGCGCCGACCTCATTGACCTCCATCGCGTTGCGGCCGCGGTCCCCGAATGTGTAGAGCTGTTCGACATAGCCGAGCGCCAGATGGGTTTGTTCCTGCACCCAGTCACGCAGACCGATGTCGAGCGTGCGGTGGCGCAACGGGTCGAAGGGACCGAAAGGCAGCGCATCCCAGCTGGCGGCCGCGCCCGCGCCAGCCTGCGGCACCACAAGAATTTTAGGTTGGTCGCCCGACACCGTCACAATGGCCGCATTGAGCCCCATCACCACGGCTTTGTCGGTCATGCCATGATCGGTGCGGATCGCACTGGTTTTGGAAGCGGGTGCCTTGGGCGCGGGTGCTTTGGCCATCAGGGCTCAGACCTCGGGATGAGCGGGCACGGAGAAGGTGATGCCTTCCCATGCGGCCCGCGCCGGACCCATAGCCTCGACCGCCGCGCACATGCGACCCTTGCGGCGTAAGAGATCATCTGCAAGCCGTACCATCAGACGGTTGGGATAGGCATGTGCTCCGCGACGGCGGATGAGTTGAGCCAGCGCTTCTTCCGACTGTTTTTCGTTCAGCACACAGAGCGCAATGAAGGCCGCCGCCGTCGACCGGCTAATGCCTGCCCAGCAATGCACAAGCATGGGTGACTGCTGATCCCAGTTGCGAATAAACGAAACAAGCTCGGCGACATGCGCTTCGCCGGGGGGCGTCAACGTGTCGATGGGCGAGGCAATGTCATTGACGCTGAGGCGCAGATGGCGCGCAGCGTCGATGCCACCCGGCGTGCCGATCATGCTGTCGGGGTCGAGAAGGCTGACAAGATGCGACGGCCCGTGGCGCAGAATTGCGTCCTCGACACCGCTCAGGGGGCTTATGTAAATCATTCGCAATACATAGCACATATTTGTGAAAAGCATCGCCAAAATGACGCTGCACCACCACTTTATCCGATTCGAAAGAAAGTTTGGCGACAGGCTTCAGGCGGCTGTCAGCGCCGCAAAGCGCTTCAGAAACTTTGCCTGCGCCTCTTTTGTGGGCAGAGGCTTGAGTTTCACAGGTGCCAACCCGCGGGGGCGACCGAAGATTTCGGCACCTTCTGCATCTGAAAATCCGGCAATCTGGGTGGCTTCAAAAAAGGCAGATGCCTTGTCCGCGCGCTTGATAATTTCTTCCACAGTTTGCGGCAGGTCCACGGGCAAACCAAAGCGCATGTGGATGGCGCTTTCCAGCCGGTGCTCGAAGGCCTTGTAGTCAAAACCGAGGGCAGTTTTGAACGGGCTGATCATGTCACCGATGACATATTCAGGCGCGTCATGCAGCAGCGCCGCAAGCCGCCACTTGTCCGGCCAGCCCGGACGGATGAGGCCGCAAATGTCCGACACCAGCACACAATGTTCGGCGACCGAATAAGCATGGTCGCCGACGGTCTGCCCGTTCCAGCGCGCCACGCGGGCCAGCCCATGCGCAATGTCCTCAATTTCAATGTCGAGCGGCGATGGGTCGAGCAGGTCGAGGCGGCGTCCGCTCAACATGCGCTGCCATGCGCGCGGCGTTCTCAATATAGTGCTCGCCATCTGATTGTCTCCGTGTGGGACGCGCAATGTAAGGCAAGTGAGCGGCTTGGCGATCAAAAAAATAGCAGCACCCGCGTTTGCTCAAGCGGGCGGCTGACCCTAGACTTGGCGATTAGAACTGGCGTGATGGGCGCGGGTGGCTGCGGGGCGGCAAAGCGGAACAAAAATGGCAGTCGATCCTCTACCAGCAGAACTTCTTTATCGCGCCTGCGACACGTCGGGGTTCACCTTCGATAGTACGAGCGAGCTTGAAGACTTGCCGGGTCTTGCGGGGCAAGATCGCGTGCTGGACGCCTTGCGCTTCGGCACGGGCATCCGCCGCCACGGCTATAATCTCTTCGTACTCGGGCCCGACGGGTCCGGCCAGCATGATGCGGTGACAAAATTTCTGACCGATGTGGCAAGCCGCGAACGTGCACCTTCCGACTGGGCCTATGTCATGCGCTATTCAGCGCCGCATCGGCCCATCGTGCTGGAGCTTGGCGCGGGCGCGGGCAATGCACTCAAGGAGGCTATGGCGCAACTCGTGGACGAGTTGAAAGTGACTGTGCCCGGCACGCTCGACAGCGAGGATTATCAAAACCGCAGCCAGATGATTGCCGAGGAATTTCGTGCAAAGCAGGAAAATGCGTTTGAGGATATCCGCAACCGCGCCGAAGATCAGGGTCTGTCACTGTTGCGTACACCGTCGGGCTTTGCGCTCGCCCCTGTTGTCACTGAAGGCGAACACAAAGGCGAAGTGCTGAAACCCGACGCGTTCAATGCGTTGCCGGACGTTGAGCGCAAGCGCATTGAAGCTGCCATTCAGGTGCTGCAAAAAGAACTCGCCGATATTCTCGAACACATGCCCGCTTGGGAAAAAGAACACCGCCAGCGGATGCAGACGTTGAACGCGGAAGTTGCGACGCGGCTTGTCGAGCGCGCCATGCATGATCTGCGTAAACGATTTGACACCAGCACACCCTTGCGCGATTGGCTCGCATCTGTCGCTACGGACCTTGTTGATAATATCGGCATCTTTGCCGGTGTCGCGCCGCAGACCGCTGCGGCGGCAGGGCAGATGCCACCGTCGCCGAATTTCGGCACGGTCGATCCGTTCCGCCGCTATGAGGTCAATGTGCTGGTCGGCAACGGGCAGGTGACCCGTTCGCGCGGCGATTACATCGGCGGCGGTGCACCTGTGGTCTATGAAGATCACCCGACGCTGCAAAATTTGCTGGGCCGTGTCGAGCATGTGCCGCAGATGGGCGCGCTGGTGACCGATTTTACGCTCATCAAGGGAGGCTCGCTGCACCGTGCCAACGGCGGCTATCTGCTCGTCGATGCGCTGAAGCTGCTGCGCGAGCCGTTGGCATGGGAAGCGTTGAAGCGCGCGCTGCGTCGCCGCAAGATCATTATCGAAAGCCCCGGCGAATTTATGAGCATGGTGAGCACCGTGACGCTGGAGCCGGACGCCGTGCCGCTCGATTTGAAAGTGCTGCTCTTCGGCGAACGCCAGCTCTATTACATGCTGTCAAATGCTGATCCGGAATTTGCCGAATTGTTCAAAGTCGCCGCCGACTTTGATGATGTGATGGACCGCGAGACAGAAAACGATCTGCTTTACGCGCGTTTCCTCGCAGGTCTTTGTCGCAGTGAGGAACTGTTGCCGCTCGATCGCTCGGGTGTTGCGAGGCTGACCGAACGCGCGTCGCGGCTTGCCGAAGATTCCGAAAAATTGTCTACCGCTGTGCGCCCCATTGCGGATCTCATGCGCGAAGCTGACTACATCGCGCGCGGAAAATCGGCTGACCACATCACGGCCTATCACGTTGACGCCGCGCTCGAAGCACAGATCGCGCGTGCCGACCGGATGCGCGAGACGAGCCTCGAACTCATCACGCGCGAAATCATTATGATCGACACCGAGGGTGAATGCGTCGGGCAGGTGAACGGTCTGTCGGTGCTGTCGATGGGCGAAGTCTCATTCGGTCGGCCTGCGCGCATCACGGCACGGGTGCGCATGGGCTTTGGCACGGCACGTGTGCTCGACATTGAACGCGAGGTCGATCTCGGCGGGCGCATTCATTCCAAAGGCGTACTTATTCTGTCGGGTTATCTGTCGGCGTCTTTCCTGCCGGAAATTCCCTTTTCCATGTCGGCAAGTCTCGTCTTTGAACAATCTTACGGTGGCATCGACGGCGACAGCGCCTCGTCTGCCGAACTCTATGCGCTTATTTCGGCGCTTGCCGAGGTGCCGATTGCGCAAGGCTTGGCGGTGACCGGCTCGGTCAATCAGCTCGGTCAGGTGCAAGCCATCGGCGGCGTTAATGACAAGATCGAAGGCTTTTTCGACGTCTGCATGCGACGCGGCCTTACAGGCGATCAGGGCGTTCTCATTCCTGCCGCAAATGTGAAGCATCTTATGTTGCGACAAGATGTGGTCGATGCGGTGGAGCGCGGTGTATTCGCAATCTATCCGGTTGAGACCATTGAGGAAGGCGTCGAATTGTTGATGGATGCGCCCGCAGGCAAACGCAATGCCGACGGCAAATTCACAGCGGGCTCTGTCTATGCCCGCGCGGAAGCGCGCCTTGCTGCCTTTGCCGATAATCAACGCCGCTTTGCACAGCGCGTTGACGACAGCGGGAGAAAGTGAGCCACCATGGCCGAGCAGGAACCTCAAGCGCCGAAGGCACTGGTCCCCAAGGCACAAGTCTCAGGCCGCCGCATTGTCGTCGGCCTCGACACGAGTTTCATGTCGCGCGAGGCGCTGGCGCTGGCTGCGCGTGTTGCGGCATCGGTTGACGCGGACTTGAACGGCATTTTTGTCGAGGATGAAAATCTGCTGGCGCTGTCCGCTTTGCCCTTCGCGCGCGAAATATCGATGGCGGGGGCTGTGAGCCAGATGAGCGAAGCCGATATGTTGCGCGCCATGCAGGCGCAGGCGCAAATCGCGCGGCGCATATTGGAGCGTACGGCCAAGGAAGCCAATATCGGCTGGCACTTCGATATCGCGCGCGGACACCGCCTCGCGGCCTTAGCACATCACGCGAATGCCGACGATACATTGGTGATCCGCGCACATGACGCGAGCCGCCGTGATGTCGGGCGAACGATACGCGCCGCAACGCGCGAAGTGCGTGCCGATGTGCTGCTCGCGGCTCGGGGCGTCGCGGTGGCCACGACATTTGCAACACCTGATCTGCGCACGGTGCAAACGGTGCTGCCGGAGCGGGTTTTGCTGGCGGTTGATGAGGGGTCGAGCCCCGGCGAAGCTTGTGTCGGATTTGCACAAACGCTTGCAGCCCGCGTGGGTGCGCCGTTTCGTCGCCTCTTTGCGCGGGGTTTTGCCCCTGCCGATCTCGCCATTGCCGCGCGAAAGGCCCATGCTGGGCTGATTGTCATCAATGCTCATGCGTTGGGCGATGATGATGATGCGGCTCACTTGTCGGCAGCTGCGGGTTGTCCCGTATTGCTGCTGGGAGGCGAACGCAAATAGAGTCTGAGTGCCGGATTTGAATTGAACCCGGAAACAATTAAGGAGTGGAGATCATGGCCGTTCGCAAGATTCTCGTCCCGTTGTCTGGTGCTGAGACAGAGGCCGCCGTGCTCGGCACTGCCATGACAGTGGCAAAGACATTCAATGCGCAACTCGTCGGTCTGTTTGTCCGTCCCGATCCAACCGAAGCCTTGCCCTATCTCGGCGATGGCGTCTCGGGGCAGGTGATCGAACAACTGATGCAGGCGGCAAAATCCGGTTCCGATCAGGCGTCCGACAAGGCCCGCACCATGTTTACCGATGCGGCCAGCAAAGCGGGCTTGCCGATGGCACCAAAAGACGCGGGCAACACGCCACTCCCGTCAGTGCGCTTTCTCGATGTTGCGGGTCACCGCGATGATGTGGTTGCCGCACATAGCAGGTTGTCCGACATTGTTGTCTTCGGTGAAGGCAATGCAGGTGCCGCAGGTGGCAGCACGCTGGAAGCCGCGATGATGAGCGCGGGGCGTCCTGTGCTGATCGCGCCCAAGGCCTGCGCCATTCATGTGGGTGGCACAGTTGCTATCGGCTGGGACGGAAGCCCGATGGCGGCGCACGCTGTCACAGCCGCCATTCCTTTTCTCGAAATGGCAAAGAGCGTCACGATATTGTGCATTGGCAATCATGGTGACGAGGCTGAACCCGGCTCATTGCTCGCCGACTATCTCTCCCTCCATGGCATCAGCGCCGGCATCCACACAGCAGAGCAGGCCGCGGGCCGCTCGGTCGGCGGAGCGCTGCTTGATCAGGCGGAAAAACTCGGTGCCGATTTGCTGGTCGTTGGTGGTTACGGCCATTCACGTCTGCGCGAATTCATCATCGGCGGCGCGACGCAGCACATCCGTTCGCATGCGACGATACCGGTGCTGATGGCGCATTAGCGCATATGTCGCATGGAACATGCAGTTACCCGTTCGCATGTCTGATGTGTGAAACATAGAGGATAATGCCCATGACGCTCCACCGTGTTCATCTGACACTTGCACGTAACGAAGAATATCCAACAGGTTCACCGGCACACGGTTATGATCTCGTGGTGCCACTGGATGCTGCAGGCATGCTTGATGCTGAAGGCTGGAAAGCTCATTCAAAGGCCTGCACGGTGCGACGCTTCTGGCAGGGCGAAGAAGACCGTAAAGGCCTGCTGCGCCATATCGGACGCGGCTGGGCAATTGACTACGATGCCAGCACGCGGGAAGCCGACGAGCCGTTTTTTAAACTCGATAAACACATTTTCAAGACGGGCGAATATGTGTCCGTCACGGAAGAGGATGGCGAGATGCTGACATTCCGCATCGACACCATCCAAACCGTGAAAGCCTAAGCCTGCTTGCGCACCAGCACATTGCCTGCTGAGTAACCCGCACCGAAACTGCAGATCAGCCCGAGGTCGCCCGCCGCCATGTCTTCGCTGTTCTGGCTGAAGGCGATGATGGAGCCTGCTGAACTCGTGTTGGCATATTCTTTCAGAATGTTCGGCTGCTCATGCGGTTCGGGCGTGCGGCCCAGCACCTTGCGGCCGATGAAATCATTCATGCCGATATTGGCCTGATGCAGCCACATGCGCTTGAGGTCCTTGGGGTCGAGCCCTTCGTCGGCCATATGGTCGAGGATGAGTTGCGACACCATCGGCACGACTTCCTTGAAGACCTTGCGGCCTTCCTGCACGAACAATTTGTCCTTCGCACCGACGCCTTCGGGCGCTGTGCGGTTGAGGAAGCCGAAATTGTTGCGGATATTGTTTGAAAATTTCGTGATGAGGCGTGTGCCGAGAATTTCCCACGCGCCTTTGGCGGTGCAGGTCTCTGCGCGCTCCATGACAATCGCGGTGCACACGTCGCCAAAGATGAAGTGACTGTCGCGGTCACGGAAATTCAAATGCCCGGTGCAGATCTCAGGGTCCACGATGAGCACTGTGCGTACAGAGCCCGAGCGCAGCATGTCGTAGGCGGTCTGCATGGCAAAGGTCGCCGACGAGCAGGCGACATTCATGTCAAAGCCGAAACCTTCGATGCCGAGCAGGTCCTGCACTTCAACGGCGATGGCGGGGTAAGGACGTTCGAGATTAGAGCAGGCGACAAGCACGGCGTCGATGTCGGCGGCGGTCTTGTTGGCGCGGGTGAGCGCCTTCTTGGCCGCGTCCACTGCCATCTCGGCAAGGATCGAGGGTTCGTCGTTTGACCGTTCGCGCAGCATCGGGGTCATCACGTCGGGATTGAGGATGCCATCCTTGTTCATCACATAGCGGGCTTCGATGCCGGATGCCTTGTGAATGAATTCAGCGTTGGATTCGACCAGCGCCTCGACATCGCCTTTGGCAATCGCCGCCTCATTGGCTTTGTTGAAATTGCCGACATAGGTGTTGAAGGCCGTGACAAGTTCCTGATTGCTGATCGAATGGGGCGGCGTGAAGACGCCCGTTCCGCTGATGACGACTTTGGTCAATGGATCACCTGGTTACTTTTCTGCATCCTGCGGGGGCTTTCGGGCTCCCGTCCGGCCCTCCCGTGGCCGAAGCGGCTAAATTAGGACAGGCGCGAACGAGATTCCACTGTCTAAGCACCATAATTCCAAAGCAAAAGGCTCCGGTCCCGTCACGGGAGCCGGTTTGTTCAGCTTTGTGGTGCTTGGAGTCACACAAAAGCGACCGCGACCCCCATCGGCGGTGAGCCGGGGACTGCGGTCACATTTCGTGCCTGAAATGACCGATCTCCTCAGGCGGAGGCGGCGCTTTCGTTGGAACGCTGTGTGGTGTCGCTGCTGCGCAGCGTCGCGGCGGCACTCACAGGCGCAACCGCGGGCGTCTCGGTCGCTTCCACTTCGCCGCTGATCTTGCCGCCTTGCTCAACCTTGAGCTCGCCATAACGGATCGTGCCGGTAATGCGGCCTGTCGCGTTGATGGTCAGGCATTTGCGGACGATAAGCGTGCCGTCAAATTTACCGTTGATCTCGGCCTGATCGACGGTGGCCTCGCCGCGCACTTCGCCCGTCTCGGAAATCGTGAGCGTGCCGCTTTCGATGGTGGCTTGCACATCACCTTCGATGACGAGCGTGTCGCAGGACTGGATCTTGCCTTCAAGTTTCAGCCCGCGTCCGACATGCAGGTTGGCAGGCGTGATGGTGCCGGATGCCCCCATGCCCGAAGACGAGCCGGATGAGGAGGAACCAAAGGAGGGGGAGTGTGTCTGAAGCGTGCGCACGGCGGGCTTCCTTACTTCATAAGAGGGGGTCATCTGACGCGTGGGCGCCGGTTCGGTTTCGCTCTGCGCAGTTCGTTCGGTCATGCGCGAACCACTCGACAGCGGCAGGCTGTCGGCATCGGCCTTTTCTTGGTCTGTGTCCTTCGGACGCTTGAACATTGTTGTGTACTCCCAACGCTTGCTGCAACAGGAGTGGTGTACTCGACCACCTTGACCTGCACGCGACCACAATGTGGCGAAACGAAGGGTCGCAAAATTAATCTGCGAGCAACGTCGTTTCCAAGTTCCTAAGCGCGGGGACGCTTCGTTGATTTCGGAGCGAGCTTGGCACAGGCTTTGTGGCGCGGGCAGCTGACCATGTGATCGTTGACCATTCCGACCGCTTGTGCAAATGCATAAACGATGGTCGGACCACAAAAGCGAAAACCCTTTGATTTCAGCGACTTTGACATCGCTTCACTCATTGGTGTCGAGGCCGGAACCTCCGACATTTTCGTAAAATTATTCTGTTTTGGTATTCCGTCCACGAAGTTCCAGAGGTATTCAGAAAATCCTCCATTCTGGTCCATGATGTCGAGCCAGACGCGCGCGTTACCGATTGTCGCTTCGATTTTCCCGCGATGACGAATGATGCCTTCGTTCTTTAGAAGCTTCTCAACTTTGGCAGGCGTGTAGCGCACGATGCGTTCAGGTTCGAAGCCGTCGAAGGCTTCACGAAAATTTTCCCGCTTTCTGAGAATTGTGATCCACGAAAGCCCTGCCTGAAATCCGTCGAGCACAAGTTTTTCAAAGAGTGCCCTGTCGTCATATTCCGGCACACCCCAGTCGGTGTCGTGATAGGCGAGGTAAAGCGGATCAGTGCCGGGCCATGTGCAGCCCGTTGCTGTCGCCTTTGCCGCCGCTTTTTCCACCGCTTTATCCGCCATGTGCCGCCCGCCCTCATGTGTTGGTCGTTATGTCTTGGTCTTTGCGCGCCAACTCTAACGCCCGTGACGCAAATGACACAAGGCGTAGGCGTTTGTGTTGCATGTGTAACGATTGCCCCTCCTGCGGCGTAGGAAAGACAAGCCGGGTTTGCCGGTCGGGACCCAATGTTGATCTGGTCAAAATGGTTATAAGCGTTAGTCTGTCGCTCCAGCCCCAAGCCCCGGCGCGCCGTCGGTCGGCCCGTTCCGCTTCCTGTCCGGACAGATTTCGCCCTTTGATGACGCAAGATGACGCTCAATCCCGACGCCAAGAAGCAGGCCAGCGCGACGATCAGCGTTGGTCGGGGCTGATGGTTGCGGCGCAGGCGGGCGACGGCGCGGCTTACAACACATTGCTGCGCGAGATCGTACCGCTCATCCAGCGTATCGCGCGGCGTCGAGGTGTCGAGGGTGACCGCGTGGATGATGTGGTGCAGGAGGTTCTCTCCTCAATCCACCGTGCCCGCCACACCTATGATCCTGCGCGGTCCTTCACCGCCTGGACGACAACCATTTCGCAGCGCCGCGCCATCGACATTCTGCGCCGCACCTCGCGTCACTCAAGCCGCGAACGCCATGCGCCGCTCGCCTACGAAGCCTATGCCGAAGAGGGCCGCGAACCGGACCGTCCGCGCGACGAGGCGGACCGCGTCAAAATTCTCAAATCCGCCATCGCCGGTCTGGCCGAAGGGCAGCGCGAGGCGGTTGAACATCTGGCGATCAGGGAATTATCGCTCACGGAAGCAGCCGAACTCACCGGCAAATCCAAAGGGGCCTTGAAGGTCAATCTGCACCGCGCAATGAAGACATTGCGCGCCCGTTTGGGGGGCAAGTTATGAGTGATGACACGAAAATGACCGGCCACCTCGTCCACGACGATTTCATCAACGCGCTGAGTGCCGATCTCGCACCCGTGCGCCGCGTCTGGTCGCCCGCTGTGCGCAGCGTGCTCTGGTTTGCCGGCGTCGCTGCTGCCGCCATTGCCATAGCATCCGTGTCCGATTTGCCCGCGATGGCGCTTCATATCGCTTCTGTGCCCGACATGTGGCTCGCCATAACAGGCTCCGTGCTCACCGGCATTCTGGGCGCAATTGCGGTCTTTCAGCTGTCGATGCCCGATCGCTCGCCGCATTGGGCGCTGCTGCCGCTGCCTGCTGCCGTGCTCTGGCTCGGTGCGAGTGGCATGGGCTGCCTGCG
>TARA_R110002074_G_scaffold71754_1_pt1 | contig 14951 bp, 11 predicted proteins | sample TARA_R110002074 | Tara Oceans TARA_R110002074 (sample SAMEA4397215) | marine metagenome | biome: Polar Biome; feature: [MIX] marine epipelagic wind mixed layer (ENVO:01000061); material: water (ENVO:00002006), including particulate matter (ENVO:01000060) such as... | depth 10-100 m
ATCAATCGTGTTCTGGACGACCTCTTGCAGCACAATGGTTCTCGCATCGCTTTCGGACGCTTCACTGCGGGCAAGTTCCAGCAGAACCTCCGTATCGTCGCGCATGGTTTGCATGGCCCTGCGAATACGGGCGAGGGTTTTCTGATCTGCCGCCGACAAACTTTGCCGTTGTTCCAACACATTCAGGGCGCCACTCATCACGGCTAACGGTGTGCGAAGCTCATGGCTGGCGAGCTTTACAAATGATTTCTCCCGCTCAATGTGATGTTCCAGCGCTGACAGAAACCGGTTAAACGCCTCGGCAATGTTGCAAAACTCCTGATCACGGTAGTCCGTATCAATTTGCCGCATGGACGATCCGGGGCTCGTGTTCATGACTTCATGGGTTAGCTTCCTGAAGGGTCGCACCATGTATTGGGCGCCTGTTCGGGCAATAAAAAAGCCAACGAGGAGCATGAAGCCCGCCACGCCGACCAGAGCTAACTGCACCAGGGACTCACGGTTTTCCATGATAGTAATGTCTTGGGCCAGAAACAGCTTGCCGTCTGGTTGTTCCAGCTGCTCGCCGACTATCAGCAGCGTTGTCTCACCTATCTCGATTTCCTGGGAAAACGGCAGCGAACGGCTACGGAAATGTTCAGGCAATACAAGGTCGGCCTCGCCTTCCGGGAGAAAAACGGCCTCCAACTGGGCCGTTTTTATGGGTTGAAAAGTCCCTTGCTGAAGTTGCTTGGTGAAATACTCCGCATCCGCCTTCAGTTCGAGACCAAGAATGGTGTCCTCAACATCATTAACGAACAGCTCGACAATAAACATCGAGGTTGCGGTTGTGACGGCAATCAGGAAAAAAAGCGTTCGAGCGAGGCGTTTGGTTAACGATGATTTCATGGGGCGTCGGTGTTTCCTTTCGCAGGAACCTCCAAACTGTATCCTCGCCCGTGGATTGTTTTTACCAGCCCACTGCCCAGGCCGGCCTGCAGCGATTTTCGGAGAGTGTAAATGTGAGTACGAAGGCTATTGCCTTCCGTTTCGCCGTGGCGAGCTCCCCATAGGGCATCACTCAGTGCTTCATGGCTGAGAAAACTCGGATACGCTCGTACCAGCAATTCAAACAAGCGTGCCGGTGTGCCGGACAATGCCGTTTTCAATCCGTTTAGTTCTACTTCCAGCGTACCCGGATCGAAGCGAATATCACCCGCTGACAGGACCCGTCGCTGTGGGGAATACCGTCGATGCAGAGCTTCAACCCGTAGCTGTAACTCACGCAGCTCGAACGGCTTCACGATGTAATCATCCGCACCGCAATCAAACCCTTTTTCCTTGTCGGACAGGCCACTCAGTGCCGTCATCAGAATAACGGGAGTCTGGCACTGCAGGTCATTGCGTATACGTTTACAAATATCGTAGCCACTGACGCCCGGGAGCATCAGGTCGAGTACGATAACGTCATAGCTTTGCGTGGCCAGCAGATGCAATGCGGTCAAGCCATCAGCAGCGAAGTCCAATACGTAGCGATCTTCACCCAGAAATTCGAACAGGTTTTCCGCAAGATCTACCTGGTCTTCTACGATTAATAGTCTGATCTGTGGTTGGTTAGATGTCACTCGAGCGAACTCCGTTGGCGTCAGACACCGGTTGCTGATCGCGCTGCAACCCGGCAATGACTAACAATTGATAGCGTCTATTTTCCATGACCTTTCGAGCGGAAGTGGCTAAGCCAGCCACTTTTTCGCCTGGCCAGGTTCTGGGAACCGCAACATACAAACGCTGATACGCCTCGGTCGTCTGCAAGTTGCTCAACCCGCTTTTTGTCATTTCCAGAGCGGTTCCGTCTGAGTAGAATCGGGCTGAAAATGGCAGGTCATCCAGATAGATCAAAGGGCTGTCATCGGCTGTCCGGGCCAACTGATAATAGCTTACCAGTTCTTTCTCTGTCTTTAGTGACTGCCAACCCGTGGCGGAAAGACCTACGAACACGGTCAGTAAAACCGGGACCAACGCCACCAAACCGCCCCGTAACCGGGCCAACCGGAAAGACTGGCATTCCGACGCCCAACGGCCGATCAAAATAGCCGTAAACGGTAACGAGGGTAATATGTAAGTCCAGAGTGTATTACCTGCGAGCGTGAAAAACAGCATCGGTGCCAATGCGCTGACCAATAAAAAGCTAACGCCCGGGTTTGATAACGTCTTGCTAACGATGCCGCTTCTTTTCCCTCTGAACCATGCCAGTACCAGACTCACCAGCGCAACAACGCCCCAGGGAAACGAGGCCCATAACCAGTACATCCAGATCATGCCTTTAGGCTGATTGTGGGCGCTGCCGTAAAGATCACCTGCCCATCCTGGATCCAGAAACCGGCGAACATGCTCCCCTACGATAAAGTAATCCAGAAAGCCTGGTGTCTTGAGTTCCGCCAGTATGTACCAAGGACAGACCAGCAGGGCCGTTAACAGGGTTCCTCGCCACCAGGGCAACCGTCGCAGGTTGTTGGTCGTTTCCCTCCATGAAAGGAGTAACCACAGCACGATGGGAATCCCAACCAGGACTATGGCTAACGGCCCTTTGGACAGGAGTCCAATTACCAATCCAAGAAAAAAAAGCCACCGCCACAAGCCGCCCTCTCCTGCCATTACCAAGCAAAAGCTGACCAGAGTCAGGGTAGTGCCCAGTGCCAGAAAAGCGTCGGTCATCACGGCGCCTGCGCTAATATAGGTGAGTGCCATGGTTGCGAAAACCAGGCAACTCCATTGAGCCACCTGGACACTCCACAGCTGCCGCGCCAATCGCCAGACCAGCCAAACCATGGCGAGCGTTGCCAGCCAGGAGGGGAACCGCAGCGAAAACTCCGAGACACCAAATACCTTGATGGCCGCCGCCTGTGCCCAGAACGACAAGGGCGGTTTACCCCAGAAAGGAACTCCGGGCTCAAACCACGGCGTAATCCAGTCACCGGTTTCCGCCATCAGGCGGGCAATTTCGGCATAGCGCGGCTCGGTGGTATCAGCAAATGGGAAAAGGGCCATACCGATAAAACGGCTAACCAGCACTGCAACGAGTATCAGCAGCCACACGTTAAATCGCTTTGACATGTCGCATCCCCGTTGTTTTACGTTTTGCCTGTTGGCGTGTGCCGTTCAGGTTTTCGATCACTTCTTCTGTCAGGTACACCGGGCGTTGTTTTGATTCCATGTAGGTCTTGCCGACGTATTCACCCACAATGCCCACACTCATCAGTTGAATACCGCCCAGAAAGCTGATGATGGCCACCAGCGATGGATAACCACTGGTGGCATCGCCCAGCATTAAAGCCTTGACCACAATCCACACCCCGAATACCGCACCCATGCTGGCGGCAATAAGCCCGATCATTGTCGCCCAACGCAACGGAGATACAGAAAACGATGTCAGCCCTTCCAGTGCCAGACCCACCAATCCGGGGTAATCCCATTTCGTTTCACCCGCCGCTCGGGGTTCACGATCGTATTGGATGACCTGGGTCGGCATACCGATCCAGGCAAACAAGCCTTTCATATAACGGTTGCGTTCTTTCAGCACCAACAGTGCGTTAACGGCTTTGCGGCTCATCAACCGAAAGTCACCGGTATCTACGGGAATATTCGTTCGGCTGGTTCGATTCAGCAGTCTGTAAAACAGATGCGCACTCCAGCGTTTGAACGCGGTTTCGCCAGCCCGTGAGCGACGCTGCATCAGGACAACGTCAACACCCGACTGCCAGCACTCGACCATGGCCGGGATTTGCTCAGGCGGATCTTGCAGGTCTGCATCCAGCACGATCACCGCATCGCCCTTTGCGTGTTCCAGCCCTGCAGTCATCGCGGCTTCCTTGCCGAAATTACGACTCAGCTTGATTAATCGGATGCCGGGCGTTCGGTCAATAACACTGCGAATGTATTGGGCACTGCCGTCGTCACTGCCATCATCAATCAGCACGATTTCCCAATGCAGGTCCAAGGTGGCAAGCACAGGTAGAACCCGCTCAAAGAACAGCGGCAGCATCGGGCGTTCGTTGTAGAGCGGCACCACCAGTGATAACAGCGTGTTATCAAACGGACCATCAAAAGGTACCACGGGGAATTCAACGCGTTTGTTCATGGAAAACCAGCCTCTGATAAACAATGTAATTCAGTGCAGCGACAAGCCCTGTGGTCACGACTTGTGACAGAGTTACAGGAAGTGCCAGGACGTTATTGAGCAGGAAGAAAAAGACGAGATTGCAGAACCAGGCGACAAAGCAGGAACCGACATAGCGCCACAACGTGACCCTGTGGGGGCCGGCATTGCGAAACGCCAGGTGCCGCTGGAGGCCGTAATTTAGCACCGCGCCAGACACGCTTCCGCTCGCGGTTGCCAGCACCGGCTCAAGCCCGACGCCGATCAGTGCTGCCATTACAAGCCAGTGGAACAGCGTAGCAAGCCCGCCGGCCGCGAAAAATCCCTGCAATTGGCGAGATAAGAATGTGTTCATGACCAAAACCACCACATTGGCGACTGAAAAAGTCGACCTGACATTGAGTGGGCATAATGGCCTACCCCGTGTCACGGCTTTGTGGAGGTTTCATCAGGAATATGTCAAAACTTGGCAGATTGGGGGTTTATCCCACGAGGTTTTTTCGATAACGCCCTACTTCATCAATCTACGAAATCCTCCCGAAATCAGCACATTTATTTCGTTAAGGATCTGGGGGGTGGCTAGTCCACCGGGGGTGGCCAGATAAATCGGGCTCCACTCCGGGTCAAATTTCTCTTTAAGGGCCCTGAGTCCTCCGAAATTGTAAAAATGTTCGCCGTGTTCGTAGACGAAGCCGCCGATGCGGTTCCAGATTGGCGCCAACTGGCGGTTCTCTATGCCCGAAAAGGGCGCAGCACCCAACGAGAACCAGTGATAGCCTTGGGCTGCGCCCCATAGCATGAGTTCCGCAAGCAGCGCATCCATCGCGAACCCGGGACCCCATCGCGGGCGGAACGGCTGCGCGCCTGGCGCAGAGTTTTCCTGTTCGAGCCGTCGAGGGTGAAGGCGCTCAGGTCGACCCGCGCCACCTCTCCGATCTTCAGAATTGACAGACCAAGATCAAGAAAAACCGGAATATATTTCAGTGATACCGCGTAGAAGGCGCATCGTTTTCCCTGTCGGTCGGCCGTCTCGCGGAGTTGCCAGACAAGTTTATTGACTATTTTGGCGTCACCTGTCGGATCGCCCTTTGCGATCAGCGAACGACCGGTATCGGCATAGGCGATAAAAGCGCTTTCGTCGTCGGAAACAAGAAAAGACTTGTCCCCCGTTAGCGCAATGTTCGCCTCGGTGTCTTCGCTTGCCGTGATGAGCCTGCGCACCGCGTCGGGAACCGGCTCCAGTAGCTTACGGCTGGCCTGGCCAATCATCAGGGAATTGAATGCGATCACAGCCAGGATGACTGCCGCGGCAAGGAGACTCCCTGACAAGAGAAGAAGTACTCCGGCAAGCAGTACCACACCCGCTGCAATGGGCGGAACCAGTGGTTGGAAGGCGCGCCAGATCGTTTGCGCCCCGCCCGTAAGTTCACGCTGCCGCGCCATGCCTGCCATCAGGCTTAGGCCCAAAAATGCGGCGATGAAGGGGACGATCGTGTAGATCACGCGATAAAGCAGAAGTGCTGCCAGAACGTCCGAGCGCCCCGAGACACTCAATCCCGAGATGATTGTTGCCTCGAACACACCCAGCCCGCCCGGGGAGTGACTGAGGATGCCTAAAGCGACCGCGCCAAAATAGATCGTGATGAAATACGGACGGCAGTGCCAGTCAGATACGAGACGCCTAACAATCCGGATATTGCGTAGCCCGCCGCTCCAGCCAGTGCGGCAATGCGGAAAGGCACCTTTGATGGCGTGACCAAGTTAACGGCAAGGGCATCATAAAATGAGATGCCGACAAAACTGAGCGCGGTAAAGGCAAGCGCTGTGAACAATGAAACTGAAGAAGCCGCGACCAGATCGGCTTTCACGTCGACCCATTTTACATGGGCAGCCAAACTGTTCAGGGCGAAAATTGCAATCACCACAATGACAATCGGAACTGCAATCCTGACGGCTGGGTGCTTGACGATCCGCCGCCACCTACCTTTCGACAGCGTGTGTTCAGCGGTTGCCATCAGTGTTTTCTTCTAACAATTCGATTTGTATCTGCTGCAACTCGACGAGCTTCTGCCATTGATGGGCAAGCTGATGATCGATTTTTTCATGCAGCTGGCGGATTTCCAGTTCAGCCTTCAGGTTTACGCGATAATCGTTTTCAGCCCGCAGCCGATCCTTGGTTCCCTGTCTACCCTGGCTCATCATGATCACAGGAGCCTGCATTGCTGCAAGGCATGACAGTACAAGATTCAGCAGGATGAACGGATAGGGGTCGAAAGGTTTGGCGCTTAGCCCCACGACATTGAGTGTGATCCACGCAATCAACACGACGGTGAAAGACAAGATGAATGTCCAGCTGCCACCAAATTTTGCAACTTTGTCTGCCGTGCGCTCGCCGAACGTGGATTTTTTCTCAATCTCGTCCAAAGGGTTGCGAGATACAAGCTGTCCCGATTCAAGGCTTTCAATGACCTGTCGATCGAGCTCGTTCAACTCACCGCGCTCATCTTCGAGTAGTCGCTCGACATACTGGCGCCGAAACCGGACAAGGTCGCGCTTGCAAATTTGCTTTCCTTCGGCCCAGCCCGGAGCGGCACTGGAGATCAGGTCTGATACTCCCGGCCGGACTGAAATCCAGGGGCGTAGTTTTGACGTCGGAAAGGCCTGCCCGCAGATATGGCAGACAGATCGTTGCTCGGCACTGGACGGAACAGGCTTGGTCATCATGTTCGAGGCCTTCTCTCGCGGCTCATACCAACATAATGAGTGAAAGGCAGGTTTACAGGAAGCTCAAATCCATAAGCCTGTGAAGCCCAGCCCTCATTATGCAACCACGCCAAATATTCGACCTACGCCTGCCGTAATTGCCATTGCGAGTGCACCCCAAAATGTAACTCTGATTGCGCCGACAGCAATCGAGGCCCCGCCTGCACTCGCAGCAATCCCGCCTAGAAGCGCGAGAAAAACCAGTGAGGATAGTGCAACAACAGAAATAAGCTGGCTACCCGGTACAACCCACGCCGCCGCCAACGGAAGTGCGGCACCAATGGTAAAGGTGCCTGCCGATGAGAACGCCGCTTGAACGGGCTGGGCGCTAACACTTTCCGAGATTCCTATTTCATCCCTGGCGTGGGCACCAAGTGCATCATGAGCCATTAACTGCTCAGCAACTTGCTTCGCCAGAGCCGACTCAAGCCCTCGGTGTTCGTATATTAAAGCGAGCTCCTCTTTTTCAAACTCGAAATTTTGTTCCAATGACCTTTTTTCAATAGCCAGATCTGCCTTTTCAGTATCGGACTGCGAGCTAACAGACACGTACTCCCCAGCCGCCATAGACATAGCGCCTGCGACCAAACCAGCTAGACCTGCCAGAAGAATGCCTTGATGAGTGCTGCTAGCAGCAGCTACACCAATAATTAGACTTGCCGTAGAAACTATTCCGTCGTTTGCACCCAGTACTGCTGCACGTAACCAACCTACTCGATTTGATCGATGGATTTCACTATGGCTCATACGCTTCTCCAATCACCTTGCCGAAAAGGACATAATTATCTTCCAAGCTTCGCCCCGCCACATCAAGATCCATGGCTTCTACCGATTACTTGACTCGGGGCCGAAAGAGGAAGTCTATTTCAGCGAAACTCAAAAACTTCCTGGTGAAAGCGTAATGAAATGGACTGTTGCTTCAGTCCGCTTCTCAGGGCTTTTGCCAGGCCTTGCGGCCCGCAAAACCAGACATCCACCCTGGAGTCATGGATTTGTAGTTGATTCGCCGTCAACCGCTGCCCCTGCAAACTGTCGTGGATGTGCAGCGATATGTCCGGAAGCTGCTTCATCAGTTGCTGCAGGCGAGTCAACATGGGATCACCCAAGGCTCCGGCAGTGCAGTAATGCAGTGTGACTGCGGGATGTTTTTGGTCGGAATTCACCAGGCGGTTTTCCAGCGCCGCCATAAACGGTGTGATACCGATGCCGCCCGCCACCCAGATCTGCTGGGCGTTTTTTCTGCCGCTGTCGGGGTCAAAACGGCCATAAGGACCTTCAAGCGTAACGGCTTGGCCACTGCGCAGCTTCCGCGGGATCTTGCGGGTGTAGTCTCCCAAGGCCTTGATGTGAAAACTGAGCTGCCCGCTGTCATTGTCAGCACTGGACAGGCTGAAAGGATGCGCCCCTTCAATCCGGTCGAAGGTCACCAGAGCGAATTGTCCCGCTTGATGCCCTGGCCACCGCTTGCCCATGTCACAGACGACTTCCGTGATATTGGCTGACGTCTGCTTGACGGCCTGAACCAGCCCCTTGTAGCGGCGGCTCCTTCCGATTTGCCCGGTCAACGATTGCAGGCTTGCGACGGCACCACCCACGATTAACAACGCCATCAGCCAGCCGGTGGGTTGCTGCCACCACTTCAGAGGAGCCAGCAACATGGCATGGACGGCCAGCACCAGGTAAATCAGCGGGATCACCCGATGCAGATAACGCCAGTAATAGTAGGGCACCCATCGGGTCAGGGTAATGACAACCAGAAACAGCAACAGATAGAGGCCAGGCTCGCCCAGGTCTTCAGCGCCATCCTGAAGGCTGTCCAACAGCCCCGAAAAGTGTGCTTCCTTCAAGCTCCGATCCGAGCCAAACAGTGCTTCGAGGGCATCATCTGCCATTTCGGTCAGCCAATGTGTCAGCGCAAAAGTAACGGCCAGAATGCCGGTCCATTTATGCAGCTGGTACATGCTGTCAAGACCACCCAACGGCGATTCCAGCCACGCAGGCCGGGTAGCCAACACCATGGTGATGGACATGAAATTGATGGCAAGGTATCCACTGAGTGTCAGCAACTGCTCATAGCTCAGCCCCGGGGTCCAGAAGCTGAGCTGAACAGTCAAAAGCAGTAAAAGCGCGACACTGGTACGTAAGTTAGGCACGAACAAACTCCGGTTGGGTTTGTTTGAATTCTGCAGGGTTAACCTGACACTAACCTTAAAAGTCCAGCATTCCCCTCTTTAAGGGGCTTTGTGTCAATAATTTGATCCAGGCCAGAAGTGGAGGCGTATAATTTTCCTGAATTGAGAACGATTTTTGCGTATCGTGTTTTATCAAAAGATACCTTTCGTTGCCGAGTTATGCCGGGGTCGACGTCATTCTGAAAGGGCGACAAGGAAGGATCCAGAATAAAAAATAGTGGGTTATAATGTGCCAAAACATTTCTTCGTTCCTCTAACCGTTCTACTCCTGTCTTTGACGGTAACCACAAGCGTATGGTATTTCGTCGAGCGCCACGTCAACGAGTACGCAGCGCAGCGCTTAAATGCCGAAACCGAGTTGCTCGAATCCCGTATAAAGGACCGAATGTTGGCATACGAGCTGGCCCTGCGGGGCGGGACAGCGCTTTTTCGCGCCTCTTCGCAGGTCACCCGAGACGAATGGCGCGACTACGTCTTCTCACTGCAGCTTGACCAACACTTCCCCGGAGTCCAGGGCGTAGGCTTTTCCTTGCGCATCCCTTCAGCCGATAGAGCGGAACATATTCGCCAGATCCAGGCTGAGGGATTTCCCGATTACAGGGTGAAGCCGGCGGGTGAACGGGAGGAATACACGTCGATTATTTACCTTGAACCCTTTGATGAACGCAATCGTCAGGCATTGGGCTACGATATGTTTTCACAACCGACCCGCCGAGAGGCCATGGAAAGAGCGCGTGACACAGGGGCTGCCGCGATGTCGGGAAAGGTTGAGCTGGTTCAGGAAATCAGCGAAGACAAGCAAGCTGGTTTTCTTCTCTACCTCCCTGTTTACGCAGCGCCGGGCATACCAGCCGCATTGGATGCACGCCGTGAAACCTTGCTCGGGTACGTCTTCAGCCCGTTTCGCGCTAACGATCTGATGCACGGCATCCTGCCGAAGGGCGGTTCAAGGGTTAGCTTTAACATTTATGATGGCAAGCAGGCCGCTAAAAACGCACTGCTTTACGATGGTGATGCCGAGCTTAAACTCGACACTGCGGGTCGCGAGCCGACGTTCATTTCGACTACCTCAATTGACATCGCGGGTCGATCATGGACGATCACCTACCATTCAACCCCCTCTTTCGAAGCCGGTTTCGTTTTTACCCTCGCCCACAGCACTATTTTCGGAGGGCTGTTTCTCAGCGTACTACTGTTTGTTATTAGCTGGATGCTTGTCACCACCCGGCAGCGCGCTCTAAGTCTTCGGAAAGAAGTCATCCTGCGCAAGGAAGCCGATGAGGAAATCCATCAGCTCAATACCCATCTCGAACACCGTGTGCAACAACGCACCGCCGAGTTGCAGCGCCAGGAACACCTGAATCACGTGCTCCTGGAGAGCCTGAATGAAGGCGTAGTAGCCTGCGACACCAACGGCATCTTGACATTGTTTAACAAGAGCGCGCGGGAATGGCATGGCGCAGACCTGCGTGCAATCCCCCCTGACGAATGGGCCGAGCATTACGGACTCTTCAAAGCAGATGGCGTCACACCTTTGCAGGCGGAGCAGATTCCGCTACTGCGCGGCGAACAGGTGACTGACGCAGAGATGACGATCTGCGTCGGCGGTAAAAAGCCGCGCCTCGTGCTCGCCAACGGCGGTCCCTTGCGTGATGACAGTGGTCAAAGTTTAGGGGCAGTGGCTGTTATGCGCGATGTTACCGAAGAACGGCGCAACGCGCAGCGCCTCGCCGATCTTTTCGAGCTCGCGCCCGACGCCATTTTGATGTCCGATCATACCGGTATCGTCGTGCAGATGAACCGTCAGGCCGAAACTCTGTTCGGCTGGCAGCGCACAGAGTTACTGGGGCAACCAGTGGAATTACTCATACCAATGCACTCCCGGGCCGCGCACGGCAAACTACTCGATGGATTCATGCAATCCGCTACGTCCCGCAGTATGGGCCGGGGCCGGGCTCAGCAAGACCTGCGCGCGTTGCGCAAGGATGGTACGACATTTCCTGTGGAAATCAGCTTGAGCCCGGTGGAATCGGAGGATGGCTCGCTGGTCGCCGCTGCCGTGCGTGATATCAGCGAGCGCGTGCATGCAGAACAAGCCATGCGCGAGGCAATGAGCATGCTGGATGCGACTGATGATGGCGCTTTTATTTTTGACCCCGAGACACTTCGCTTCAGCTACGTGAATGAGGGTGCAATCTGCCAAATTGGCTATTCGCGCGAGCAGTTGCTCACCATGACCCCCGTGGATATCAAGCCCGCATTCAACGAGACACAATTCCGGGAGATGCTGGCACCGCTCCTGCAAGGTGAACACAACAGCCTTCACCTCGACACACTGCACCGCCACATGGACGGTCACGACATCCCTGTAGAGATCACCATTCAGTATATGGTGTCGTCCACGGAGCGGCAGCGTTGCATCGCCATGGTGCGTGATGTGTCGGAGCGCAAACGTGTACTGCACGAGTTGGAAAAGGAAGTGAAAGAACGGCAGGCGGCCAATCTGGTGATCGAAGGAGAACGCAAGCTGCTTGCGCAGCGGGTCGCCGAACGCACAGCGGTACTCAGAGCAACCAACCAGCAACTCGAGCAGGCCAAGGTAGAGGCCGAACAGGCCAACCGTGCCAAGTCCGCCTTCCTCGCTGCGATGAGCCACGAAATCCGTACCCCGATGAATGGCGTCATCGGCATGGTAGAGGTACTTTCATGCAGTCAATTAGCCGAAGACCAGGCCGATGCGCTGAACACCATCCACGATTCCGCTTTTTCCCTGCTGAGATTGATTGACGATATCCTGGACTTCTCCAAAATCGAGGCCGGCCGCCTGGAGCTGGAGCGGGCTCCGGTTGACGTGAGGGGTGTCGTTGAAGGTGTCTGCAATTCACTCCTGCCGGTGGCCGATGGCAAAGACGTTGACCTCTTACTGTTCATCGACCCCCATATGCCCAAACAGGTCTGGGCCGATGCTACCCGGTTACGCCAGGTGCTCTACAATTTGGTGGGCAATGCCGTCAAGTTCAGTAGCGCACGACAGCAGCAAAGGGGCCGGGTGGAAGTACGAGTGGAATTGGCTGATACCACCCCGGATCGACTGGTCTTTGCGATCAGTGATAACGGTATTGGTATGACACCCGAGACACTGGCCAATCTATTCACCTCTTTCAATCAAGCCGAGACCTCCACCACGCGGCGCTTTGGGGGCACCGGGCTGGGCCTGGCTATCAGTAGGCGCCCGGCGGAAATAATGCAGGGGGATATCACGGTGGTAAGTGAGTTGGGTAAACACTCCACCTTCACAGTTACTCTGCCGATTGAAGCAGTGGAAGAAATGGAAGAAAGTACGGACCATTTCCAGCAAGACCTTAGCGGACTGTATTGCATCCTGGTAGCTGGCTCGAATATTAACGCCGATGATTTATGTCTCTATCTGGAATATGCTGGTGCACACGTGCAGCGAGCAACGGACCGGAACGCAGCGGCACAACGGGCGGCGGGCCTGGACAAGGCAGTGGTGATCATTCAGGACACGGGGCGTAAATCCGTGTCGATTCCGCTCGATGCACTGCACGCGGCTTTCGACGTTGCTCCTAACACGCGTTATCTGTTGATTACCTGGGGGCAGCGCCGGCGATTGCGGGTGGAGGCCCCCGGTGTAGTTACCCTGGATGGTGACGCTTTGCGACAGGCGTCCCTGTTGCACGCCGTGGCAGTGGCGGCAGGTAGGGCTTCTCCCAAAACAATCTACCCGGCCGCTGTTACGGATCTTTTAGCCACTGAGCAGCTACCCCCTCCCTCTGTCGCGGAGGCGCGTACCCAGGGCCGTCTGATCCTTGTCGCCGAAGATGATTCGATCAACCAGAAGGTTATTCTGCGACAGCTCGGTTTGCTCGGCTATGCGGCGGAAATTGCCAGTAACGGTGTAGAAGCCCTGGAAATGTGGCGTAAAGGTGACTATGCCTTGCTGCTAACCGATCTGCACATGCCGGAAATGGACGGTTACACTCTGACAAAAACCCTTCGGCAGGAAGAGGCAAAAGGACAGCATATGCCAATATTGGCACTGACTGCCAATGCGCTCCTGGGTGAGGCAAAACGCGCTAAGGCAGCGGGCATGAACGAGTATCTAACCAAGCCGCTGCAGCTCCACATCCTCAGCGATGCGCTGATGATCTGGATGCCTGAAATTGACGAAACCGGCGCATCATTACTGCCGTCAGTGGACGACAGACAAGCGCCTGCCGCCGCAATCGACGTGGCGACACTGAAAAACCTGGTGGGGGATGACGATGACATTGTGCGAGACTTGCTCGGCGACTATCTCGCGTCAGCCGAGCAACAGGTCAGCGACCTGTATGCAGATTTTAGCCTTGGTAATACTGGTCGTGTCGCGTCCATCGCCCACAAACTCAAATCCTCGTCACGTTCTGTGGGCGCATTGGCGCTTGGAGATCTGTGCACGGAACTGGAAAACGCCTGTAGGGCCGAAGACAAGGAATCCACTGCGCAGCACATGGCGAAGATCGAAACAACCTGGAAAGCCGTGGCGGTTGAGATCGCCGATTTTCTCGACCAGCAGAAAGTTTAGACAGGGAGCAGGGAGCAAGAACCGTGAAAACGCTACTCATTGATGACGACCCCTTTTCGCTCAAGTTGCTTAAACAACAACTGGCAAATCTCGGTTTTGCGGAGGTTATCACCCACGAGCACGCTAAAGACGCCTTGGTGGCGCTGGAAGCCAACACCGAACCTGTTGAGCTGATATTCTGCGATTTGCAAATGCCGGAGATGGACGGCGTGGAATTCGTGCGCCATTTAGCGCGTATCCATTACGCTGGCGGTCTGGTGCTGGTAAGTGGCGAGGACCAGCGTATTCTCAGGACCGTGGAAAACCTCGCCAAGTCCCACAAGCTCAATGTGTTTGGAATTCTGAACAAACCCGTTGCACCCGGACAGCTAAAATCGATACTGGCAGATAAACTTAGCCATACCATTAGGCCGGCCCGTCCCCTACCCAGGCTCTATGGCCCCGATGAAGTACGGCAGGCTATCACCAATAGACAGCTGGTTAATCACTATCAGCCCAAGGTAGCCATTGACTCCGGTCGGGTGACCGGTGTGGAAACGCTGGCTCGCTGGCTGCATCCACAGGACGGGCTGGTGTTTCCCGACCAGTTTATTGCCACGGCAGAGGAACACGGGTTCATTGACGATCTGACGCAAGCCGTGTTGTCAGATGCCCTGTATCAGGCGCGCCACTGGCAGGAAGAGGGGCTGATGCTGCACGTCGCAGTGAACATTTCCATGGTCAATCTTGCTTCCCTGGAATTCCCGGATTTAGTTGTCCGCGCCGCAGCCGAAGCAGGGGTTAGCCTGTCAAACCTGGTACTTGAAGTGACCGAGAGCCGGTTAACGAATGATCCCCTGGCCTCTCTGGACAATCTTTCACGCCTGCGTCTCAAGGGCATTAGTCTATCCATCGATGACTTCGGTACCGGTCACTCCTCGCTTAAGCAGCTGCGCGACATTCCCTTCGACGAACTCAAGATAGATCAGAGCTTCGTTCACGGTGCCTGTCGGGATGCGTCGCTACGAGCCATTTTCGAGGCGAGCCTCGGTATGGCGAAAAAAATGGGCATGAAGACCGTGGCTGAGGGCGTGGAAAATCAGGACGATTGGCACTTCCTGCGCGCCACTGGCTGCGACTTGGCGCAGGGCTATTTTATCGCCAGACCCATGCCTGCAGAGGCTTTAGTTGATTGGGTTGCCGAGTGGGAGGGGCGCTTTTTCGATTTAAAAGCAGTCAGTTCCTCAGGCCCTTGAATAGTTGCCCTGAACGCCACGCGAGCCTTCAACTGTCCGTG
>TARA_R110002074_G_scaffold36279_1_pt1 | contig 14889 bp, 15 predicted proteins | sample TARA_R110002074 | Tara Oceans TARA_R110002074 (sample SAMEA4397215) | marine metagenome | biome: Polar Biome; feature: [MIX] marine epipelagic wind mixed layer (ENVO:01000061); material: water (ENVO:00002006), including particulate matter (ENVO:01000060) such as... | depth 10-100 m
TTGCGCCGCCCGCTCGATCTGGGCGGCATCCTTGGCGCAATCCATGCCGGAAACGCGGTAACGAAAGGATGGGATATCTGCTATCGCGCTTTCTGCGTTGGCCATGATCGCAGTTCTCCTGCTAAAGTGGATCAAAGGATAATATATCAGTGAGCAATGATATGACGCAGATCGTTGTGGACCGCAAGGTCGGTACCATTGAACAACGCGCAAAACTATTTCGCGGCTTTGCCGACCCAAGCCGCTTGTCTATTCTCGGCGCGCTGTGCGGGGAGCCGCTGGTTGTTCACGAACTCGTCGAGCGTACGGGACTATCACAACCAAACGTATCCAACCACTTGCGATGCTTGTTGGAGTGCGGGCTAGTTAACAGCGACCGAGATGGGCGCTTCATCCGCTACCGTATCAGTAGCGCACGTATCGCAACGCTGTTGAGCGATGTGGACGCACTTCTCGATGTGGTCGCAGGGGGCGTTGAGGCCTGCGACAACTATCGCGGGAGATAAGCAGCCACTAAGCGATGAAATAGACTAGGACAGAGCTAAAGGACGACTGATATTGATGTAACGCGCCGTCAAATTATTATAGCCGCTGTAGGTCTTACCAGCATTGCACCCTTCGCCGCGATTGCGCAGGGAGCTCCGTCGATCCACGTTCTTAAGGACCCGAATTGCAGCTGTTGCCGGGTTTGGGCTGATATTCTTCGGGCTGAAGGCTTCCGTGTGACCGAGGAGCGCAGCTTTGGAACACTGCTGGTCCGACACAAGTTGGACAATGGCATCCCCCAAGAGATGATATCGTGCCACACAGGCGAGATCGAAGGCTATATGATCGAGGGCCATGTGCCCGCAGCAGACATTCGTCGCCTTCTGGACGAACGCCGAGACGCAGTCGGTCTCGCCGTTCCCGGCATGCCCTATGGATCACACGGAATGGGGCCAGAAGATCAGCGTGAAGCCTACGATGTATTTCTGATCCGGCGCGACGGTAACACCGAAGTGTTCACGAGTTACGAAGCAGCCTGACGGCAATTTCATTGATCGGAAACCATAAGGAGAAGACTATGAAGCAGCATAAATCACGCTATTTTGGTATGGTTGCGGTGTGTATGATCTCTGCTACTGTAGCCTTCGCACAGCAGCAGCGAGGCGATTGGGTGGGGTCACGGGCCAATGGGACCGAACCACATGTGGTCTGAACGCATGCCTGGCTGGGGACACGGCAACATGGGTCCGGGCCAGCAACAGCGCATGCAACGACATTGGACTTACATGAACGAGTGCGTGCCCGCAGCTTATCGGGGCGCTCGGAGCACTATTCGCGCGACGCCTGAAGTTATCGCGGAAGGCCAGACGCTATACACAGCGAACTGCGCAAGTTGTCATGGAGCCGAGGGTCTCGGGGATGGTGAGGCCGGTCGGTCTCTCGTGCCTTCTCCGGCTCTCCTTAGATGGTTTGTTCAGATGCCGATGTCGGGAGACGAGTATCTGCTCTGGGCAATTTCTGAGGGCGGTCAGCGCTTCGGAACAGAAATGCCAGCCTTCAGGGAAGCGCTGACTGAAGAAGAAATCTGGAAAATCATCGCATACATGCGTGCGGGGTTCCCGTGATACCGCGCACAGCGAACACTTTGTAGAGCTTTTGGCGGTGCTTCCAAAAATACACAATTTCGCCGATCACCACCAAAACTGACATTGGTGGAGCGCGCAGCATCGCTCACTCTGGGCTCTCCACCGCCATTCGCCGCGCGACGCATGAACGGCTGGTCTGGGTAGAACCGCCCCTCGCTCTGACCGTTCCAAAAACCCTCCTTTTTGGCATATGTGCAAACCACCTCAGATCACGCTGCCAAAAACCCCGTTCCAAACCTAACCGATTGTTGAACGTTTCTGGCGATGTTGCTTCGGCTGTCATTCGCTGCGAAGCACAAATCTTGGAACATGGGCTCTCTGCCGCCGTTAGATCGGTTGCAGCATTTTACCCTGATCCACCACTGCCGCAGGTAGGGAGCGGCCCAAAGCTGCCATTCGCCCCAACTCTCGATCCCTGCAGTAAAACCTTCTAAAGCGGACATCGGGGCAAGGCACCGCAAAAGACCGCTGAGAATCCATACCCGAAGTCTTCAAGTTATTCTGCGCGCGCACGCAACATGAGCATCGCTGCGTGTGCTTGCTTCTTTACTTTGCACAGCTACGGCGATAGCCGCCATTCGTTCACGACGCAGCGAGAATTGCGACCGCAACTCAAGGGTCGCGGTACGTCACCCCAACACTCTGTAGAATGATGTTGTTGCAAACATGAGCTTGTCTATAAATACGGCAAAACACTCGAGGCAAGAACGATATGATGCAGTACTTTGATCTGAGCGACGACCAGTTCGAGAAGATTGTGGTCGCCATCGGTCAGAGACTGTTTGGACCGGGACTAATGGGTTTCGCACCCGGCAAGGATGGTGGGCGCGACGCGAAGTTCAAAGGAACGGCTCAATGCTATCCATCGGCGGCGGTGCCCTGGACTGGCTGTACGATCATTCAGGCCAAACACACAAACGGTATCAACGCCTCATTCAGTGATCCATCGGTTTGCAATCCTAACAACCTTACCGGGTTGATCTGCGACGAAATTCCAAAGATCAAGGTGCTCTATGAGAGTGGAGAAGCACAAAACTACCTTCTGATTTCCAACCGAAAACTTTCCGGCATTACAGAGCAAAAGCACACCAAGTTGATCTCCGACATGACCGGAATGCCTATCGGCAGAGTTGCGCTTGCGGGAACTCAGCAGTTGGATGACTGGCTGGAGTTGTTTCCTGATGCGAAGTCGTCGATATCGATCAACCCTCTACAAATACCATTGATTGTCAGCCCCGACGACCTTGCTGACACGATTGAGGGGTTTCGGGAAGCCGTTTTGGTTGCAGCATCCGACGAAGACCGGAGCACGCCAACCCCGCGCACATCGCTTCATGAGAAAAATCGTCTTAACAACATGACGCCTGACTTCGCAGCCGCGCTGCGCAAGCGGTACTTTGAACTTATGTTCGACATCAGAAAATTCTTGTCAGACCCCATCAATGAGAGCTTCAAAGCGTCCTATCAGGAGGCCGTCGATGAGTTTAACTTCAAGATCATTGCGAAGCGGTCAGACTATGAAACCTTCGATGACGTCTTTAACTACCTGCTTGATCTGTTGATCGACCGATCTGGCATTCTGAGGTCGAATAAGCGGCTGACCCGAGCTATGCTGTACTACATGTATTGGAATTGCGACATCGGGAGGGACAAAGATGATCAGACCGTCTAAGCATGCCCACCCTGATCTGACGGTTGTAAGCGTTGCCACAGTGATCCTCGACCGGCTGAAGAAAATGCGAACCGAGACCTACGCTGACCTTCTCGCACTTGTGGAAAAGCACACCAAGAGTGCCAAGGCGCTCTTCTTGCCCGCCGTTAACCTACTCTTTATGCTCGGATTGATCCGCTACCTGCCAAAGGCTGACCGCTTCGAGTACACGGCGCAAACATGAGACTGCGCCGACTATACAGTAACCTTGATCACTATTTCACTCCGATCCTCTTCAACTACGGTTTGAACGTGGTCCTGGCCGAAATACGACTGCCTGAAAATAGGTCGAAAAGCTCTCATAACCTTGGCAAATCGACACTCGCGCGCGTGATTGATTTTTGTCTCTTGGGAAGCGTAGGCAAGGATCATTTCTTCAAGAAACGGGAAGATCTGTTTGGCGAGTTTGTTTTCTTTCTTGAAATTGAGCTGCTCGATGGTTCCTTCCTGACAATTCGGCGGGCAGCCTTGAATCCGTCAAAAGTCAGCTTTTCGCTGTCCCCAACGACACAACCAGACCTCACCAGTTTGCCCAGCGATGACTGGTCCCACTCTGAACTACCATTTGCAAAGGCAAAATCGCTTCTTGATGGCTATCTCAACCTCAGAGACATCGATCCCTGGAAATTCCGGAATGCCATCGGCTACTTTTTGCGATCACAGGCCGACTACGACGATGTCTTCAAACTTCAACGTCACGCCGGTGTCGACAAAGACTGGAAACCAATTCTCGCGCGGATCCTGGGGCTTGATGCCCTAATTTTCACTAAACGCTATGAGTTGAAGGCCGAGATTGAAGTTAAGGCGGCACTCCTAGCAAAGGCTCAGCAGAATGCAGATATCACCGAGTCAGACCCTGCAAAAGTTGATGCATTGATCCAATTGCGAGAGGCAGAAGTCTTTCGGATGCAGGCCGAACTTGATGAGTTCGACTTTGAAGGTTTCGATGCCAACAAGACCACCGCTGTTGTCGACGACTTCGACGCTCAAATCGCAGATCTAAACCAGGACCGCTATCGATTGTCACACTCGGTCTCCGAACTGGAACGCGGGCTGGTTGCCGATAAGATCGCTTTCGATCCACAAAAGGCCAAAATCCTCTTTGAAGAAGCTGGCGTCAATTTTCCGGACCAGGTGAAGACGGACTTCGAACAACTGATCGCTTTCAACAAAGCAATTACTGAGGAGCGGAGCGAGTACCTGAGAGAGGAGCTTGCATCAGCAAGAGCAGAGATCGCACGCATCAACTCCGAACTCACTGTCCTTAACGATAGACGACGCCGAAGCCTCGAGTTCCTGCGCAGTGAGGACGTGTTTGAAAAATACCGGACGCTATCGGCCGAAATCGCCAAGACGGCGGCGGAAGTTGATCTTCTAAAGCGTCAGAACGATACGCTCTCTGACATAAAGGAGAAACGCCGTGAACTGCGCGAAGCGAAAGCAAAATATGCCGAGTTGCAGGGCATTGCGGAAGAAGCGCTCGATCAAGCCAGCCGGACCCGGACCAGTCTGTTATCTAAGGTCAGAGAATATTTCAGCGGCCAGTTGAAAGATGTCCTGGGGCGCGACGCCATTCTTTCGGTGAGCCTCAACGGGGAAGGCAATCTGGAGTTCCGTACCGACTTCGTCGATCGCAACAAGATGTCCACAAGCGAAGCTGACGGAACTTCCTTCAAGAAGTTGCTTTGCGTTGCTTTCGATCTTGCGGTTGTTCGTGCCCATCTCGATGGTGCGTTCCCAAGATTTGTTTTTCATGACGGGATCTTCGAACTGCTCGACCCACGACCAAAAGCCAACCTATTGGCCTCCATGCACGCCTATACTGAGTTGGGCATTCAATCGATCATCACCGTGATGGACTTCGATTTGCCAACCGATGACGACGGTGGCTATGTCGGATTGTCAGAGCACGATATCATCCTGCGCCTGCACGACGACGGCGACAAAGGCAGGCTATTTCATTTTCAGGGTTGGTAATCCGTTGCCGATCAGGGCCGCTTATCCTCGTGCCCGTCAACCGAAGTTCCATGCACATTGCAGGCATAGTTCCCTCGCCCCCATACCCCATGTTTATCTTGCCAATGTCGAACGTCTACTTTGGCCAAACCCTCTACTACGCATCGCAATCGCAGCTAACTTCCGCTTCCCGCCCTGATCGGCTGCGCGTGAGGGGCGTGACGAGGACCGGAGCGTCGAGCAGGGTGGTGTCGTTGGATAACAACGGCAATGGGTCAATATTACTGACTTAACGCATAATTGTAATTATGTTATATAAGTCATAGATTATGACGTATTCAGGGTGCTTATTTAAGCATTGCAAGTGCTGGCATACACCACATTTTCACAAGGCTTACCCATCCACATGGGGACTAATTTTCCTGTATTCCACTTGTAGAGCCACCCCACGTGTTTACCCGTATCACGATCAATGATCCGATGAACTGGCTCTGCACTTTGGCGATCTTCGCTCTCACGCTTCCTGGCTACGGTCGTCTTGTTTGCGGCACAGCCCGAAAGCTCTGAAAATGATCCGGCAGCAGTGTTCATATTGTCCTCTTTGGCAAAAAAAATAGCCACATAACCCACACAAAGGCTTGCGCTCACCGCGCCGTAGTGACCTTCCCGTGTCAGTTGTGTTATTTCCGATAGGAAGGCACGAAAAGGAACGCAAAGATACGCGAAGAAACGAAAAATAAGGCTGTAACGATTTGATAAAGAACGGTAAATATTTTGTTGCGCCGCAGCAAAGTACAGATAATTTCAAGTTAGTCTTCGCCCGGCTTGCCGCTGAAGGTGCTGGAAGGCCAGTCGATCACAAAGGGTTTCCTGACGGCTCTTGGACGCCAGAAACGCTGACGCAGGCCATCACCGAGCTTGAAGGAAACAAAGCAGGCATCGAGCTTCGAACAGTGCAAGTCTGGTTCCAAGACAACCTTAATGGGATCAGTGCAGATAACATTAGATGGCTGGCGAGAATATTTGGATGCGATGACCCTGAACTGACAAGCCAGTGGCAGGCATCACTAAGCGGGGCGAAAGACCGGCTTACTATGGAACGGCGAGCAAAGCGGGACGTTGAGCGCGCGGATTTTCAGCAAGATCCGGAGCAGGATAAAGCCAATACATTCGTCAAATCTGATAAAATTGATAAGATAAGTGTAGCTCAAACCGCAGTTGCGGGGTCGAAGCGCAGCCGGAATACACTAGCGGAACACGTTGAGTGGGCCATAAGTGGAGCACGCTCCATAAATCTCATCGTTATCTATTGGCTCGTGTTTTGTGGGCTGGGCTTCATGAACTCCATTCTGGGAACATTGAGCGTAACATACAATCCTACACCGGAGCTAACCAAGCAGGTCGGCTTTATCTGGGCGCCAACGCTTACCGCTCTGCCGCTAGTAGCGCTTCCACTCTATATATTCTTCACCAGCAACCTAATCACGTACTGGCGGCGTGTTGGCCGTCTCAAATGTATCTCTGGGGGGGAACGATTAGTTACACCTCGAAACAATGAAGTTTGGCTAACGAAGGTCAACGATTTTTCATTCTCGTTTTGGTCAATCCTATCTTTCTGCGTGCTGTTCGTTTGGTGCTTTCAAGTTTTCTTCATATACTTGCCTGCCTACATGTCTGGCGATCCTAGCGGTGTTCAAATTGACCGCTTTCTTGTGACGCTTGTTCGTCCGGATATCATATCTATTCCCGAGGCAATTGCGTTGACAGCAATCGGGTTTCTCTACAGCGCATCATACATCGCCATCTTCATGTTTGGTCTGCTTTTCATCGTGATTATTGTACTAGATTACCACGATATTTGTCGGACTTTAGAGCTGGAAGACAAGACGGCTGATCGTATCCAAGTCCTTAATGAAGGCCGCAAAATCATATGGGGAAGCTTTAGGATATCCCTCCTAGGTTTGTGGCTTGCGCTGCTGCTAAAGTTACAAGTCTCCTACCTGTCTTCGGACTCTACGGACTTCCTAACTTGGATGGCCACTGATGCGCTGTCTGTTTTTGGGGCAACATTACTGAAGAACGGGTGGCTGGATAACACCTCGATCACACACTTCACTACATTTCTAATGGTAGTTGTCACTGTGTCCGTTTTTCTTTTCTCAACGGCGAAGACCAAGGCTGTCTTCCAGCACGCACAACAAAGCGTTGAGAACGTGCGGCCCGGTGGCCGTCTGGAACCCTTCGCGATGATAGTCGTCATCGCTTTAGTCTCTGCAACCATGATGCTAGTGGGTCGTTTCGATGGCTTCTCTCTACTTGTGGTGGCCAGTGTCGTTGGCTCGATGCAAGTTCTTTTCGGGCCCAAATTACATACTTTCCTTGGTGGATGATGGAAAAAGCAAAGTTTTATAGCGAGATCGCAGATGGCCCCGCGACTGGGAAAGCGTACTGGATGCGGACAGAGGATAATGTGCGCGTGCGCCTCAGTGTTTATGGTCCCCAAGAAGATCCTAAAGGGACCATTTTGCTTATGCTGGGACGGTTTGGCTATGCCGAACGCTATGGCCGGGTGGCAAAACGCTTCGCAGATGACGGCTTTGCTACTGCCGTGATTGACTGGCGGAGCCAAGGATTGTCGGACAGGATCGCTGGCGATCCGAGGGCTGGCCACATCAGCCATTTTTCCGATTACCAGAAAGACGTGGCCGCTATGGTCGCTACACTGGACGAGCTGAATTTGCCCAAACCATACTATTTGATCGGCGTTTCAATGGGGGCGCTCATAGGCCTCCGCTCACTAGCTGACGGGCTTCAAGTCACTGCTGTTTCTTTTATCTCGCCAATGTGGGGCATTAAAATGTCCACCATAGAGCGGATCGCTGCCTGGCCGCTGTCATGGGCCTCCCAGAAAGTCGGTCTAGGGCACAAGTACGTCCCCGGCGAAAGCTCCGATATTTATGTTCTAAACACACCGTTTGAAGACAATAATCTGACACACAATGCTGACATGTATGAGTATTGGATCGATCAAGCAAAGAGAGCGCCGGAACTACAGATTGGTGGCCCAACAATGTCATGGCTCTACGCAGGCCTGTCAGAATGTCGAAGCCTTTCGAAAATCGGATCACCAGATGTACCCTGCATCACATTTTGCGGCGAGCTGGATCAGTTGGTTGATAACGCTTCGATCAAGAGCCGGATGGAAAGATGGCCAACCGGCAAATTCAAGATGGTCAGAAATGCTAAGCATGACGTGCTTACCGAAACGCCAGAAGTCGGAGGGGACGTCATGGGGGAAATAGTCTCATTTTTTAAGGCGAACAGTCATACGACCTGACGATCTGACGATAGAACCGTCTCCAAAAGCCTATTGAAGTGTTGCCGACCTTCGTCGTATATCCTTATACATTGCATGACAAGTTATAAACTTTGCAGCATGAAGGGAACACGTCGTTGAACAACTTTCTCAGGTCTTCCGCTCTCGCGCTAGCTGCGTCAGCAGTATACGTCACTACACCTACAGCAGCAGAGGCATATCAAGTTGACTGTGCGATCTTACTCTGCTTGTCAGGCGGGTGGCCAGCGTCAGCAGAATGTGCCCACGCGCGCGCGGTCTTCATCCGTAGGATCACACCTTGGCCCATTGAACCCCCTCTTCAAATCTGGCGATGCCCTATGGGTGTAGCCTACGGCAGCGCAGCAACACCGTCGCAACAGCTACTCGACTTCGCGTTCAAAGACGCACCGCCAGTGATGCAATCCTATCCCGATGATGACCATTATTTTGATACGGACCAACAGCGTAGCCTCAACAATCCGCAACCAGTGTCGGCACTTCTCGACACTTCATCGACACCAGAGATTACGATAGCTGACCTGCACACCGACGCTGGCGACTTTGATGCTCTCAAATTCTTGGAGCTGGCCCAAGACAAGGCGGACATTGATATCAGCGGAGCGGATTTTGATTTCGTGAGGTCGATCCGCGTCTATGACGTAAATATTCGTGATCGCAGGAACCGTGACGGCTGTGAACGGTCGGCAAGTATCCGCGTTGGCACCTATGGTACCCAAGGCGAATTTTCATGGCAGGCCACGTCAAACCGGTCAGCCATACCCGTTGCCTTTGGCCCAACCAGTTCAGGATGCAGATCCATCAGAGCCGTTTTCGTGGACTGGCGGGACTTTGAAAACAACTACGGGTCTGAACGCGTCGATTACTAAGCATAGTGCCGCGCGTCTGTAAGAATACTATAATTGCCAATAACGACTATCAGTTGTATCACAAATATCATTGATCGTTAAGAATCAACACAAGGAGCAGCACGACACCCCAAAAAAGAAAACCCCCGCGAGGCGGAAACCTGCGGGGGGGCTTAGAACGGGACGCCAATCCCATCCGACCTAACCTATTCAAGGTCTGTTCTATCCCCTCCCAACATGACGAGCAAGTAAAAAACGCATCTGTGCGAACACAGAAAATTTGCCCGATCACCGCTTCGCTTCACATAAGCGAGGATAGAACAGTGACCATATCGACCATCCCCCACAGCGGGGATTTCATGCGCCTTTTCGCGCGCACCCCCATGACAGGGGCCGCGCTCCGCATCGCAACCACGTTGGCCGGCTACATCAGCTATGACGGCAAATTTAGAGGCGCACCGCACGGTTTCGCCGCCTTCACCATGAAGGAGTTGCAGGCCATCACCGGTATCAGCGACCGCACCATTCGTTCCGCATTGGACGAGCTGGCGCACCTCTTTGGTCTGACCATCGAGCGCCGCCACCACGACCGGCACCTTTTCACATTTTCCAAGGTCTATGACGCAGACGAAAATGCCGTCCCTGACGACGATCGGGCACCGGCTGAAACGGCCGATATTTCCCTTGAAAAACGAGTAACCGGCAGTACACCGCCGCCTTCACTATATACTAAAACAAAAAGTAATAATGATACGCCTTCATCCATTCAGATTTTGGAAGGGGCGGGGTCAGTCTACAAAACCCCGTTCGCCACGATCATTGAAGATGCCAAGAAAGGCACCGAGGCTGAAGGCATGGATACGCAATTTCTGTGGAAAGGGTTTCACATGCTCAACGCTCGGAACGACCGCAGCATAGCACCCCTGTCATGGCTTGTGGCCTTTGTCCGCAAGGCGAAGCCCACGTTCCAGCACAAGCCCAAAGCACCGGCGCCAGCGGCACCAGCCCCCGCCTGCACCGATCCGGTTCAGCTTATGGCCCGACCAGCGCCCTTCGCTAATCGAGCTTTCCATGAAAGTGATCTGCGCCGCGTGATAGGACCCGATGCCTACGAACAGCGCGTATCCGCGATCCAGTCGACCTACGGTGCAACCCGCCTTGCGGCCCAGCTTGCGGTTCATGGGCAGGCCGTCAGGGAAAGGACCATCGAGCGATGAAAACGATCACCACCGCCATCTTTTTGGCCTGTATCAACCCTGCCATGTCCTTTGCCGAATGGTGCGATCCACCCATTGCGCCGACGCCTACAACGCCAGAGCTGGCTCGCGACTTCCGCGAGGAATTCAAAGACGAGTTCGACCGATATTTTCGGGATGCTTCTGCTTACGCTGCTTGCCTCGATGCCGAACGGCAACGGATCTTCTTGGAGATGCAGAACACCACGCAGCGGTACGAACGCTTCCTGAATGACAGCGCCAAATGGAGCCCGTCACAGTGAACAATCCGCAGCAGATCGAAATGTTTCCGACTGTTTTGCGGTTGCGGCGAACCGGTCTTGGGGGGGGCGTCCGCCGCTTTTACCTTGTGATGGTTCAGCCTGATCTATTTGGTGGCGCTGCACTTGTCGCGGAATCTGGTCGAGTCGGTTCCCCAGGGTCGACTAAAGTGACCTTTTTTCCGGCCGAGGGACTAGCAGTCGATGCTCTATCAGCGGTAGCAAAGCGGAAGTCGAAACAGGGATACCTCTAAGGCCGAAAGCCGTGGCGGTAGCCCTTTCTGTTTGGCCCCTGCCCCGCCCCTTTGGTCCGTGGCACCGCGCTCTAGGCTTGCCCAGCGGAGCTGGTCTGCGCCCCGCACCCTGCACTCCCCCTCTCCCTGATCCAATAGACCTGGCCCTGTCTCTCCGAGCCAGTGCGAGGTCTTTGGATCATGGTCGATTGTGATCTTGTGAGCGGCCCTTGCGGGTGACTGTCGAATGCCATGCGAAAGCGACTCGAACCAACGGATTTTCTGAATCTTGTCAGAAGGCCGCGCCAAGAAATGCCGACCCAACTGCCAAGCATTTCCGACCCAGCCGGACGAACGCAGATCAAAAGTGCATTTCGGTTGTGCCCATGATCCTATCGGTTTCAGACAGAATCTTGATGATCCGCTGATAGTGCTGGATGTCTTCGAACCCCAATTCATGGCCTTTGCGATCCTTGAGCCATTTCTGGGCGGGTTGATAGCCGCCGATGTAGAAGTTCCATGCTACAGGCGGGACGGCGTCGAACGACTGGGTGCCGTTGATCCAGACCTTGCCAACCTCATAGCGCGGCTTGTCCACCACGTTATCACCGTCGCCGGTGAAGCGATGGGGGGTCGCACCGATGGCGGCGGGTTCCATCAGGTGGAGTTTGCGCAGGGCTTCACCTTTTGCCACGATGGACCAGAATGTGTCCGGAGTGGCAGGCCAGGGAATACGAGGGAAGTCGATCTTCAGAAACTCTGCGTAGGTCTCACGATAGGATGGTGCATGTAGAACACCATAGATGTAATCGAAGGTCTGCACCTCGTCCGGGGTGCCGTGGTCAGGATGGGTGGCGCAGGCTTTTAGCTTCGTCCAAAGTTTTGGGTCGAAGTTCACGCGGCGGGATTGGTCAAGGTTTTCCTCGTCAGGATAGAGGTAGAGTGGGAATACAGCGGATTGCGTGCTGCTCTCGGCGCATTTCGTTTCCATCATTCTATCGACAACGTAGAAATGATCTGGGGTAGGATTTTTGTTGCTTCGTGCGGTTGCTAGCCCCCAGTTTCTACCCCTCACGAAGTTGCCCATGATTTTCTCTACTGGCCAACCAACGAAGCCCCGCGCCCGGCCAGAGTAATATATGAAGCGATTGTCGAATGGCCTGTAGGCAATCGGTTCTACCGTGAACGTGTCCCGGTTCTCTTGGAGGTCTTGTTTGGCCCATTGGTAACGCCAATCGCGGACGTCATCGGGCAGCGAGTATTTGGTCCGAACGTAATCTTCCGTTTTGTCGAGCATGTCGGAAACAGCAGTTCTCACCCCCTTCTCCGACGAATGAATCGTGAGCCGGTCGCGTTTTGTAACCACCCCGGTTCCACCGACATTAAAAAACTCTGGGATGGAGAATCCCAGTTCATAAACCTTTGCTGATGTCTGGTCATACGGTTCGAGAAGAAACCATGGCCCGCAGGGGTCGAGTCTATGAGTGCAAATGCCAAAGCTTTCACTTTCCAGCGCATTATATTTCCCCTGCCTTCCACCCCAAAGGTCGCCGTGCATGACCTCCGCCAGTTTTTTTGTACCGTTCTTCTTCTTCTTCACTCCGATGATTATTGATACGCCCTGCTGGATGTCGAAGACGTTCTTGTCGGGCAGACCCTCCGGCGTGACCTCTTTCTTTTTGGCATTACCATGCAGGTCGAGAATCCAGATTTTGTCGAATGAGTTCAGCAGGTGCCAGCGCATCCCACGAAACGTCGGGTTGTCCAGATAACCGTGGTTTGTGATAAAGCCTAGCACACCCTCGCCGTTTTTTTCGATGAGGTGCGACGACATGCGGATGAATTTTACGTAAAGGTCATTCAGCCACTTGGGGTTACGCTCTTTCAGTTTTACCAGCCCGCCCGGTTCCTTTTTGTAATCGTCCATCAAGGTGCCAATCCAGCCTTCGGACGCGCCGCCTTCGCCTAGGTAGGGCGGGTTTCCAATCACGCACATGATAGGCATGTCGCGTTTAACCGTGTTCGCCTCTTTCACCTCGTTCGAAAGCCATTGCGCGAACGGCAAAGATTGGTTTGCGGGTTCGCCTTCTTCAAGCGAATTTGTCAGAAACACGTTCAGGCGGGGCGGTGTCCCGGTGGGCACATAGCCCAGTTCGCGCAGAATCATGTCCAGCTTCATGTGGCACATGGCATAGCTGGCCATCAGCAACTCAAACCCATGCAGACGGGGGATTAGCTCGCGTTCGACATAGCCATTCCACTGGCCTGGTGCGATGTCCTTGATCCGGGGTGCAATCTGTTTGATGACTTCTGCCAGAAAAGTCCCTGTGCCGGTGGCGGGGTCCAATATCTGGACGCGGTGAACCTCTTTCTTAATCGTCTCGCGCTTGCCAGATCTACTGGTCTGGCCGGTTTCCCAGTTGATCTTGATCTTGGACGTATCCGCGAGGCCAAGTGGCAAGCCGAACTCGGTTTGCAGCACTTGGTCCACAGCCCGCACGATGAAGTTGACCACGGGTTCAGGAGTATACCATACGCCGCGCGCCTTGCGCTTCTTGGGGTCGTACGCGGCCAGGAACGTCTCATAGAAATGCAGGAAGGGGTCATGACGGCCTGTCAGGCGCCCAAAGCCGCGCATCAGTTTGTCACGGTCCACGGCCAGAAAGATCGCGGCAAGATCGTCAACGATCCACCGCAGGCGGTCATCAAGATTCTGCCCCGCGACATAGCCGAACAGGTTGCGCAGGAACGGGTTCGACTTGGGCAGCAGGTCCAGCGCCTCTGACCGGCTAAATGTGTCGGGCGTGTCGTCGTGCAAGCGGGCAGCGAACATGCCATAGGCGACGGTTTCGGCATACATGCCTGCGAAGTCGTCAATCGTGATATCGTGGATCAACTGGTCCCGGAACGCCTCGAACTGGCTGGTCAGTTCGGTCTTCTGGGCTTTGTCCGCGACGAGGGATCGACCAAGGATGTCCTTTATAAGTGCAGCCTTGCCAGCCATCAGAGTGGCCAGCACTTCTGGCGAAGAAATGGTGCGGGGGGTGCGGTTCGCGAAGTCCTTGAGGGCATGTTCAAGGGCATCGAATTGATCGGGGTGCGCCTTCCAGCCCATCAGGTATTCACCGATGCGAACCTCATGTAACATTTCGCCATCGCGGTAGAAAAGAAACAGCAGGCCATCAGTGTAGATCAGGTTGGGCAGGGCTTTGCGGTATCGCTCAAGCTGATCCTTTTCACGACCCTTTAACCCCTTGAGGTCAGCGCCCAGGATTTTTGCCTCTGCATGGCCCATGACAACGTCACCACGGTGGAACGAGAAGTCGGGCGCGCCCACATCGCGCAAGCGTTCCGGTTCGTTCTGCGATTTGACGTCAGGTGTGATCTTGTCGAACAGGTCTTGCAGGACCCGGCGAAAGGAATGTTCAGTGGCGTTGCCCATTTCGTGGACGGCCATCAGATCAGAAAAATACTTTTCGATATTCACTTACGCTATCCAATTCCAAATATGCTCGGTCACACTATCCACAATATGGTGATAGTGGAAAGCCGCTCTGGACTCTTCCCGGTCATCCACTGCGGCAGGCACGAATGACCGCTTGGCCCCTGCCCCGTCGCCTTTCGGCGTCGTGTCACCGCGCTCTAGGCTACAGCCGGCAA
>TARA_R110002074_G_scaffold18730_2_pt1 | contig 14888 bp, 10 predicted proteins | sample TARA_R110002074 | Tara Oceans TARA_R110002074 (sample SAMEA4397215) | marine metagenome | biome: Polar Biome; feature: [MIX] marine epipelagic wind mixed layer (ENVO:01000061); material: water (ENVO:00002006), including particulate matter (ENVO:01000060) such as... | depth 10-100 m
GTAATTATCTCTAGGATTAATACCTCTAGTAGATCCTGTTTCAGGGTTGCTACCAATATTAATAGTAGGTCTTGCTTTAGGACGTGGTATTGTTTTTGGTCTTGGTTTCGGACGTGGACTATTACCTTCTGTTGCAACATGTTTTAATGAACCAGATCCAGCTTTTTTAAGTCGTTTGAACATAGCTGTTAAATCTTCTTCATCTTGGTCTGTCATTGCATCCGCACCATATAAAGGAGTTACATCATCCATTCTAAACTGTGTTCTGTTGCCGTTTTGTAAATTATCAACAGTAAGTATATCACCGTCTACTGCTACTACTTGATACATGTCACCTTCATGTTCTACACGATCACCAACGGCAATTCCTTGAGGACCCATTGGATTTTTATTTTTCTTTCTACCTTCATCTAGAGCTTTGAACTCGTCAACTTCTTTTACTTCGTCACGTGCGTCTTTCATATTGCTATAATCGTTATCGTGTTGTTGGAACTCATCATATGACATATACATGTCTGTATCTTTATCGTAGTATGCACCTTCTTTTGGATCGTAATAAACAACTTTGCCACTCATTAGTGTGAAAGGTCCTTCAAGTCCAGGCATCTCTGGATACTTGTCTTTGTCCATCGGAGGCATAATCTTATAGCCTTCTTTTAAGTGTGGTGGTGTTAATATATTGTTAAATCTCATATCCATGTTCCTAATAGTATTATTTATGATACTTACAATCTTAAAATTGCTTTCTGTTTGTTTTCATTCCGTAGTTGGTATCACTAACGCCTTTGTACTTCATTAGATTTAGTGGGTCTCTAAAGTTTGCAGGATTAAACTCTGGACCTTTCCAATCCCATTTTGCTGTATCTTTACTCTTACCCGGCATACCTGGTCTTACTTTTCGTGTTCCTTTTTTATCCGTTGTTGTTGTTGTCTTTGCATTCGGGTCTACTGTTACTTTTGCATTTGGTTTGGTAACTACGGGTGGTACAATCGGAACAGTATCAGGATTAACTACGGTATCTGTATTTGTATCTGTATCTGTAGACGGGGTTGATTGAAATCCGTCCACATCTGGATTTTGATCTACCGGTCCAGTATCAATTTTGGTGTCATCTTTACTTGTACTAGGTAAGTCAAGTGCATCTGGTCTTGTGTTTGCATCTGGTTGACTAGTTTTTACTCCTGAATCTGTACTACTAATATCACCAGTGGGCGGTGCAACCTTTGTTTGTACATCTGGTCCTTTGGTGAGTCCAGGAGGAACTGCGTCAAGTTCCATGTTATCTGCATCGCTCTTGTCTGGTTCGGGTGCAGTTGTATCTAAATCAATATTATCTGCATCAGCGTCAGCATCTGCTTTTGCTTTATCATCTTTTGCTTTTTGTCTTCTAGCATCTAGTTCGGCTTGCCCGTCACCTCTACCACTGCCAGTAACTGGATCCGGAGCACTAGTACCTGGTAAGTCAAGTGCATCTGGTCTGTTATTAGCTATCGGAACAGGACTCGATGTGTCTATAGCAGGAACTTCGTCTGCTATACCGGGGTCTATTTTATTTGGCTGTACAAACCTAATAGGTCCATCTTGTTTAGGAGCAGTTATTGTATCTAATTTAGGAGTATCACCCAGCTTAGGTTGTTCCGGTGGTACAGTACTTACTTCTGGACCTTTGGGCGGAACTGCGTCAAGTTCCATGTTATCTGCATCATCTTTGTCTATCTCAGGTGCAGTTGTATCTAAATCTATGCTATCTGCGTCGGCATCAGCATCTGCTTTTGCTTTATCATCTTTTGCTTTTTGTCTTCTGGCGGCTAGTTCAGCTTGCCCATCACCTCTGCCACTGCCAGTTGTGGGTGCTGTAAGTGAAGTTGTGTCAATATTCAATTCGTCTGGACTTGGATCTGCATCAAATTCAGGAGCTGTTTGACTAACCGGAGGAGTATCTATAGTTGGTGTTTCGGGTGCGTTTGAGTCACTACTTGTGGTATCACCGCTTGGCTGTACTGGTGGTACAGTACTTACTTCTGGCCCAGGTGGATCTGATTGAATTTCTGGCGCATTGTCTAGCTCAGGACTTTTTAGTTGATCTGGTGCATCAGGTACTTCAACCTCCCCAAATCCCGGAGGGGATTCTGTAGGTGTAATTTGACTATCTTCCCAATTCCTGTTCAGTTCTTTATGATTTGGATGATTAGTTGTTCCTCTGGTTCCATCATCTTTTTGTTCTGCCCACATTCCTCCGACACCGGCTTCAGCACCTAACCATACATAAGGCTTGCCGTCAAGTTCAACCACTGTTCCTTGTGGAGGTCTTTTACTAGGAGTATAAGTTGGTTTATCTGTTTCTTCTATTTCTGCAGCAGTATCTTTTTTCACAGGTTCTTGATTAGCGTTAAAGTCATCTATGCCGTTAGGAACTACTCGTTGTGTTATACCTGGAAAATCTTGTTCTAGTATCTCAAGCGTCTTTTGTAGCATTCCAGGTTTGTCGTATCCACCTTCTGCTATATTCATTTTCATACGATATACTACTTGGTCCATAGCAACCTGTTTGTTGTTTGACAATGTGGGAGGCTGAACTATAACTTTATCACCGGGATCTTCGTCTCCGGTTAAATCTGCTGGTGTAATAGTTGGATCAAATTCGTCATCTGTTGTGTCATCTGTTGTGTCATCACTCGGTGCAGTTGTGTCTAAGTCTATGTTATCTGCATCGGCTTGATCACTATCAGCAGGTGCCGCACTACCATCACTAGGAACACTAGTTGCACCTGAACCAACTGGCGGTCCATCAATAAATCTACTATCTAATTTCGCAACACCTGTGTTATGATGTGTTGTTGAATTCTTTTGGTCCCATGCATCTTGGTCATCTTTAAGTTCTTTAGCAAATTGTTCCTTTTGATCTTCAAGACGTTTTTTAGCATTTTGATAACTAACATCACTTAGCAACTTGCTCTGAGCAATTTGTTGATAATGTTCCATGTTTTTTTCAGGACGTCTACCTTGTAATTCTTCTGTTGTATCATCACCTGTGAGTTGTCTACCAGCATCACCTGTTGCATTAGGATCTTTTGGTGAACCATCTGGATTGTGAGTTGCGCCAAACTCTTCGTCCCACATTTGTTGTTCATCAGTAAAATCTTGGAATGCTGCTGCTTCAGCACTTCTGACCATGTCATTTTCCATTCCCAACTGCCTGTCATTGTTCGTGGCAGTTGGTCTTGCTTCAACATTATCAACTAAGTTTTGTATTTCAGAGGGAATAGTTTCACCGTTTATCCTACTGGTATAAAGAACTTTGTCTCTACTCCAAGTTTGATTGCCTCGTTCTGGGTGATTATCAAATGTTATTTGTCCGTCTGTTACAAACTGACGCTTTTGTAATTCGTCTAATTCGCTCCACAGTGGTGCTTCTAGTGTACTACTTCCAGCGATACGAACGTCTAATTTAGTAAAGTCTTCAAGTTTTGCAAGCGTTTGATTAATATCGTCGCCTTTTTTATGTATACCTAGTACCTTAGATGCTCTAACTGCTTGCTCTTCGGTGTCAAATGTACTTTGAATTTTATTTTCTGCAACAAGGTTAACACTGTTTTGAAACATTTTCATTACTTCAGCGTCTTCACTATTTTTTTCTATTAATTTTCTATCATAGCGTTTACCGTCAATAGTAAAATATCTTCCTCTAAATGTTCCATCTTCTATTGCTTTTCTATCTTTTTCAGATAAGTCGTCTACTGTTTTAAAATCTGAATCACGTTTTTTTAACATACCCAATAAGTCAAGTTGTCCGGTTTCTTGATTCATTGCCGCCGCCGCTAATAATTCTGGATTATTACTTGTACCATAGAATAGTTCTCTTAGAGAGCCTTCACCAGCATAAAATTTACGAAGTGCTGCCATACTTGCTCTTACTTTTTTCGGCATAATAGCTTTGCCTGCACTGAGTCCAGTTTGTGCTACACCACTTGCTGCGGTTCCGTATATACTATTGTAGCCTGCATTTAATACACCTGCTAGAGTTTGTGTAACTTTTTGATCTCCGGTAGCATGAATAACTGCAAGGTTTTGTAAGTATTGTTCAAATGCTTCTTGCCCCATTTCAACAACAGCACCTTTGCCTACTCTGCCAGTTTTTTTCAATCCGTTAACAACTAGTTCAGCACCACGTCCCAAAATATGTTTTGTTTTAATAGGTGATCTAATCATTAATCTATCAGCAACAGTATCTAATACACCGGCTGATGCTGCTATTTTCCATAGCCCGTTATGATATGCTGAATATACAGTTTGATCCATTGCTAGCTTTTCTAGAGCAGTAGCATATTCTTTGTCGGTTTCATAAACAGTGCCGTCTTCTTTAATTTGATCTGCTGCCGCTTTAAGATTAGTTTGCCAATTTGCAGTTTGTTGTAACAGCCCTGATTTGTAAGCCGCATTAATTTGGCGTTGCATTTCTTTAGCTGCGGCGCCCGAAGCCTCACCTGCGTTGAATGCTACGTTTAATGCACCGCCTGTCCACCAACTAGTACCTGCTAGTAATGCAACATCTACAATCTCACTTGGCAATTCGCCAGCCATAAGTGCAAATGCACCTCCTATTGTAGCAGTACTACCGCCTGTCATAAACAAGGCTACTTCTTCCCAACTACCAACTGCACCTGCTGTAAGATCCATATTGTCATTGAACTGTTTACTTCTCCAACTTTCAATATCTTTAGATGTTTTATCTAACCACATGGGATCATCTATAGTACCAGTTGCCATGTCAGTTAGTCTCATTTTAGTATAATCTACTTTATCTATAGCATCTATGTTTGCGTATTTGTTAAGAACTAGATCAGTAGTTCTGATTACGCCATTTACAACGTAATCTCCACCTATAGCGCCAGCTCTTGTTAAATTTGCGCCTAGTTCAACTGTTGCAGCCATTAAAGTTAAACCTATGTCATGTGCATAACTATTTTTATCGTATGTGTCTAGTTCACCTTTTTCATTTCGCATCATGCCTGGAACGGAACCATCGGCTTTCCATTGCTGTAGTGTTGCAGCGAACTTTGGATCAATTTGTCCAGGCCCTGTTCCAATTTCATATGTGTTCTCTTTGTAAGCTTCAGGATCAACTGTATCTTTACCAGTACGTTTATTTTTTGTTTTGGGTATTTCTTGTAATGTCATTAGATAAGCATCAGCCGCAGAAAAAGTAATTGTGCGAACTTGACTTTTATCAGTCTGATTATCGGTAGGTGCTTCGTTTAGTACCGGTGTAAATAATTCATTAAGACGCATATTATCACATCTCTACTGGCATATCGTCAACTACTACTGGAGCTTCGGCAGGATAATCATTTACAGCAAGATATTCCATATAGTGCTTTACTGCACTAATGCTGTCACATGCTCTAGTAATTTTTGCTTGTACCCAAGGTTCTAAATTTTCTGTGTCTTGTATCATGCCGTGTAATTCAATGCTATACTTGCTAAGTTTGTACAGTTGACTTTTAGCCATCCATCCATCTTCGTCAGTTGCATCAAGTACACCTTCTGTTAATTCGCTAGTGTATACTACTGGAGTTGTTCCTTGTGTAAGCTCAGGCTTATGTTTTTTCATCCAAAGTTTTGCTAAGTCATAGTCTTCAAACAATTTGCGTTCGATACCATTAACGTCTAAAACTTTGTACTGCTCACCTTCTTTAACAAGTTTAGGCTTATTAGGAGCAGCTTTTTCTGTTGTAATTTTATCTAATCTCATGGTTTTCTCCGGATCATTTTGTTATATACTGGTTCAACAGGCTTCGTGGCATGCTCTAGTCCTACTGCTTTCATAGCGGCTTTGTGATGTGCTTTACCCTTTTTACCTGTAAAAAGTGGCATAGCAACTGCACCTACTCCGTCAGCAGTTGTTTCCTGTATGATATCATATATCTTCATATAGTTATTTATGCGTGTTTTAATCTTTAGTGTCGCCAACCTTATGGAACAATGTAGTATGTCTATCAGCTTCTGCTTTATTGTAAGTCTCATCTATCCATTGAAAGTTTTTATCGTTTAACGATTCGTCGGTTCTTATTAAACACTGTCCGAAAGGCACGGGCCATACTACACTGAGTGCTAGCCAATCAGTTCTGCTGTATATGCTTAGTCTACTCCAAAGCCAGTGTGCAAATGGAATTTCAGGATCTATCGTAAAATCACTAAGCAAGTGTTTATCATGTGTAGCTAGTTTAACTAGATTCTTGTCCATATCTTTTATAAAATTTAACATTAATTTGCTTCTACCTAAAAAGCATAAGTCTCCAAAAAACGGCATTCCATTTCTTATACGCAACCAAGGAGTAAAAATGGTATCGTTAAATGCTTTTTGCCTTAGCATGTTTCCTAACATTTTTTGCCAATGATGATCTGCCATTGGGTTAAGCACACAATCAGTTCTTGTTTTAATTGCAATATCATATTCATCAGCATAAGGTTCAAATATCTCTGCTACGCCTGCACTAGCTAGATACATTCCAGGAAAGTTATAAGTGTGCTGACTCATTTCTGCACCTTCGTAACATACTGTGTGTTTAACATAGTCAGCTAGCAAATGCCAATCTGTATTGTGTTTTTCATTTCCATCTTTAACTTTGGCTATATGATTTGTAACCACAGTCTCATAGTCTCTTATTCGCAGGTATACAGGATTATACAAATCTTTAATTTTTTGATCTAAGTTTGGAGTACCATCGTCCCATATATCTAAAAAATAATCTACATGCATTCGTTCTTGCCAGTCTGGGAAAGTTCTTTCTCTCCACCAATATGCACTTTGTTCCATATACCGGGCTTGCCCGCTCATTAGCACAGCAATTCTCATTCGCCATCTCCATCTTCTTTGTAACCACTATCTTCGTGTACATCTGCATCTTCGTCAGAATCAATACGTCTTTTAGTATCTTCGTCGAATAAACTAGCAGCAACGATTCCCATAGCAGCTAACATGGGAACCACATAGATCATTTTATCAGTTAAGTACGCTGTTAGATAAGTTGGAACTAATACTACTATTGCTCTTACTAATGCTCTTTTCAACGAATTCATCTCTATACTGCTCATACAAGTTACCTGTTTGATCATTTATCTCTGCGAATTCAGGTATATGATCAAATAAAGTACTATGTTTATTTAAGTCGATAAATGCACTACGTTTAAAAAACTTTCTTAGTCTATCAGGATCATGTGGTTTTTGTAACTCTGCATATATAGTTTCTAACTTATTAGTTCTAGATTTAGTTTTATTTTCCCACTGTTTGGTTTTTTCAAATATATCTCGTTTAAGTGCATCAGGTAATACTTGAACACTGCACCAAGAGTTATGTACTGGGTTTAAGTTTACTTGAGCGTTTTCATTTGTCTTAGTATAATACAGTTCATATAATTCGTCAATCAGTTCAGGTAATCTTACAACGTTGTAACAGCCTATACTAGTGTTTGCAAAAGTTTGTATTCCTGCATCTCTTACCTGTTCAATATTCTTCCTTACAGTTTCCCATACTGTACCAGTTCTAATCCATTCTGCTCTTTTACCAGTTTCGTCTATACTACCTTCGACACTTAATAACTTATAGTCCCAATTTTTCCAAAGGTCTATTGGATTTTGTCCTTTGAAATCTAATTTAAGCATATTGGTGTTGTACTTTATCCTAACATCAAATCTATTAAGTTCAACTAGCTTGTTTAGTACATACCAATGCTCATTCATTATTAATGGTTCGCCGCCAGCAAAATAAATGCTTTGTACATCATGTATGTGAGTATCAATCCAGTTTTGATTAGGTAAGTGTCTAACTTTTCTTGTATCTTCATTTATTCTATTTTTCCAGTTAGTAAGCATATTATCTTGTGCTATAACTTCGTCACTAAAATTGGAAAGTTTGTTCTTAATATCCTGTGTCCACAAACTACTCCACTCGGGGTCGCACATAATACAATTCATATTACACAAATTACTCCATCGCAAGTCCCAATATTTTATCTTATAATCAGTTATTGATCCGTCGGCTCTAGTAATATTTGGGATATTATCAATAACCTCTTGTGCCCAAGGTTGCTTGTTTGCCCAGTCTCTAGGACTTGGTATTCCTAGTTTTTCATAATCAATACATTTACTACAGTCAAGTGGTAGTACACCTTTTAACATTGAACGTCTTAGTTCTTTAGCAGGTTCATCATTGAATATTTTATCAATATTGTCTTTTTTAAAGTTACCATATACTCTAATATTATCACCTCGTTGATGACAACAAGGCCAGACATCTCCATTGGGATTAATATTTACATGGCTCCACGGATAAACGCAAACTTTATCTTTTTTCATTATCTTATGGTCAGTGAGCATTGTGGAGAACATTAAATAATTTCAATATATTTGTCCATGTCTTTGGTACATTGCACACTACCATATCACAGTCATGTTTCCAAGCACATAGTCTATGTATTTTTGCTGTGTTAACATAGTAAATATGATTAGTCATGTAGTCCATAATCTGTCCATCGACTTCCCATTGTAAATGACCAGTGTGTGTTTCTTTTCCCAAAAATCCAATCAATCTGATAGTATCTCTACTTAACCACCAATGATCTCTGTGCTTGCCAAAAAAACCACCTTGGTTAAGTGTAATAATAAAAGTTCTACCAAACGGTTCAAACCAATCAAAGAAAGGATGCAAAGATTTTATTTTATGACGTGCTTCTGTAGGAACATTAAAGTCACTTTCTTTTGGTCTGTATCCATGCTTTTGTTCAAAATGAGTAAGTCCTGTAGTAGCTGTAGGAGTATCTCCTTCTAATCCATAAACAAGTACGCTTTCTCTATCGTTCATAATACCTTCTTTGGGTTGAAAAGGTCTATAATAATCTGAAGCTCTTAGAAGTGCTTTATCTTCATGCCATTGTTCTTGATTAATTTTAAAGTCTAAAGGAAACCAATCTCCTAGTGTTGCTAGTTGCAGTTCGCATACTATGTCTTCCTGACTTGGATATAATTTTGTTGGATCATCTTGGTGTATTTTCACAAAGTCATGCAGTCTCCAGTTTTTACCATGAAAGTTCTCATCGTTCATTTTTTGTTTTTTCCACGACGCATATTAAGTTGCCACTGCGCCATGCGTCTCTTTTCGCCATCGCTATTTTTAGCAATCTTTTCTAACTGTGCCAGTGTTGCATCTTTGGGTATGCCTACACGTTTGCTAAGTCCTTTACGTCCTGGCTTTTTACCATCTGCAAAGTTTTCATTTTTTTGCGGGTTTGGATTCTGTAGTGAAAAGAAATCTGTACTACCATTGCCTGTAACACTCTTTCGTACACTCCATCCCAATTGGTTAGCAAGTTTTTTTGCAAAGCGATCATATAATTTTGATCTACCGTCACTGTCATGTTCTTCTTTGTCAGCGTTAAAATCAAATTGTTGTACACGTTCAATGCCTACTTTGGATATCCATTCATTCATTATTGCTACAACTGTAGCGAATATTCTAAATGCATCTCCAGTACCTTCGAGACCCATTCTTCTGTTAACTGAAAAGTCAATACTAAAATCATCTTGACTTTCATTTCCGTCAAAGTCCATAACTAGTGGACCATTAGGTGTGTCTGCTTTTCCTACCCAAGTGCCAATTTTGCTAGGTCCTTCTAGTGTATAAGGATATGGGTTATCCATTGCTTCGTTTACTTTGTTTTTATCTAATCCTTTAAGCAGTTCGTCTTTGTTTGCACTGAAGTTGCCTTGTTTCCATTGTGTACGCAATGCTTGTAGTGTTTGACCAATTTTAGGTCCACGCTCATGTCCAAGTTGCATAAGGTCATTGCCACCTACTGGAAATTCAGGTGCTTTGAATAATTTAACATGCTGTATCATATCGTCTTGATGATTAAACCTAGCAAGTGCATCCAACAAACCTCTATCAAATCCATCTGCCATCTGATCAGTGTACCACTTTTTATCGTGTGTTTGACCTTTGTTTTGTATTAGGAAACCTAGCTTTGATTTTTCGTCATTACTCATTTTCCAACGTGGGCCTACTGATTCGTCGTTGGTTATTCTGGCAAGATTTATAACAGGATCACCGCCATCTTGTACAGTGTTTATGTCCTGTACTTGTAGTCCTATGGCATTGGTTACACCAGTTTGTGCCATAGCATCAAGTACTTGTTCTATATTATTACCGCTAAGTATTTTGCTTATTTCCATCCAAACACGTTCAACGCTCAACTGCTTTAGTCCATTAGCGTTATCACTTATAGCTTTAAGGGTTGCATCGTCAAATGTAGGATTATCTAATCTGCCTTGGAAACGAAAATAACGTAGTGTACGCAAGTAATCTTCTTTTATGCGTTCCTCTGGGTCACCAACAAAACGTGTAACTTTGTCTTGCAAGTCATCCATGCCACCATGGTAATCATACAAGTTACCTTCAAAGTCTATGCTCATAGCATTGTATGTTAGGTCTCTGCGTTTAGCATCTTCCTCCCAACTGCGAACAAATTCTACTTCAGCACGTCTACCGTCTGTTTCCACGTCTGCTCTTAGTGTGGTTATTTCAAACTCTTCGCTATTGATTATAGCAGTTATAGTGCCATGTTCAATGCCTGTCGGTATGTGCTTAACACCTGCATCATCAAACATCTTTTGCATCTCAGTTGGAGTTGCATCTGATGCTAGGTCTATATCTTTGGGTGTTTTGTTTAGTGCAAGATCTCTTACTGCACCGCCAACAACTCTTATCTCATATCCGCCTCTGTTGAATATGTTGTTGAGTTTGGCTAGTTCAGGAGTTATTTCAAATTGTTTAGTGAGCATCTCGTCTTCACCTAACGATTGGGTACTCTTACTGTATACACTAGAAGTGCCTACTATGTCAACCTTTTTTTTTGGCTCTATATCATCTTCAAACATGCCTTTGCCTTTGGCTAGTACTGTTTGCCACCAGCTTTTTGGATCTTTGTCAGATGCTGGTTGTTTTGTTTTATTTTTACCTGCCCAATTAATATGTTGTCCTATAGTACCTGCTTTATTAGTACTCGGAACATTCTCACTAACTATAGCACCACTGTTATAATTTTTTGCAATACCACTTAGTGTATCGCCTGGTCGAATAGTATATGTGCGGTTACCAGGTAAAGTTACTTTACCTCCAACCTGAATTAAATTTGGATCTTTAATACCACTTGATTTCGCTAAGTCTTGATATGTTACTGCTGACACAGTTGTGTCTTTTGATATGCCGGGTGCTGGCTTTGGTGGTTCAAACGTTTTAACATTATCATCAAACCAATCACCTGCTGTTGGATCTGGAAACGTTCCTGGTGCTTTAAGGGGTGGACCTGGTTGTACAACTGGCGCTTTAGGTTCATATGTTTTAACATTATCATCAAACCAATCACCTGCTCTTGGATTTGGCTTCGGTATAGGCGCCACGCCTACTTGTGGATTAGGGTTTTTAGGGTCATCATATGCTCTAGGTGTTGTTTCGGGTTTGTCTGCACTAGCAGTTCCTAACACTTTTTCAGCATAATTGTTTGCTCCTTCTTTGCCGCCTTTGATTGCTCCGGGTCCGCCATTATATCCTTGTAATGCTGATCTGTCATCTTTAGCACCATAAAATTCTTTTTGTGCTTTAAAGTATAACAATCCAACACGAACATTAGCACTTGGATCATTTTTTAAATCATCCATAGTATAGTTTGTTTTGTATAATCTGTTAACATCTGCTAATGCCATACTTCTAACTTGAAATGCACCATATGCTTTATTTTTTAGTTTCACATCGCCAACAAGAACTTTGCCATCTTTTGTAGTATGTCTATGTCCACTTTCTTGGTATGCAATAGCTCTTGCTACAGTTGGTGATACTCCTAATTCATCTGCAATAGCATTTATCATTGCTAATAAATTTGGTCCTCTTACTTCATTTAATGAAGTAGTAGCTCGATCAAATATTCCATTTTTTAAACTTTCTACAGGAAACTGTTTGTTACTTGTTTTAAAGTTTTTCTTACGCATTACAGTTTTAGCAATCATTTCAAGTTCTTTTCCATTCCAGCGTAGTGCAAATGGAATGTTAATATCCGACTCTAAGTCTTTCATTACAGCTTCAGCATCTGGACCAAGCTGTGCAATAGGTTTGCCCCAACGCTTATACTCTTTAGCAAATAATCTGCCTAGTTCTTGTATAGTAATAGGTTCACCGTTACGGTCATCATTAGCTCTATCAATAAAGTGACGTGTAAACTCTACATCAATACCAATACGACTAAACACGTTATCAATAACACGTTCGAGTGCATTAAGTTCGCCTTGTGTTACATCTTCTGTTCTAACCATCGAGTCAAGTGGCATGTTGTGTATATCTCTATACATCTTTTCAAGGGTTTTTGGACTGAATCCAAAGCTCTTTGCCACTTCAAATGCATAACTGCCTATGCTATGTCTATCACCTTTGCTTTGTACTAGTTTGTGCATAGTATCCAACATTGCTTGTATGTATCTACCACGCTGTTGATCTTTTAACTGTGCTAACAGTTCTTTCTTGGTAATGTCTTCTCTGAGATAAGGAAGATCAAACCAATGTTTAAACCATTCGGGTGTTCCCACCTCAATACCTTTTTTCTTTTCCGCCCGTCTTGTTTCAGTGCCTGTGACACTTATATTTTCTGATAGTCCTAAGTTAAATGCTTGATTAGGAGTTGCTCCCTTAACGCCTAGTGGCTTAGGCTTTCCGTCTTTATTCATAGGAAACAATTTCTTTGCTTGTCGTTCTGTTTCACCAGGCTTAACATCAGGTGTAGTGTTTTGTTTAGTAATTTTCCCAACACCTGCTTCTTTTACAGCATTCTCAGTTTTACCAAATTGTGAAAAATTACCACTACGCTGTGTAAGTGGTTTTGGAGGCTTAACTGCATCACGTGGAATGCCAGCCGCTTTGCTTAGTTTAGTTGCATCTTTATCTAAGTTACCAACATAGTCACGCATACCTTTGTTAGTAATCTGCATCATATCAACACTAGGTTTTTGGTCTATTTTACTTTTCATCACCATATGTTGTGCTTGCTTATACAAAGCCGCATCTTTTTTAGTAATAGGTACGTTGTCTTTACTATTATCGAATTCGTTTAATTTCATGATATCATCGTCAATAATTGCAGTATCGCCTGCGGGTTTATAGTTTGTCTTCTTGCTGTAAGGCTTTGCACACTTCGTCTCATTAGATCAGCATCGTCTGGTTGAATAATCTGTTTGCTTTCAAAATCTTGTATTCTACCATATATTCTTGCTACGTCAATTGGAAGTTCTTCTTGCTGTTCATTTTCTGTAACAGATTCGTTTTCTATGTTACGACTGTTAGTTCCGCCTTTTTTGCGTATTGCTTGTAAGTCATCTAGTGCTTGTACTAGTGCCGAGAGTTTTGCAGGCAATACTTTGTTTTTGTTAAGTTGATAATCTGCATTACGAACACCTTGTACACCTTGTGACATTTGTTTTACTAGTTCAGTTGTTTGGTCAATAACGTTTTTTGTTAGTCCGTCGATACTCATAGTACCATAACCTGGTACTGCAACTATACTTTTGTTTGGTTCGTCTTTGTTGAAGTCGTATAGTTCCTCTGTGTAAATGTCTTTGTATGTCACTTTAGGAAACTTTCTTACTAGGTCTAATAATTCATCAGCATCAATATCTATTTTAAATACTTCAACACTGTTTCTTGTATTAAGTGCTACTAACCATCTATGATGTCCGTCAATGATGTAGTTGTCTTGACTAGCAATTACTGGCTTTTTAGGTGTGCCTGCTTGCATTTTATCTAATTGTCTTTCTACACCATCTTTACTAAACTCACCTTGTGTTGCTTTGAGTTGATTAGCTTGCATTACTTGTTTAGTAAAGTCAGCACCATTTGCTTTCAAATAATCAATGAACTCAGGATAGTCTTTTGTAGCTACTTGTGGCATTTCACTACGTTTAATGCCTTTAGTATCTTTGCTATCTGGTTTTTCTATTTTTAGTTCACCAATTCTCATACTACCACTCTCTACACGACCAGTAACGTGCCTTAGTTTTTGGTCCTGGGCTATCACAGTTATGTCTAGCTCTAAATGATTTTCTAGCACCGGGATTGCTTTTTCTAATACGCATTGCTTTACCTTTAACACTAGTACCACCGTGTCCAAAGTTAACTTTTTTAACATTGCCTGTCTTAGGATCTTTAACATAAACCTTAAACTTCTTAACATCGCCTTGCATAGGCTTGTTTAGTTTAACTTTACGTCCTTGGTACTCTGCTTCGAACAAATCACTTTCATCAATGCTGTATGCTAGATAGCCATATTCTTCATGAAAGTCTTGAGTATCCTCAAGTGTAACTTCTTCGTCTAGTTGTGTAACTTCATTTATTAACATCGTAAAAAAATCCTTGGCAAATAATTGTTACATGTATTTACCAAGGAAAGAGTTTTATTGTTTTATAATTTTATTATGCTAACGTTATAAGAACTGATTCGTTGACTACAGCGCCAGTACGGTTCCAAGGTACTTTTACTCCATCTGAAAACTGTGTTCCTGTATCTGCTACAAGTGTGCAAGTTCTACCTGAAATCTTACTTACAAAGTAAGTTCCGCTTCCTCCATCAGTGTCTCTAACTTTGATAGACACTTCGCCAGACGCATTTGGTGTTCTTGCTACTAGTGTACATACTTGGTCTGGTTGACCAGTAGTTGCTACTAGAAAACGCTTTGCACCTTTCTGCTTGACTATATGAGCATCACCATGTAGTGAGTCAGTGAATGCGGCTGGTGCCCATTGGCCTCCGCCATCTACTTCCGCGGCGTCTGCTCGAGGGCCGAAATTCATCT
>TARA_R110002074_G_scaffold86875_4_pt1 | contig 14888 bp, 10 predicted proteins | sample TARA_R110002074 | Tara Oceans TARA_R110002074 (sample SAMEA4397215) | marine metagenome | biome: Polar Biome; feature: [MIX] marine epipelagic wind mixed layer (ENVO:01000061); material: water (ENVO:00002006), including particulate matter (ENVO:01000060) such as... | depth 10-100 m
TGAAGAAATAATCACAGAAGCCGCTATTAAGGCAGATTCAATTCACTTCTTCGTAAGCTTTCAATTAATTAATGCTTTAAACGATTTTGATAAAAACAGGTGGGTACCTATTCGAAATATTACAACCGCATAGTTTTTAGATAAATCCGTTTTCTTTAGCATGTGCGATTGCCTCCTCTGTTTTATTCACCATTAAAAAAGGAATATCCTTGAAGTCTAAAAATAGATTTTCAATACGCTTCATTCGTCTTGAATGGTTGACACTACGCAGGTAAATTGCTTTTATTCTCCCTGGAAACACATTGGAAATTTCTTGGTAAATATCTCCATCTTTCTCTCCACTATCACCAATTAATATAAATGGTAAATTAGGATATGCTTTTAGCAGATTACTAATTTCTCGTTGCTTTTGCGGTTTCTCATCGTTCTTTTTACGCATTCTAAAACTGGCCATACTACGCAATAAAATAGGACCTTTTGGAAAGTTATTCGTTTTTAAAAATAGTTCAAGATATCGATATAAATTCCATGGGCTATGACTTACATAAAATAAAGGGTTTGCCTCACTACCAGTTTTTCCATTGTGGAGTTTCATGTAAAAATCGGAAGCCCCATCAAGTTGTCTTCGTTTAGTGGCTCTTTTAAACATCGTATTTAGTATCACCTTCCATTTCAATGAAGAAACCACACCAGTGTGTAAAATAGTATCGTCGATATCACTAATGACCCCAAATTGAGCATTCTCACTAGGAATTAGCATTTCACCAGGAAATCGGTTTTGTAGCACTATTTCCCTTTTTAAATTCGGATTATTGAATGACAGTTCAAAATTCAGCCAACCCTCATCATTTGCTAAGTTTTGAAGTCCCTCAATATTTTTATCAATTAAATAATACCCATCATCATCAGTTGTTCCTTCTACCGTTTCTCCGTTTGAAAAAGTAATTTTAAGAGTTGTATTTCTAACTTCATCTGTTTCAAATCGCTTCCAAGTATTTCCCATTAAATTGAAAATACCTTTCTGATCCAAATCAATATTTTCATCCTCGATGGCACGACCACGCACATATAGCCGGGTTGCAGTGCCGTATGATTGAAAATTAATAATTTGAAGTTTATCTTTCTTAAAAATACCCATGGTGTTAAAATTACGGTCTTTCGACAACCTTTAAAATTTTTATTTCAACAAAAACCACATTTAAGCTACTACATAAACCATTTTCGAGGGTCCTAATCAAATATAAAGGCATTTCACTCATTGAAAACCACCATTGACTCATTGCTCGTTTCTTACTCCCCTTCTAAAGAATAGCTTTATAAAAGCAAAAATATAATAACCGCACTTGTTCTCAACAAGTCTAAATTTCTAAATTATGGAACCAAAAAAAAATCCACAGAAAGACCTCAACAAAAAAAGTAGTATGTATTTCGTATTCGGGCTTCTATTAGTATTAGCTATGGTTTTTATAGCCTTAGAATGGAAAACTTACGATACTATTTATGACTTTGATATCGGTCTTAATAAGGCAGATAAAACTATTATTGAAGAAGCACCTATTTTTAAGTTAGAAATAATTCAACCACCAAAACCTCCAGTTATGCCAACGGAGATAGAAATTGTCGAAGATAATGACCCAATTGAAGAAACATTAATAGAAACAACCGAAGCTAACCCAGATACTGAAATCTTAGAAGCTTCAGATATAGAAGTTATTGACGTACCAGTTGAAGTAGATGTAAATTGGGTAACCATTGAAGAAGTACCTGTTTTTCCTGGGTGTGAAAATGAAAAAGACAAACGCGCTTGTTTTAATGAAATGATGCAAAAGCATATTCGAAAAAACTTTAGGTACCCAGAATTAGCACAAGAAATGGGACAACAAGGTAGGGTGAACACTCAATTCATGATTAACAAAGACGGAAGCATCGGTTCAATTAGAAAAAGAGGCCCTCATAAGTTATTAGAAAATGAGGCTGTTAGAATTCTATCAAAGCTTCCAAAAATGACCCCTGGAAAACAACGAGGAACTGCCGTAAAAGTTTCTTTTAGTATTCCAATTACATTCCAATTACAATAAGTAGCGGCATAAAAAAACCATCAGCAATGCTGATGGTTTTTTTACATTCTAAGTATTAATTATTTATTAATCTCTACTTTTTCAATTGTTACTTCAGTCGATGTTCCTTTGTTAAGGACATTTGCTTTTTCAAATGCAGCCAATTGCGCTTCTACTTCAGCTTTAGTTCCATTATAGACAACTTTTTCAGTTATCGTTTCGCCATTAACCGTTGTTGTATAAGTAACTGTCGCTTCCGCTAAATCATTATTTTCAACATTTAACTCAACAGTAATTTCGTTTGTATCGTTTTGCATAGCAACACCCTCTTCAGCATGTCCGCCTAATATCGGAGCAATAACCAACCCAATTAAACACGTTAATTTAATTAAGATGTTCATTGAAGGACCTGATGTATCTTTAAAAGGATCACCAACTGTATCACCTGTTACTGCAGCTTTGTGAGCTTCAGAACCCTTATAGGTCATTTCACCATTAATCTCAACACCTGCTTCAAAAGATTTCTTAGCATTGTCCCAAGCACCGCCTGCGTTATTTTGAAATATAGCCCATAATACACCTGAAACAGTAACACCAGCCATATAACCACCTAACATCTCTGCGATAGCCAATTTGTTCATTCCGAATAATAATGGAGCGAAAGCAATCAATAACGGGAAACCGATAGTTAATAAACCTGGCAACATCATTTCTCTAAGCGAAGCTTGCGTAGATATCGCAACACATTTATCATATTCTGGCTTACCCGTACCTTCCATAATTCCAGGAATTTCTTTAAACTGACGTCTAACTTCCTGAACCATTTCCATTGCGGCTTTACCAACAGCGTTCATCGCTAAGGCAGAAAATACTACTGGCACCATACCACCAACGAATAACATTGCTAATACCGGAGCTTTGAATATGTTTATACCATCAATACCAGTGAATGTTACATAAGCAGCAAACAATGCTAAAGAAGTCAATGCTGCAGAAGCAATGGCAAAACCTTTACCAGTAGCAGCTGTAGTGTTACCTACTGAATCTAATATATCCGTTCTTTCTCTTACGATAGGCTCTTGCTCACTCATTTCTGCAATACCACCAGCATTATCAGATATTGGACCGAAAGCATCAATCGCCAACTGCATAGCCGTAGTTGCCATCATAGCCGAAGCTGCCAAAGCAACACCATAGAAACCTGCAAATGCATATGAAGACCAAATTGCGGCAGCAAATAACAATACAGAAGGAAATGTTGAAATCATGCCTGTAGCTAAACCTGCAATAATATTTGTACCAGCTCCTGTAGAAGATTGCTGTACAATCTTTAAAATCGGTGCTTTTCCTAATCCTGTGTAATATTCAGTTACCGAAGAGATAACAGCACCTACAACTAAACCTACCAATGTAGCATAGAAAACTCGCATTGATGATATTTCTAAAAGACCTTCACCAAAGAATTCCATTTTCATAGTTTCTGGAAGCATCCAAGTCACTAATCCAAAACAAGAAATGGCAACAAGTACAATAGATGTCCAGTTACCAATATTTAAAGCGCCCATAACTTGGGCTTCTTTTGCATCGTTACTTTTTATTTTCACCAACATTGTACCGATGATAGATATAATGATACCCGCACCAGCAATTGCCATTGGCAATAAAATTGGGCCAATACCACCGAAAGCATCAGAAATACTTCCGCCCATATCTTTTATCACATAATTACCCAAAACCATAGCGGCCAAAACAGTAGCTACATATGACCCGAATAAATCTGCTCCCATACCTGCAACATCCCCTACGTTATCACCAACGTTATCAGCAATAGTAGCTGGATTACGAGGATCATCTTCTGGTATACCCGCTTCTACCTTACCTACTAAATCTGCACCAACATCTGCAGCCTTCGTATAAATACCACCACCTACACGCGCAAACAGAGCAATAGATTCAGCACCTAATGAAAAACCTGCTAGTGTTTCTAGAACAATTGTCATGTCCATTGTAGTGGTCCAAACACCACCCATAAAAAACTGGAAAAAGATGATGAAAAATATTGTTAGACCTAAAACAGCTAAGCCTGCAACACCAAGACCCATAACAGTACCACCACCAAATGAAATTTTCAATGCATTAGGCAAACTTGTACGAGCAGCTTGTGTAGTACGAACATTCGTTTTAGTAGCAATTTTCATACCTATATTTCCTGCAAAGGCTGAAAATATAGCTCCAAAAATGAATGCTACTACAATTAACCAATGTGTTGTTGGCACTACAAATGAAACTATAGCAAGTAAAACACTTACAATTACTACGAATATGGATAAAAGTTTATATTCTGCACTTAAAAAAGCTAAAGCACCTTCATAAATGTAATCTGATATTTCTTTCATTTTTCCATCTCCAGCATCTTGTTTCATTACCCAAGACCTCTTGATACCCATATATATTAGGCCTAAAATAGCCATTACTATTGGCATATAAATCATTAGTGACTCCATTTAATCTGTTGTTTGTTTAATTATAAAATTAGCCCGGCAAAAGTAGTAAATTAGAATAGAATAAAAAAAGCCACTTTTTTATACAAAAAGTGGCCATTTAATCAAATGAAATTATTTAAATCACAAAAGTTCGTTTTGCTTTATGCTCACTTTCGTTATATCTCTTCACACATTCGTGGTAGATTTCAATTGCTTCTTTAGCATCTCCCCAGCCGCCTGTATCAACTTTTTTCTCTTCTAAGTCTTTATATACTTGAAAGAAATGTTCTATTTCTTTTAATCTATGCGGATTTAAATCACTGATATCATTATTGTTACTCCAAATTGGGTCAGAAACTGGCACACAGATAATTTTCTCATCTGGCCCTTTTTCATCGGTCATATGAAATACACCGATTGGCTTCACTTCCATTACCGTCATTGGATAAGTAGGTTCTGTCCCCATAACCAAAACGTCAAGTGGATCTTTATCCAAAGCCAAAGTTTCTGGAACAAACCCATAATCACCAGGATACATCATAGAAGAAAAAAGCATACGATCAAATCGAATTTTATGTAATGCAAAATCGTATTCATATTTATTTCTACTTCCTTTAGGAATTTCTATTAACACATCAAAGGTCAATGCTTTAGCTGCTGCCATATATTTTGTTGTTAAATTTATAGTTGTTTATGAAACGGTACTTCTTCGCTATAATTGTAAAAATTAAATGAATTAAAAGACAAATCCAAATGTACCAGTAACTCCGAAGGGCCTTGCATCTGGATTATCTAAATAATTACCTCTAAAATTAAAATCTAGTCTAAATATCTTGAAAATATTACCTACACCGAAAGAATATTCATAATATATCTTTTCTGATGGCGCTCGTAATGAAGTATTTACTGTAGCTGGCGCGCTCAAAGCTTTATTAGCATCAGATAAATCACCCCACACTCCACGAATGGCTACAATCTCTCTGAGATTATATTTTCTAAGGAATGGTATTCTTGAGAAAAACCGTCCATTAAAATTATGCTGCAAATGAACAGCCGCATAGGTATCGGTTACAAATTCGTAAAAATCTAAATTAGGAAACGTGCCGTAGTTAGAGAAAAAAGTTTGATTCCCCGGCACCACACTTAAAAGCCCTAAAGGAACTTCTCCGAATGTTTTACCAATCTCTATAGTACTTAACAACCTACCAAAGCCACCTAACTGCCAAGGTTGACTATATGAAAATTGAAGTTTACTATAATCAAAATCACTATCAAGCACACCCTTTGTCCCTTTAGTGAAGTTTAATAATATGGTACTATACGTATCATTAACATCGCGACGTTCAACACCATAACCAATAGTCTTTTTACCTGGTGTATATAGAATAAGCGCATTAAAATCGAATTGTCGTATTTCAGACGAAACCCCTGTAGGTGATTCTAGATCCACATAATCCAAGCTAAAATCATTTGGCAATGCAGAACTTAATGTTCTAAAGGTACCACCCGCAGAAAATTTAATATTAGTTAGCGGTTCAATTTCGAAATTAAGTGCACTCAGGTTAATATTGGTTAATCTATTATTAGCGCCAACCGTTAATAAAGATGATGATGCAATACTACGTCCCAAAACATCATTTGTCGCCGTTAAACTAACACCAAGCTGTTCAATATCTCTTCTATTTCCTCCTGATATGATTAACCTACTATTTCTATCTACTAAAAATTTACCGGCAAGACCATGCTTAAATTTTTGATCTTTAAACCCGTAAGCCGTATAACCTTCAATTCGCCAAGGGTCGTTTTGACCATAATATGTTCTTGCCCCAACTCTTACCCTAGGACCTTCAGCATTATTGTAACCAAAAACATCATAAACCGAACCTAAATCTAGATTCCATTTGTCAATTTCAACATAACCAGACCCCAAGATACTTACCAAGTTATAATATGATTTAAATTTAGGAACCGTTTTGAGGGTATCTAATAATTTGTAGATTCCTTTTTCATCTTTATTTAACGTTTCTAGTCTATTTTCCTCCCAAAATGCATCATCTTTTAATATCTGATTAACGTCTAATGGATTACGTTCTTTTCTATAAGCCTCCCTTGGCTTAGGTTTATTAAAATCATAATTATCATAAACCGTAGTTCGTTTACCATACAAACCCCTAGACTCCTCTTTCTTATTAAAACTGAAGTCGCTTAACATATAATCTCGCTTCAGTAGAAAAACGGAATCATTGACTACTTCAAAATCTTGCTCAATATAAATTTCTTTAACCCAGTTGATATTCGCGCTCTTGGTAACCTGAAGATTTATATTTTTAATGGCATATGTAGAATCATTAACCCAAAAATCACCTTTAAATGTCAGTTCGTTTTTACGTCGAGGGTAGAATACAATATTATAACACCACTTGTTATCTATAAAAGCACTGTCGCGCAAGGCATAATTATAGGTATCAACACCAGTTCTAGATAAAGGACTAGTAAAACTTTTATCGAAAAATTTTAGGTAATTATTGTAGACATCATACTCTTGATACAAATCTTTGACAAATGCTATAATAGCTTGGTTGTTTTCAAAACCAGAATTCTTATTTCCTAAAACATCTTCCTTTTCTTCATTAAGTTTATTATCACCGTAAACTTTAGAAAATGTTTCATTCAAGAAAATTGGCAAATAGGTTTTTCCCGTAATTCTAGAAGTATCTAAATCTTTAAATACAAATTCTAGTCCTTTAAACACCTTACTTTTTATTAATGAACTGTCTATCGTATTTAAATCAAACTCAACTTTTTCATATTTATCAAAAGCATACTGGTTGAATTGTCGAACCCCGTTTTGCCTTTTCTTTGCCCAAATTTTACGAAGAATATCTACAGCAGGGTTATTCTTTTTAGATTGTTTCCCTGCTATTAAAACCACCTCATTTAGCTGCTCAGCCGACTCTGTAAGTGTAATTTTCAAATTATACATTACCCTAGAAGTGAGTTCAAGCTCGTATTCTGTATATCCTATAAATGATATGATTGCTGTACTATAGTTGTTTTCAGATTCTAAATAAAATCTACCATCATCATTTGTGATTGTGCCCTCGGTAGAATTCTTAAACAAAACATTCGCAAACGACACTGGTTCGCCTTGCTCATCTATAACAATACCCCCCAGCTTTGTTTGAGCGTGGGTTATAAAAAAACAAAAACTGACTATTACAAAGAATATATTTTTCATCAAAAATATTGGTTGACCTGCATTTTTTTATATCAAATTACCTATCAATAAAAAAAGCTTCTCCAGACTTGGTCGGAGAAGCTAAGATACTTTTACAAAAGTATATTTTATTTATATAATACTTTTTTAACAGCCGCAATAACATCATTATAATTCGGCAACCACTCAGCTAATAAAACAGGTGAATATGGTGCCGGTGTATCGGCTGTGTTTATTTTAACAATAGGAGCATCTAAATAATCGAACGCATTTGCTTGAATATGATATGTAATTTCAGTAGCAACATTGCCAAATGGCCAAGCTTCTTCTAAAACCACCAAGCGATTAGTCTTCTTCACCGACTTAAGAATTGCTTCGTAATCTAAAGGCTTAACGGTACGCAAATCAATAATCTCACAACTAATACCTTCTTTCTCTAATTCATCTGCAGCTTTATCAGCTTCTTTAATAATCTTACCAAAAGATACAATGGTAACATCTTTTCCTACACGACGAATATCAGCTACACCTAATGGTATAGTGTAATCTCCTTCGGGAACTTCACCCTTATCACCATACATTTGCTCAGACTCCATAAAAATGACAGGATCATTATCGCGAATTGCTGCTTTTAATAATCCTTTTGCATCCGCAGGATTAGATGGCACAACCACTTTTAAACCAGGACAGTTAGCATACCAACTTTCAAAAGCTTGTGAATGCGTTGCTCCCAATTGACCCGCAGAACCAGTAGGACCTCTAAATACTATAGGACAAGGAAACTGCCCGCCAGACATTTGTCTAATTTTAGCTGCATTATTTATAATTTGATCTATACCTACTAAAGCAAAATTGAAGGTCATGAATTCAATAATTGGCCTATTACCCGTCATGGTAGAACCAACTCCTATTCCTGCAAAACCAAGTTCTGAAATTGGTGTATCTATGACTCTCTTAGGTCCAAATTCATCCAACATTCCTTTGGAAGCTTTATAGGCGCCATTATATTCTGCTACCTCTTCACCCATCAAATAGATAGACTCGTCCTTTCTCATTTCTTCGGACATTGCCTCGGCTATTGCTTCTCTAAATTGTAGTGTTTTCATCTATCGAAAATATTAATCTTTGTTATATGCTAGAAAGCAAGCAAAAATAGGAAATATAATGTCAATTAATAGAACGCTCTATTTAAAAAAAGTTATAAAATTTACTATGCACGCATAGTAAATTTAGAATTAAATAGTTATCTTCGTCGTCATTGAATTAAAGTTTTACACATGAAGATATTAGTTTGTATAAGTAATGTTCCAGATACTACCTCTAAAATAAATTTCACCGATGGCGATACCAAATTCGACACCAATGGAGTGCAATTTGTTATCAATCCAAATGATGAATTCGGATTGACGAGAGCAATGTGGTTTAAGGAAAAACAAGGAGCTACCGTGCATATTGCAACTGTTGGCGGTCCAAGTGTTGAACCTACGATGCGTAAAGCATTAGCAATTGGTGCAGACGAGGCTTTTAGAATAAATGCCGAACCTACCGATGGATTTTATGTTGCACAACAATTGGCCGAAGTAGTTAAAAACGGAGGCTATGATTTAGTGATAGGTGGTAGAGAATCTATTGACTATAACGGCGGAATGGTGCCTGGCATACTGGCTTCATTATCTAACATGAATTTTATAAACTCTTGCATCAATCTCGAAATTGATGGTAATAACGTTACTGCAGTTAGAGAAATTGATGGTGGTAAAGAAAAATTAAGTAGCTCACTGCCTCTTGTTGTTGGAGGGCAAAAAGGTTTAGTAGAAGAAAGTGATTTACGTATACCGAATATGCGTGGCATTATGATGGCTAGAAAAAAAACCTTGAGTGTTTTAGAACCTGTTGTTGGTTTTAAAGCTACTGAAGACAAAAAATTCGACAAACCAGCGGCAAAAGGCCAGGTTAAACTTGCCGATAACGTAGATCAATTGATAGATCTACTACATAATGAGGCTAAAGTCATTTAATATCTCGCAAGCCGGGTACTAATTAAAAAGAAAGAAAAATGTCAGTTTTAGTATATACAGAATCAGAAAAAGGTAAATTTAAAAAGAATGCACTTGAAGTTGCCTCTTACGCATCAGCCGTTGCAAAAATGATGGGAACCACTGTTACCGCAGTTGCTTTCAATAGCACCGATAATGAGTTGCTAGGCAATTATGGTGTTTCTAAAGTTTTAAATGTTAAAGATGAATCTTTGGCAATATTTAACGCCGGCACTTATGCAGCATCAATTGCACAAGCTGTTAAAAATACAGACGCCAAAGTTGTTATTCTTAGCTCTAGTACCGACACAAAATATTTAGCACCATTACTAGCAGCGAAATTATCTGCCGGGTACACACCTAACGTTGTACAAGCACCTGATAGCACTTCGCCATTCATGGTTAAAAGAACCGCATTCAGTAATAAAGGATTCGCTCACACTCAAATAGATACTGATATTAAAATTATCGGTGTATCTAACAATGCATTTGGTGCTCACGAAAACAAGACCACTATTACTGTAGAGCAAATTAGTGGTACTTCAGATGAAAATACGAACAACACTAAATCTGTTGAAATCGATAAAGTTGTAGGTAAAGCTACGATTGCAGATGCTGATATTGTTGTATCCGCAGGACGAGGAATGAAAGGACCAGAAAACTGGGGAATGATTGAAGAACTTGCCGATATACTTGGTGCTGCCACAGCATGCTCCAAACCAGTTTCTGATCTTGGTTGGAGACCACACGGCGAACATGTTGGTCAAACAGGAAAGCCAGTAGCAAGTAATCTTTACATCGCTATTGGTATATCTGGAGCAATTCAGCATTTGGCAGGAGTAAGCGCTTCAAAAACAAAAGTTGTAATCAATAATGACCCCGAAGCACCATTTTTTAAGGCTGCCGATTACGGTATAGTTGGAGATGCCTTTGAAGTAGTTCCAGAATTGATTGAAAAATTAAAGGTTTTTAAAGCTCAAAACGGCTAATTTTTTGTTATTTTGTGCCCCTTAAAGGGCTGTTCAGATAGTTGGAGCCCCAAGTATTTTGAACAGCCTTTTTTAGTTAAAGATATATGAGTCTAGTACGTTTAAAAATAAAAGGTATTTCCTATAGCCAAACTCAAAATGGTGCCTATGCACTGATTTTGAATGAGGTAGAAGGTGATAGAAAGTTGCCAATAGTTATTGGCGCTTTCGAAGCTCAATCTATTGCAATTGCTTTAGAGAAAGAGATAAAGCCCCCAAGGCCCTTAACACACGACCTTTTTAAGAATTTTTCAGATAGGTTCGATATTGTTATCAAACAAGTTATCATTCACAAATTAGTGGATGGCGTTTTTTATTCTAGTATCATTTGTGAAAGAGACGGAATAGAAGAAATTATAGATGCAAGAACAAGTGATGCTATCGCATTGGCTTTACGTTTTAATGCTCCTATCTTTACTTATAAGACTATATTGGATAAAGCTGGAATTTTCCTAAAATTCTCATCCAAGGACAAAGAGAAAAAAGATAACGACGATAGTATAATGGTAGATGAAATTCTACAAGAAGGAGAAACTATAGAAATAGAATCTGGAGCTTCCGACGGTTATACTGAACTCACTATAGATGAACTTGAGGCAGAATTAAAGAAGGCAGTCGCCAATGAAGACTACGAAAAGGCGGCAAAATTAAGAGATGAAATCTCGAAGCGCAACTAAACAATAAATTACAGTTTATGAAAAAGGGCAAATGGTTGCTATTTTTTGCACTAATACTTACCTCAATAACATTTGCTCAAGACATAGAAGTGACGCAAGTACTGGACAACAGCGTTGACACTACTTTGGTTGATGATGCTATAACAGCAAATGTTATGGACATGGAACCAAATGACGGGTTCTCTCTTAATAGCCTTGGAAGAGGTATTTTAGGTATGTTGGTTTTGCTATTGCTCGCTTTCTTATTTAGTTCTAACAGAAGAGCAATTAATTGGAAAACCGTCGGCATTGGTTTAATACTGCAATTAGTAATTGCTATTGGAGTTCTTAAAGTCCCTTTTGTACAATTAGTTTTTGAACAGATTGGAAGAATATTCGTAAGTATCTTAGAATTTACTCGTGCAGGAAGTAAGTTTCTGTTTGAAGGACTTGTTGTAGATACAGGTACTTTTGGCTACATATTCGCATTTCAAGTATTACCAACAATCATATTTTTCTCAGCTTTAACTTCTTTACTATTCTACTTAGGAATTATTCAAAAAGTAGTAAAAAGTTTAGCTTGGTTATTGTCTAAAAGTTTAGGAATATCAGGACCAGAAAGCCTATCCGTTGCCGGTAATATATTTCTAGGTCAGACCGAAGCACCATTACTTATAAAAGCATATTTGGAGAAAATGACACGTTCAGAAATTCTTCTTGTAATGATTGGTGGTATGGCTACTGTAGCTGGCGCTGTTTTGGCCGCCTATATAGGATTTTTAGGCGGTGAAGATGAAATGTTGCAACTGGTTTTTGCTAAACATTTACTAGCTGCTTCTGTAATGGCAGCACCCGGAGCAATTGTAATTTCAAAAATCCTCTACCCACAGACCGAAAAAGTAAATAGTGATATTCATGTTTCATCTGAAAAAATTGGTTCGAATGTATTAGATGCCATTGCCAACGGAACTACTGAGGGCTTAAAATTAGCGGTTAATGTTGGTGCAATGCTTTTGGTTTTTGTAGCTATCATCGCCATGGTTAATGGAATTCTAGAATGGACTGGAGATTTTACCCATTTAAATTCTTGGATTGCCGAAAACACATCGTATCAAAAATTTTCACTTGAAGCAATTTTAGGTACAATTTTCGCACCTTTAATGTGGCTTATAGGTGTTGCAAATGAAGATATTATGCTGATGGGTCAGTTATTGGGCATCAAATTAGTGGCAAGCGAATTTGTTGGCTATATTCAGCTGGCAGAATTAAAAGATTTAGCCACCCTACCACATTTAAAATACAATAAATCGGTAATTATGGCTACCTATATGCTATGTGGCTTTGCCAACTTTGCCTCTATAGGCATTCAAATTGGAGGTATTGGTTCACTCGCCCCAAGTCAAAGAAAAACCTTATCAGAATTTGGAATGAAAGCTGTTTTAGGCGGATCACTAGCCTCTTTACTTTCTGCTACTATTGCAGGCATGATTTTAGGATAAAACCATATACTTAGTTAGCATCATGCTAATTATCAAATACATATGTATTTTTAGCATTCTTTATTTGTACTTAGTCGATGTAAATGATTTACTTAAATATTATTTAATAACTTCCCGTTCCCCAATTAAATTTCAACTTTTTCATTGCCTTAATTTAGGCACTTGAAATATAAATCTTAAAATTGGAATGAAGTATTATTTTATATTTTTCCTCTTGCTACCTTTAAGTGGCAAAACTCAAAACATTGGAGATTTCATTTCGGTTAATCCAGTATCCCAAAATTCTAATTTTGTATTTCCCTCTACCCATACGTTTCAGTCCATTATCTCAAGAGGTGATGCATTAACGCAAGGTGGAACATTACCTGGAAATACAGACTTTACTGGCTATGTTCCCATTGGAGGAAGCAGTGAAAATGGCTACCTAAGCATTAATGCTGAACTTGTACCAGGTGCGGTTTCCATTCTGGACATTAACTTTAATTCAACTACACAATTATGGTCAACATCACTTTCTGCGAGCGTAGATTTTAGCAATGTTGTTTTTACTATGGCCAATTGCTCTGGAACGGTTACTCCATGGAATACTATAATTAGTTGTGAAGAATACACCTCAAAAGAATTAGAAGGCACAATTCCTTTAGACAATAATAATGATGGATATCATGATGTTGGTTGGGCAGTTGAAATAAACCCTGCCACCAAAACTGTTATCGATAAGCGTTGGGCTCTCGGAAACTTTAAACATGAAAATTTAGTCATTCATAGTAACCTGAGAACCGCCTATCAGGGTGCAGATGCTACAGTCGGATACCTCTATAAGTTTGTTGCCGATGCCGCCCAAGATTTAAGTAGCGGAAAATTATATGTTTATAAGGGACTTAAAAACGGACCTGGAAATTGGATACTTTTAAACAATACCACAAAAGCAGAACGTAACACCACTGTTGACCAAAGCGCTGCCGTGGGAGCTACAGTTTTTAATGGTATTGAAGATGTTGAAATAGGACCTGATGGCTTTATATATTTTGCGGTAAAAAGCGAAGATCAAGTATATCGATTTCAAGATTCTAATCCAATTACTGGAACCACAGTAATCAATATGGAAACATTTGTTGGTAATACATCTTACAATATTACTCATGCTGGTGGTACAACTAGTGTAAATTGGGGTTATGGAAATGACAATCTAGCTTTTGATAATGATGGTAATCTTTGGGTTTTACAAGATGGTGACAACAACTATATATGGGTAGTAAAAAATGGTCATACTCAAGTGAATCCAAAAGTTGAAATTTTTGGAATTCCTCCTGATGGCGCAGAACCTACCGGAATAACCTTTTCTCCGGATTTTCGATTCTTATTCATGTCTATTCAACACCCAAATTCTGGCAATAATTCTACAACCCAAACTGATGCCGCCGGAAATGAGGTCCCTTTTGACAAAGATATTTCGTTAGTCATCGCTCTTGAAGGAAATTTGGGAACCACAACAGAATATACATGGTATTTAGATGCCGATGGGGATGGATATGCTATAGCCCCTACTGTTACTAGCAGTAATAGCCCTGGATTTGGATATACGCAAAATGTGCTACCCCTAACAGATTGTAACGACAATGACCCTAATGTGTTCGAGGTTGCAACTTGGTACTTAGATGCCGATGGAGATAATTATGCTGTTACACCTACAATACAAAGTTGTAACTCTCCAGGAACTGGATATACCCGAAATGTACTTCCCTTAACAGATTGTGATGATAATGACCCTAATGTGTTTGAAGTTGCAACTTGGTACTTAGATGCCGATGCGGATGGATACACTGCCTCCAACAGCATTGAAAGTTGTACTAGCCCAGGAACTAATTATACAAATATAGCTTCTTCAGTTATAGATTGTGATGATACCGAC
>TARA_R110002074_G_scaffold170005_1_pt1 | contig 14886 bp, 15 predicted proteins | sample TARA_R110002074 | Tara Oceans TARA_R110002074 (sample SAMEA4397215) | marine metagenome | biome: Polar Biome; feature: [MIX] marine epipelagic wind mixed layer (ENVO:01000061); material: water (ENVO:00002006), including particulate matter (ENVO:01000060) such as... | depth 10-100 m
TTACATCTTTGGCATTTTATCAACCAGAAATTCCGGATACCCGTTTTTTTATGTCAGTAACTTTATTTAAAATAGAAACTCACTCGTATAAAAGTTAAACTAGCTGCATCTACGAACTTTACTCATTCGTCAGCAAACAACTTAACTAATAAGGAGATTTCCAATGGCTTTAATTTCCCTACGCCAATTACTCGATCACGCAGCAGAAAACGACTATGGCGTTCCCGCATTTAATGCTAACAACATGGAACAAGTTCATGCAGTAATGCAAGCGGCTGATAAAACAAACAGCCCGGTCATTATTCAAGGTTCGGCAGGCGCTAGAAAATACGCCGGGTCTTCATTTTTAAAACACCTGATTCTCGCCGCGGTTGAACAGTACCCACATATTCCCGTTGTGTTTCACCAGGACCACGGCACCAGCCCCGCTATTTGCCAACGCTCCATACAACTTGGCTTCACCTCAGTGATGATGGATGGCTCCTTAGAAGCCGATGGGAAAACGCCGAGTAGCTATGAATACAATGTCGCCGTTACGCAAAAAACCGTTGAGATGTCGCACGCCTGTGGCGTATCTGTTGAAGGTGAATTAGGCTGCCTGGGCTCGCTTGAAACGGGTGAAGCCGGCGAAGAAGACGGCGTTGGCGCGGCTGGCAAACTGACACACGATCAAATGCTAACCGACCCAGAAGAGGCCGCAGACTTCGTTAAGAAAACCGGCGTTGACGCACTGGCTATTGCTATTGGAACGAGTCACGGCGCCTATAAGTTCACCAAACCACCTACCGGTGATACGCTCGCTATTCAACGCATTAAAGAGATTCACGCGCGCATTCCCAACACCCACCTCGTTATGCACGGTTCTTCATCTGTGCCTCAAGACTGGTTAAAAATTGTGAACGATCATGGCGGTGATTTAGGCCAAACCTACGGCGTACCGGTAGAAGAAATTCAAGAAGGCATTAAACACGGCGTTCGTAAAGTCAATATCGACACCGACTTACGTTTAGCAAGTACCGGTGCCATTCGGCGACATTTAATTGAAAACCCAAAAAACTTCGACCCAAGAAAATTCTTAAAGGTTTCTACCGACGCAATGCTGAGCATTTGTGAGGCTCGCATGAACTCGTTTGGTACCTCAGGTCAGGCGAGCAAGATAAAGGCCATAGATTTAGAAAAGATGGTTCTTCGATACGAATCCGGAGAACTCGACCCTATTATTAAATAAAACTGGCAGCTATAAAGGTTCAATAGATCAGTTTTTCGGAGGCATTGGTGCGCATTACTCTTATCTTTGTATTGCTACTATTTATCACTGCCTGTGGCACACCGGTTGACCCTGTTCTATTACAAGCCGCGCCCTTCGAATACTCAGATACTGTCAAAGCCAGCTGCGCCAGCGATGAAAAAATGGGCGCAGCGGGTTCTACCGATGCAAACAAAACAGCTACTGGCGCCAGCTACAATCTCAGAACTCCCAGCAACTATAACGCCAGCGTAGCTCACCCACTCATCGTGGTATTCGCTCCTGCGGGTATGAATGCGCATCGCTCGGAACGGCTCGTGCACCTCACCAAAGAAGCGACCGAAGCGGGCTATATTATTGCCTATGCCAACAATATACGTTTATCGTTAAAAGCCATTGAGCGTCTATCAGCGATTCCTCAAGACGTGGCCAACAAATGGTGCATCAATTCATCACGAATTTATTACACCGGTCATTCTGACGGCGGAACCATTTCAAATGCGCTCGCTTTTTTACCGTCATCTACCGCTAAACCGACCGCTATCGCTCCCAGCGCTGCCGGTATAGACGGTGAAGGCTTGAAGCAATACGCTTGCCCTGCACCCTTGCCCGTAATGGTTTTCCACAATGTCGACGACTCACACTTTAAGGGTTTTGGAAAACAGGCCGCCGATTGGTGGGCAAATTGCAACCAGTGTAGTAGCGAACTAAGCGAAAAGGACGCCAACGGCTGCCAGAGCTACAAGAACTGCGCAGCCGAATCTGCCAAAACTTATTTTTGCGAATCAGCAGGCGGTCACGCCCAGTGGCCAAACAAAAACCATCTGTTGATCGAGTTCTTTAATCAACAATAAATGGCCGGCTTGATATGAAATTTCATCATACAGGCCTTTTATTTTTCATCCTTATCAGCGTATTTTCTGGCTTTATATTTCTGCAAAAATATTCAATCAACCACCCCTTTCAATTAATTAAACCCTTTACTAAACAACACAACCTCGACCATTTAACGGTCGCCGACGGTTTCAAACTATCAATTTACGCCGACAATATCCCCAAAGTACGCACGATGGTGATTAGCCAAACGGGGGATTTAATTATTTCGCAGCCTAAATTGGGCACCCTCCAGCTCATTTTGAAAGATGACAACAACGACGGACGTTCTGACGGCCGGCTATTACTGGCTCAAGGACTTAATGCCCCCTATGGCTTAGCGCTGCACAAAGGCTGGTTATATATTGCCGAAACAGACACCGTACTACGTATTCGATATAACGCCGAACAACGTAAACTCATTGGTACACCACGTACAATTATCAGCCATAAATTTCCCGGCGGCGGCAATCACTGGTCACGAAATATTAAAATTAGTCCCGACGGCAAGCTATTCGTCAGCGTCGGTTCAAGCTGTAATGCATGCATTGAAAATTCTCCCAAAAGGGCCAGCATTCTTCAGTATGATTTAGATGGAAAAAATGAGCTTATTTTTGCCACGGGGCTGCGCAATACCGTCGGTTTTGATTGGCAGCCGAAAACAAAATTATTATTCGGTGTAGATAATGGCCGTGATTACTTAGGCGACGATATACCACCTGAAGAGCTAAATCAGATTAACCGCGGCAGTCATTATGGCTGGCCCTACGAATACGGTGAAAAATTAGTCGATAGTGATTACGCCAAATACCGACCCGATCAACTGTTAACATCACCGCCCATCCACCAATTAACAGCGCACAGCGCACCTTTAAGCCTGTTATTTTTAAAACATAACCCTAAGCTCTACGGCACCGCTTTAGTCGCCTTACACGGCTCGTGGAATAGATCAAAAAAGTCGGGTTATAAAGTTATCGCGCTGTCTTTTTCAGACGACAAGAAGATCACGCAACGTGATTTTATCAGTGGCTTTGAGCGTAACGAACACGTCACAGGAAGACCCGTTGATATTGCAGAGGATACAGATGGAAGCATCTATTTAAGCGACGACTATAACGGCAGAATTTTTAAAGCGAGTCCTATACAGTAATGGTAATGAAACTGATGTTACGCATCCTTACGCGGTTTTTTTGCCGAAAAAATTCCATAGCAACCTATGCCGTCGTGTAATACATGATACTGACCAAAACAGGCCTTAAAATTACCACTTTGTACCGAACTTCTTAGCCGCAACCAGCTCATAATTTTTTCCATTGGATAGGTCAATAACGCCGTGTAATAAAGCCGTTTCGAAGACGGTAGCGTATTGTTAGTAATATCCGTGAAACTTACATCAGTAAACCCATCCGCTAGCATAAAGCCTTCAAACTCACCTGCTGTCGACATGTTCGGCATCGACCAGCCATTTAACACTTTTAAAACGTGTTTCCACTGCTCTGGTTTTAACTCTCTCGTATTGGCGAAGCCATCCGCTACGGCAAGCCCTCCGCCTTCTTTTAACACTCTAAAAGCCTCTTTAACGAAGTCTGACTTCTTCAGCGCATAACAAATACTTTCCAGCCCCCATACGTGATCAAAGGAAGCGTCTTTGAAAGACGTCTGGGTGTAATCTTCAAGTTTAAAGCTGACCAGGTGATCAACGCCTCGTTTTTTAGCGTTTTTTTCAGCCTGCTCAATTTGTGTTGCTGATATCGTAATGCCGGTTACTTTAACGCCAAAATTTTCAGCCAGCCAAATCGAACTGCCACCAATACCACAACCCGCGTCCAGAACGTGATCTCCAGCCTTTAGATTAAGTTGTTTGGCCAACATCTCATTCATTTCAAACAGGGAGTCGCTGTGTGATTGCGTACTCTCTGACCAGTAGCCGTAATGAATGGCTAAGTTTTTGCTGTTTAACCAGGAGGTTCTGTAATCCCAGTAACTTTGATCGTAATAATCGGCGATATCAGACCTTAGATCGTCACCATTATTAGTACGGTGATCAATATCTTCTTCTACAAAAATGGTTTCAGCTGAACCTTTAGACATAATGAATTAACTCAACGTGAGTGAAATTAAATAATACCGAGCAAATTTTCCCAGAGTGATAAAGCACAGTGATTTTATAAGGTTTAACTTTATCCAACCGGCCGCTAAGCAAAGCACGTCACCTATTACAGGGAGCCAACTAAATAACAGTGCCGCGCTACCGTAGCGCTGAATTAGCTCGTACGCCTTGTCGAAATGTTTCTTTTTAGATTTTTTAGCCTGCAACTTAGACGAGGCGATATAACCGAGGTAATACGTCGTTAAAGCGCCAAGTGTATTTCCCAACGTTGCCAGCAGTACCAGATAAAATGAGCTGTATTGCCCATCAACAATCAAATAGGCTAAGACGGCTTCAGATCCACCAGGCGCGAGTGTTGACGACACAAATGCGCTAATAAACAACCCGACAGCACCCTGATTTTCAAGCAACTCATCCAACATCAAAAATCTGTGCTATTTTTTGCGCCAAATAAACAAAAACAGGCAACTCACGAAGCCTAACAATAGCAAGACAATCGTCAGTAACGTGTTTTCAACACTCGAATCAAACTCGTATTTATCCCGGTTTAATTGACCTGAAATACCCGGAATGGACGGTAGGTTACCATTACCCCCGCCAACTTTAACCTGGGCTTTCATACCTTTTTCCATATGCTGCGCGACGTCGCAATGCGCTAAATAGGTTTCTTCTACATTAGGGGTAATAAAAGTGCCCGTTATTTCACCCTCTCCATATAACTCCATATGAAACATGCCCTGAGGATGCAGATAAGCGGGTAAACCATGAATCATAAACTGATGACGGATTTTATCTTCATTAATAAACGTAACCTTTACTCGCGTACACTTTGGAAAGCTGAATTCATGTTGGCTATAACCAAAAATAGTGCCCGGGAATTTTTTCGCGTACTCTCTACCGGCCTTTATGGTTATTTTTTCTTCACCGGCAACTGATGTACAACCCTGCGGAAGTTGCTCGATATTTTCATTCATTACCATGCCCCAATCACCCATCCGCATCCCCGCGTAGGACGACGTGATAAATAACGAGAGTAACAATAAAAGTACCGTAGATCTCATGATTGGCTCTTATTTTTTATCTTGACCACACCTGCATAAAAACAGCTGTATAGGGCCTTGCATAATAGTAATAATACCGCCAGTAACATGCCCAGCACTATTACCAGCAAGACGTCTTTGTACGACTCTATGCCTCGCTCGCCAACGTCATCAAAAAAGCCAAAAACATCCGCAGCCATCCACGTCGGCAGGTTTCCCTTGTAATATTCCGGACTGAAATAGGGGCTGACGTCTTCGCCTTCGCCGCTAGCCATTGCGTTTTTATTCAGATACTTTCGATACACGATTTGCGAAATATTACCACCCGGTGCTATGCCATCAGTGGTAATGGCGCGTTCGGCGTGATCATGCATTAACCAAACACCCTCGCCATAACTATGCAGCCCATCATCCTTGGTATAAAGATCTAAATCGATGCGTTGAGCAGGAGCAACATCATAAACATCACGGGTTATTTGCGCCAACGGATTTACATCCACGCCATCATAGGCGGTAATCGTGGCCTTATGCCCGTGGGTATGAAGCGCAAGCATTTCTGGCGTACCGTTCACTACGCGCAGCTTGGTGTGTTGATTAGGTTCAACCGTAATGAGTGACTCTCTTAAGGTATAAGGAAAAGAACGACCATTAAGCATAAAATAATCGTCTGTACCATCCGTTATGTCGTATAAACGGTTCATTTTTTTTGCCAGTTGACGCGGGTCATTACTGGTCTGAATCAAGTTATTTAACGAGGTATCAATAGCCTGATAATGTAGATCATATTCTTGATCATAGTTTTCAAGTACGCCGACAGACGGTTTTCTTACTTTTCCGGCACCCACATTAAAGGTTTGAACCCAATTATTGGGTTTATTTTCTTCAACAATAAACAGCCCTTGTAAACCCATCATCATATGAACTTGCACTTGAACATGACAGTGGTACAGCATCGTCCCTGCATGCCGCGGTTTGATTTTATAAACGTGTTGCTCGCCCGGCATCGTCAGCTTTTCACTGGTTTGCGGCACACCGTCGTTATTGGAATAGGTATGGTCAACGCCGTGCAAGTGAATGGTATGCGGGAAATAATGCGTGTTCTCTAAAATAAGCGTTATATTATCGCCTTCTTCAACTCGAATCGGTGCCGATGGCAATCTCAACAAATGGTTTGCCGTCAAATCGACCCGATTAACCGTCGCCATACCACGGCTCTTAGGTGCGAATACCCAGGCACCAGGGGTGATGCCAGGTGCTATTTCGAAACCAGGTATCAGTTCCTTTCCATCGGGTGAACGACCATTTAGTTCGGCAACTTCTACTCTAATGGTAATATCGTCAGGGTCACCATCACCGTCAATATCATTGGTTTTTACTACTGCGTCATCTGCCAGTTGAGTACGCATCAATACCGGCATAATGACGTTATTAGTACCCATCACAAACGCCGCTACTTCATAAGGGTTATCAGGATTACAGGCGTCTGAGGCTTGAATATCTATGCCACCAATCGTGTAAGGCTTACGCCACTCGGGGTATTGCTCATCACATACCGTGATTTTGCCAATATCGGGCTTTGGCTTGGAGTTTGGTGCTGCCTGATAGTTCGGCATACCCGTATACTCATAAAATCTGGCATACAACAGGTACGGATCGTAAAGAAAAACCGCAATAATGCTCAATAGTATTGCGCTTAATAGTAATACGACTATTGAAGACCTCTTCATAAACATCCCGTTCTGGCTTAACTTTCTTTCTTTTCAGTCACTACCGCCGGTTTCTTTAGTGCAAACCAGATCATAGTGATAATAACCACGATGAACACTGCGATGGGAAGGCGTAATGCTTTAGGGATACCGTCGTTTTCATAACCCACTGAAAATGGAAAACGAGATATAAATTTCTCATTTTCGTCCTCTACTATCACGTAACCAACGAAGTGTCCTTTCTCTTTAAATTCTTGCGTAATCGTCATCGTTCCTGATCCGTAACGCTTGGAAGGCATTTCGAACAGCGCCTCTTGCGCCAATTCTGCATCATTAACCTTACCATCATCTGCCGTACCCAATGGCGCTGTATCAGAGTTAATCACTCTAAAACTTACTTCCATATCACGTAATTTATTGTCGATAAAATCCAGAACAATAATCGACTTACCCACAGTAGGCATATCATCACAAAATCGTTCAGAAAGATTACCAGAAGGCTGATAGCCCGAAAAGTTCATCAAGTAAGGGCCAACACTTAATCGACACTGGTTGCCGTCATTGGACACACCACCATGGCCCCAGGCTAATGTCGAAACAAGAAAAATGAATATTCCATAAATTGTTTTAATCACAAATTGTCCTCTAAGGTAAATGTTACAGCTCAATTATATGTCATTTGACTCTAGTATACTGCCTAATCGGGGTACTCTATAGCGTGCGCACCACTCTACCGAAAAACCCAACAGCAGAAGTGGCCCTGAGCCTGGGAACAATACCGGCAGGGTATACTAGACTCTTTCTATTTTACCAAGTAATGTTTAGCTCAATTGTACTGAATTAACTTTATTGACTTCTCCGTATTAAAGACGACACTATTTAATTTAACTAGGCTAATCTATTAGCTATGAATAAACGTCTTCTTTGCCTGCAAGTTTTCACCCTCTCTGCCCTCATCTTTTTATCTAGCTGCACTAAAAAGACAACCGCCCTAAATTCGGTGATTGAACGCGGTGAAATAGTCGTACTTACGCGCTCCAGCCCGATGAGTTACAACGAAACCAATGGCAATGTCAGCGGTTTAGAATACGAGTTAGTAACTTTGTTTGCTGAGAAACTGGGCGTTAAGGCTCGCTTTATCTTACCGAGCGACTTCAAAAGTATCTTGAAACTAACCCCTGAACATGAGGCCGACTTTGCTGCAGCTGGCCTCAGCATAACGCTTGAGCGCCAGAAAACGCTACTCTTTACACCGTCATATTATGAGGTGACGCAACAGCTGATATACCATTACAGAACCAGACGCCAGAGGTCTATTAACAACCTTAACAGTAGTTTTTTTGAAGTACTTGAGGGTTCAAGTCACGCCGAAAATCTGCAGCTTTTAAAGCAGTCCCACCCATCATTAGACTGGATAGAGTCGAATGCCAGCCCTTTAGAATTACTCTCGATGGTCAACGACGGCCTGTTAGATTACACCATCACCGACTCTAATCAATTTCAAATATTTCGAGATAAATTTCCCAAATTAAACGTTGCATTTAATATTTCCAAGCCTGAAAAAGTTGCGTGGGCTTTTCCGAAAAGCGATGACCACAGCCTGTACAACGAGGCCGTTAAATTTCTAGCCGAAATTAAAAATAATGGGCTACTTGAACAACTGCAAGATAAATATTTTGGCCACTCAAAAAATTTAAGTTACGTCGGCATTTGTACGTTCAGACGACACGTAAAAAGCAGGCTACCTAAGTTAAAACCTTATTTTAAACGTGCTGCAGAAAAACACGCTATCGACTGGAGGTTACTCGCAGCTGTCGCGTATCAGGAATCTCATTGGAATAAAAATGCGGTCTCACCCACAGGCGTTCGCGGCGTTATGATGCTGACTAATTCAACCGCAGAACAATTGGACGTCACCGACCGACAAGACCCTGAACAGAGCATCGAAGGTGGCGCGCGTTACTTGTTTTCTCGCATACAAAGAATCCCTGAACGAATCAACAATCCTGATAGAACCTGGATGGCTCTCGCTTCTTATAATATTGGCCTTGGTCATTTGGAAGACGCCCGCGTTTTAACTCAGCAACAAGGTAGCGACCCAGATAAGTGGGTTGACGTACGACAGCACCTGCCCCTTCTTGAAGAGAAAACGTGGTATCAAAAAACCAAATACGGTCGCGCTCGAGGACAAGAGTCTGTTGTTTATGTTCGCAACGTCCGAAAATACTTTAAACAGTTAAGCCGATTAGCACCAGACACGCCACCAGTAAACAATTTAATTAAAAACAACGAGCTATTCAATATAGAACTTCCAGCCTTATAACTGCAGTTTCATCCTGTCCGCGTTGAAATAAAAGGCTATTTTCCTGAGGTGACCGTGCTGTAATTGAGAAAACGCTCAGGCGAGTCAATCAGCGTCGTTTTTTAAAGAACTTCGTCAATAATGATGAGCATTCGCTTTCCAGTACGCCGCCGGTCCATTCGACGTGGTGATTCGCATAATCTGCCTTAGCGAGCGATAGCGCGCTACATACCGCGCCGCGCTTTTTATCTACCGCGGCGAAAACTATTCGTTTAATACGCGCGTGTTGTATCGCCCCCATGCACATCACACAGGGTTCTAAGGTAACGTATAAGGTGCAATCTATAAGGCGATAATTGCTCAGCCGTTGGCTCGCTTCACGCATCGCTATTATTTCGGCGTGCGCGGTTGGGTCGCAGTTTTTTATCGGCAGATTATAACCTTCTGCGATGCACTCGCCGTCTTTAACGATAATCGCACCAACGGGTACTTCACCAAGCTCTTCTGCTTTATGCGCTAGAGCAATGGCTTTGCGCATCCATGTTTCATCATCCATAGATGAAGACTATTCCCACTCAATGGTAAACGAACAGTTTTTTTTATTTATTATCATATCGTTACGTTTTCCTCTAAGGTTAATACCATGCTCAGAAATTTCTTAAAAATAATTTCGTTTCTTGCTTAATGATCCGCCTGACAGGTCCAGCAACCAAGTAGATCGGGGCAAAGAACGTCCCCCTCTCTGGAGATGCACCGCCCTGCTTATTTTACAGTATCTCTACCGACTCAGCCTAAAGAGGTTTCAGTTATTCTCGACGACAATACCGACATGCTCAAAAGCGCTTCCCCAGCAAGCCACCTTTACGAAATCGCTTCTGCCACACACCGAATATGACGCGTTCATCCGATACTTCAGCCTAGTTCCTTTTGCCCCGCTTTGCCGGTGTTACGGGAACGTGCAGAACGAATGGCGTTTGATTCGACGCCGCGACACCGGAACCAGCAAAGTTTGTGGAGCTTCGAGGGTGGAGTGAGGGCGCGAATTGGGCTCTGGGCAGGCATCAATACGAAAAAAACCCACTCGCACAGGGTTTCTGTGCGAGCGGGCCGAAGGTGAGTCCGTGCAGAGCCCATTACCTCAGGGGGAGGGAGAAGCGAGGCAAACGGACTACAAAGATAGGTACGCCGGACTCAATCTGAAGAATAGCTCGTGTGGCCCAGGCCGTCTGTGCGGAACCGTACATACGGTGCACTCCCCGAGGATCGCCTGCCGAAGCGCAGACCAAAATACAGAGCAGGCAAAACCGTGCGCTGGAAAAGCCTCATTCTCCGCATGCGGGCCAAACCAGGGCCAGCAAAACTAGCTCGGCTGATAACCAGATCACTTCAGCTTCACCTTTAGGTATCCAGCTCAGCACCTGCGCACCCTGCAAACTTATAACTGCACTGGCCTGCTGGTTATGAATTTCAACCACTGTAATATCGCCAGCGCCAAGTTTGAAACTCAGACTATGGCTGCCCTTCAGGTATGAAAATTGCTAATTTTATTGCTGGTTTAGTTGTTGCAAATCACTGTTTATGGTCATTGCTCCAGGTCACTCTGATTAATGATATTGCTAGCAAGCGCTCTTATGCTCAAGGCGCCTGATCGCTTGCCTATACTACTCTGTCGTATGACAACACTGAGGCTTTGATTTAAAATTTATTTACCGTTAAGGCGTGGATAAAATCAGCAAGGAGAAACATCATGCTAGTCACTCATCAGTAAAACGCGTTCTTCTGCTACTACTTGTACTATCTGGCTGGGCACAGACTGACACTCAATTATTGCTGCTTTAGCGATAAATGTCTCCATATCATGCGACGTGTCCAGGCCTATTTGGCAGGGTTCAGGAGGCTCTTACGCGACTTGCCAAAGCCCAGCTCGCCGCAATACTGTCCGCATCGGAAAATGTTTAGGCCATCAATGGGCAAAGCAGGGTGGTACGCCAGTTTTCAATGGTGTGGCGAACGCCACCGACTCCAATGGACGGGAGAAATAGGAACCCTGGCCCTCGTCACAATGCTGGGCCAGGAGAAATGCGTACTGCTCAGGCGTTTCCACACCCTCCGCGATAATGTGTTGATTGAAGCTTTTGCCTATACTGATCACGGTACTAACGATGATGGCATTATCTGGGTTGCTAGTCACATCGCTCACGAACGACTGGTCAATCTTCAAGGTATCGATCGGAAACTGTTTTAGATTAGCCAGGCAGGAATAGCCGCTACCGAAGTCATCGATCGCAAGCTTTACGCCCATGTCCGCAAGAGCGTGCAGCACGGAATTAGCAGACTCGGCATCCTGCATGAGTACGCTTTCGGTCAGTTCGATTTGCAGATAGTGCGGCTCTATACCCGTAACCTCGAGAGTCGCACGTATATTGTCGAGAAAACTCTTGTCGAGCAACACGAGCGCGGAGATGTTGACTGCTACGGTGATCACTGGCAATCCCATCTGCAGCCAGGCCCGCGCCTGAAGACAGGTTGTGCGCAACACCCAACGACCAATAGGCAGGATCAGGCCACAGTCTTCTGCGACAGGCACGAACTGCGCGGGCAACAGCAGCCCCCGCTCCGGATGTTGCCAGCGGATCAGCGCCTCGACACCGACAATCGTGCCGTTGTGGAAATTTATTTTAGGCTGGTAGTGCAGCACAAATTCCTGGCGTTCCAGTGCACGGCGCAGGCTGGCTTCGGTGGCTTGCCGCTGGACAGCCCGCGCATTCATCTCCGGCTTAAAGAATTCATAATGGTTGCAGCCATTTTCCTTGGCATGATACATCGCGGCGTCGGCATTCTTAAGCAGGGTTTCCGCATCCTGACCATTGTCTGGGTAGATGCTGATACCGATGCTCGCATTGATATGAAGCTCGTGCAGGTCGATATGGTGAGGCTCCGCAAGCGCCGTGAGCATCTTTTGTGCAGAGAGCGCCACGTCTCCCGAGTGCTTAATAAAGGGAAGCAACAGCACGAATTCGTCGCCACCCTGGCGACTGATAGTGTCTGATTGACGCACACAATCCAGCAACCTCTGTGCAACCGACTGCAGCAGTTGGTCGCCAACTGTATGCCCCAGGGAGTCGTTGATATGTTTAAATTTATCAAGATCCATAAACATCACCGCAAGTTGCTTGCCTTGACGATGAGCCAATTCAATCGCCTGACTAAGCCGATCTTGCAGGAGTATTCGATTGGGTAAATCGGTGAGAGCATCGTAATGTGCCAGATGATCCAGATGATCGTTAGCTATTTGGACTTGATCGGCCAGATTGCGTGATTTTATTGTGGCGACGACCAATTTTTCGTTAGCTTGCCGCAGCATATTTACCCGATCAGCTGGCATGACCTGCGCCTCTGTGTCGCGTAGACGGGCAACGTCATCACGCAAACCCGCAACTTTTTCTCGTGCAGCGGCCAATATCTCGCGACCTAGAACAGCCGCTTCATTGTCAATGACTGCGCTTTCCCTGCGCGAGAGGTTCTTTTTGAGCGTGGCATGCGCCCTGTTTTTGCGCCCGTTTATCAAGTCCGACCGACTTTGATAATTGGAATCAGAAGTATCTTTAATGCCCTTTCGTTTCATTGCTGCACTCCATTAGTCTGTCGTCCAGCTACTCGCTGATTGAGGGTCGGCCGTTTACGATTTTGTCGAAAAAAGAGGTTGTCACGTATCCTTTGACAAAGCCCTTCCGACGAAAGGGTTGGCTTTTGCCGCAATGCCTAACGTAAGCCGCTCCAACTGAGGGACAGCGTATCTAACTTGCAATAGATAGCGAATCAACCTGGATAAAAACTATTTTTGTGAGCATCCATTATTTCATGCTACATAGGCGGTTTGCGTCCGGTCAACATAAACACGAGTGCCAGTACAAGTCCGACGACAAACAGTATCCAGGCAATGTTTGTTGCTACGCCTGCGATACCGGTAAGTCCCAAAACCCCGGCAATAATTGCAATAATCAGAAATGTTACAGCCCAGCTAATCATAGTATTATCCTAATAAAATAAATGGTCATCATGGCCTGGCCATTTATGCAATCGCGCGGTGATTTATACCGAAACGCCAGGCACGAATGGCAAGGGTTTTACGCCGCATTTAAACGTTGGCGCTTACTGCGTTTTATCGCCTATATCTTTAATAGCATCGCCGGTTTTATCTACCGCGTTATCAACATTTTCACCGGCCTTTTCAGCCGGGCCTTCATTTATATCGCAGCCTGCAATGCCAAGGCTGGTGAACAAAAAAATGAGTAGTGCTAGTGTTTTCATTGTTATTTATCCTTATTATGTTTGCATAAAATTAATGTTAGTCATATCCATAAAACGTAAGTCGCTCCAACAAAGCATGCAAAGCTGTCGTCAGCTGCTTTTCTTAAGGCCGTTGTTAAGGTCATCCTTGAGATCACCATACCCTGCCTGGACTTTGCCGATGGATGCCTGCACCTTCCCTTTTTCTTCCTGGTGCTTATTACTGACTATTTTGCCCGTGACTTCCCTGGCTTTACCTTTCGTTACCTTAATTCGGCCTTTGATCTGATCATTGTTCATAACCCTGTCCTTATAATGAATATCGAGACATGAGTGGAATATTGTATTAAGTTGCCCACTCCTACCGGCTAAGAATATGCAAATGATTTAACCTGATCTGTGCGGCAGGGCACATTAGAGATAATTTAACGGTGAAGAGCGCGGTCAGTTTGGAGTGAGGAACCAACTCCAACAAATGCTGGCAGGTAAAATGTTGGGGGTCGAAAAACGGTTACCCTGGGCTACATTGTGTTTGCGTTAAACATCACTCACACATTAAAAAAGCATATAGCTCCGTTCAGGTTGCCCGTCGCATGGCTTTAGACCTTGCTTATAAATAAACGCCAAATCAAGTTAAATAAAAATTATTTTTTTGGCTGTCGATGAATTTCTCCCTTTAATTTTCGACATGTTATGTGCGCTATCGTACGGACGCTGAAAAGATAGGCCGGTATAAAGATTATTTTGGCAAATGGCCATGTAACTCCACCGGTAAGCATGGTAGCCAGTAACGTAACCACGCATCTATTCAACATTGAACGGAGTTTGCCATGAAACGCATAAGCCTTCACAAGAGCCTGAAAGCCGCCGTCTGCATAGGCGGAACGATCCTGAGCGCATGCGCACTGGCCGACACCCCGCAAGGCGGCTCCGGCATGATGGACGGCTATGGCACAGGCTGGATGCGGGAATACGGCGGGATACTTGTCATCGTTGTTGCTGGCCTCGTGGGCTGGATCCTCGCGGAAAAGGAAAAGTGAAGCAACAGTTGACGTTGCCGGGAAAGAAGCAGGAAGAAAAATTGCAGATGTGCCCACAGTATTAATCGTTTCACCACCTAACTAAGGAATAAATTCATGTACGGATTTAGCATTCAGTTAAAGCTACCGTTCGAAACCGCCGTCACGAAAGTCACCGAGGCTCTGATAAATGAAGGCTTCGGAGTACTCACCGATATCGATGGCAGAGCGACATTGAAAGAAAAACTCAATATTGAGCATCGGCCGTACCGCATACTCGGCGCATGCAACCCGTCGCTC
>TARA_R110002074_G_scaffold401309_1_pt1 | contig 14880 bp, 16 predicted proteins | sample TARA_R110002074 | Tara Oceans TARA_R110002074 (sample SAMEA4397215) | marine metagenome | biome: Polar Biome; feature: [MIX] marine epipelagic wind mixed layer (ENVO:01000061); material: water (ENVO:00002006), including particulate matter (ENVO:01000060) such as... | depth 10-100 m
GGTTACTTTTGCCGGCGATGTCGCCGGTCTTTTTTTCCCTCAACTCGCTGAACTGGGACTCCGTGTCGAAGCCACCGTCAGCCCACGCGTGGAACAAAAAATGGTCTACGCCGGAGCCGGTTCGACCAGCTTTGAGCAAGCACGTAAGGACCTTCTTCATCTGGCCAACCTCGACATCAAAACCGAGCGTGTCCGTCGCGCCACCACGCGTAACGGCAAAGCTCGGCTCGCACTGACGCGTCTTCTTGAACAAGCGTTTCTGGAAAAACCAATCCCCGAACAGTTGCGTGGTGGACCGGCCGATCAAGAGGCTCCACCGATTGCTGCGGTCATGTGCGACGGCGGGCGCTACCAACGATTCGATCGCGGCGAGGCCAAGCCGGAGTCGGGGAGCTTCTGGCGTGAAAGCCGCGTCGCATGCTTGCTGTCGATGACCGCGGCGAGCTATGGCAATGATCCTGGGTCGGACCTGCCAGACTTTTTGAAAGACGTCAGCATCGCGAAGAAACTCGCGGAAATCGGGCAAGTTCAGGGAGAAAACCCGGTGGCTCAAAAGCAAACCGATCAAGATCAAGACTCACCTTGGGAGCGTGGTGAGATGCTCTCCAAAGAAGTTGTCGCCAGCAGTCGAAACTGGAAAGAGTTCGGTTCTCAAGTGGCAAGTCAGGCTTGGTACCGCGGCTTCGGCAAGGGAAGTCGGCAAGGTTCGGAGTGAAAGAAAGCGACTCACTGCGGGCTGGGACGACAGCTTACATGGGAAAGGTGCATTTCATCACGTGAATCCCCGTGCAATCGCCTCGGCATGCAGCGTCATTCAAGGCTAGCGCCTTCACTGCCGTTTCTTGTCCCCAAGGCTCCCCACACACCGTAGGTGCTTTCCTCGCCGGCTTTTGCGGGGCGCATAGAGTCATTTCCAGCCTCGATGGAATCAGTTACGAACCTAACACTGCCATCGCCCATCGCGACATGAGCTCCACCAGGGTGCCTACTGCCCGCAGTAGAGAAACCCTGTGATTTGTCGCCACCTACAAAACAACTTTCACGGTTGGGTGGAAGGATTGTCTGAAATCCGCTATACTGTAATCTTCCATCCGCCCAACGAGATCCTCGCCGCTCGGACGGAAATTGTGGGCGCGTACTAACTTGACTCGCAAAAAAACGTGGCCTGTAGGAATCGCCAGCTTGGCAGGCCCCAGGATTCCCCAAAATGCTTAGTGTTCGGTCGTAGGCATTGTCTGCCTGGATTTCACGAAGTCCCAGGCTCGCGCAGATTTCACCAAAGGCAATCGTTTGCGAAAGTCCATCCAAGATGTCAGCAGATCTCAACTGATGCCGGGCCCAAAAGAAACCGCGATTATTTCTTTTCGCCTGACGTACTGCATCCCCAATCTGACGGAGCGAACTCCCGTTAATTCCAGCGTTCAATGCTCCATAGGTTCTGTAAACGGCTTGCTCGTTCCGTCCGCCCGAATTGACGAAACGGATTGAATCCCCCTGGCAAGACGCGTAGTTCAGCCGCCCTAATTCGTCCGACGATGAGCGGCTAGGGTCACTCGGGCACCGGTAGGTCGGTAGTTCTGTTGTCCAAGGGTTGTAATCCGCTACCCATGGCGATGGCCCCATCGCCTGAAACGAACCCTGGCGATTCCGGATTGAATCAAAGAGGGACTGTTGCTCGACAAATGGCAGGAGCGGTACGGTCCATGCTAGGTACAGTCGGTTGCTAGCGCGGGTCCGATTAGAAGCATTCCTATTGCTACGCCCTTGAGTTGTTCCCCCCATTTGGGCGGGGAAGAAACGGAATGCAGAATGGTAGTTCTGCAGTCCGAGACCAATTTGCCTGAGATTGTTTTGGCACGTCATCCTACGGGAAGTCTCTCGGACTACCTGCACAGCGCTCAGCAGCATCGCAAGAAGGGTGCCAATGATTGCCAATACGACTAGCAGTTCTATCAGCGTGAACGCGCATCGATTCAGCCGGCGTAAAGCAAACGCGGATCGCGGAACGGCGATCACCCCATTGAAATCTTTCATTGATTTTTAGCCCCAAAATAGCGTTAATTCAAATCATGCGATCTCCGCTTCAATCTAGCTCCATTCGCTTCACCTTTTCCAGTACAGTTTCTACCAGTTGGCGATTTGACGCAATCAAATCAGCAACAATTCCAATCAAAAACGTGAAAACCCCCGTGGTTATCAGCATGGCGCCGATCACCAAAGATTGGACCATCCCGTCACCCTTGCCTTGCATGTACAGCCACAAAAAGCGAATCAACGGAATGACGCCGCCGCCCACCAGAGCGACGCCACCGAAAGAGAAAACACGGAGTGGGTATTGGCGATAATACGTACGTATGATCACAAAACCTGAACGGCAGAGGAACTCCGGAATGCTTCGCGCAAGCCTAGATGGGCGTGTGCTGGGATTCGTCCTGATCACAACCCACGCGACAGTCAATTGCTTGACCTTTGCCTGCAATAACGTTTCGAGTGTGTAGCTAAACGAGGACAAAACACTCAGTTTTATAGCTGCTTCTTTACTAAACGCCCTGAAACCGCTGACTGCGTCAGGAGCAGCCTGCATATGAATTCGCGAGATAGCCCAGCTACCAATCCTCTGCAAGCATCTTTTTGCCCAGCCAAATTCTGGATTGCTACTTGGACGCCGGTCGCCAACCACAATATCCGCCGTCTGGTTCAAAATGGGTGCAATCAGCAATGGGACGTCTGCTGCATTGTATTGATTGTCCCCATCAAGATTGACGATTAAGTCCGCCCCCAGCTTCAAGCAAGTGTCGATTCCAGTTCGAAATGCCGATGCCAATCCTAGGTTCTTCTTGTGCCGAACGACAAAATCAGCCCCAGCTTGCTTGGCGACTTGGTGCGTCCCGTCTGTACTCCCGTCATCAATAACGACAACGGCAACCGAAACGCCTTCAATCGACCTCGGGATCGACTTGATCGTCTGCGAAAGAGTGTTAGATTCGTTTAGGCACGGAATCTGAATGAATAGCCTCAATTTGCGATCGCCAGCTCGACTAGACGCAACCGATTCGCCCAGTATGTCATGTCGATCACGCTCATTGGCCTGTGGCTTAGCTGTCTGCTGATTACCACTGACAGCAAGCGATGTTCTCTCCTTCGATTGCGATGAAATGTCGCCCATTGCCATATCTTTGCTCGCGTTTTCCAGAGGGCGAAAAAGGGATTCTAGTGTTGGCTATAGGAAAGGGTACGGCTTGATCCTGCTCGGCTCAAGCCGTCGTAACGAAGCCAACGCATTCGTTCTGGCCGGGATCAAGTATTGTCCTTTCGTTGGGTGGTCGGGCCCTATACGACTGACGCACTCACCTGTTGCATTCGCTACGTTTTGCGCAACAGCAGCATCGTCCACGGGAACGGATGTCGTTCTGCAACGATTTCGAACTTCGTCGACACCAGATTCCGTATTTTCTTCCTAGAAAAATGCTGCAGATGGCCAGGCGTATTGCCTAGCGACGACCAGTATTTTCCTCGAATGCCGTTCAGGATTCGCCAGATCGGCTCCCACGGAACACTAACTAAAGCGAACCCGCTTGAAACACGCTCAATTTCTGCTATCGCTTCAATTGGATATCCAAGATGCTCGATCACCTCGCAGCAGACTACCAAATCTGCAAAAGAATCCTCAAAAGGAAGCTGTGCTGCCGAAGCCACAACGAAGTCACGGTCAGGCAATGCGAACTTCGCTTTGTCAATTTCCCTTTGCGAAATATCGGTCCCGATATAGTAGGCCTCCGAAGTGCACAGCACTTGTGCAGCCAAGTCACCGGGCCCGCAACCAACCTCTAGAATTCTGGCTGGGGCGACCGTCTCAACCAGCTCCCTGCAGTCGCTAAGAAAACGTTTCATCATCAATACATGAAACGGATTCCTGGAGCGATATTTGTCGAAATGGTTCCCTTCAACAATTGAAATTGGCTCGCTTGTTGAGCCAATGTCTCGGGCAAGGCTAACGCTTTTCATCTGGACTTCCGTATTCGTGCAATGAGGTCGCTCACCGCAAGAGAGCCGACAACGCCTACGAATACCAGTCGAATGATTCGCTGATACTCAGAGACGGCTGGCCCATTGATCCAGGCTACACCCGGCAGCACTAACAGAGCTCCGTAGGAGTACAATCGAAGATGCTTCGTGCAAGCCCAAAGCTGCGCTAAGATGGTTCTTAATTCATTCACAGGCACGGATCTCAAAACTCAAACATTCGCAATGCCATATTTTCAATCCAGCTTGGACCGGAACAGGGGCTGCAAAACCTGCGGAACTCACAATTATTGCCCCAAGACAGCGATTCCAGTCTATGCTTACCCTCGAGGGTTCTAGTCAAGGAAATCACGTCGTGAGATTAGGCGGTGTCAGTCCTCTGGAAAGGCATGCCTTGCATGAGGAGTTGCGTTAACGCTTTTCCAGTATCGCTCAACTTCGTCTTCTTTAAGGTGGTAGATATACATTGAATAGCCCGCGTAATCCGTGGGGGTGAAATCTAGAAAGTAACGGTGTGTCTGATGTGAATCATATATGCGTTTCACTGCAACCGCATACCAGCCAGGGCGAGGTCCAGTTGCTTCTCCTGCTACACGGGGGCGTTTGCTTTCCAGGCCTGGTGGCACCAGGCTATATTCTATCCCCGCAAGCCTAGGGCTCAGTCGGTAAAGACCGTAGGCCACTCCAATTGGCTCAGCTTCAGGGTGAGCGTCGAGCCATCGCTTTAAATAAAGCAGGTCTTGGCCCCAGTCGACACTGCTTCCAAGAATCAGCTTCGGTCCATTAAAGGGCCCGCCAGCAAGCTCATTGAAATATGTTGTGCTGTGCGGAAATATCCAAATGCTGCTCACAACATACCAAATCAAGAGCATCGAACTGAAGAATCTCCCAATCGCTCGCCTTGTCCAGCCTGCGGACGATCTCGAAAAGACGCCGCTCGACAGGATGAAGAGTAGCGGCATGCAGGGGAGGATATATCGAGTGTGGCGGTTGATAGCCGTTTGGGAGCTAACCAATACGAAAATAACAATCGCTGGCACGACCAAAACCGCGAGCGATCTCCAGAGATCGCCGCTGCATTTGCTCGTCACCTGCAAAGCAATCGAGCAGGCAAAAAGCACCAAACCTGCTATTGGAATCTTAATCAACGCACCGTATAAATAGTAGTACCACCAGCCTCCGGTTTTCCACTTTCCGTTGAGGTACATCTGTATTTCTTGCTCGAATCCTCGTTTTTGCATGTCAATGCCTTGGACGTAGTTACGAGGAAGCGGCACGGGAAGTTGTCCTAATAGCGTGCCGGCGAATCGGTTGCTGTAAAAATCGCTGCTGTTCGCCACTCCCAATGGCTCGGAGGCAAATCTAAAGTTGCCCAGCCGCTCCCCAGTTCCTTCAAAGCCATAACCCAAGTTGATAATATATATACTCACCGCCATCGCGACGGACAGCTGCAGGGCTTCGCGACCAGCCAGCTTCAGTGATTTAGTCTGTGACGAACAACGCCACAATGCCCAGATACCTGGCCATACAAGATAAAGCACGACCCAAGTGGTCTTCGAAAGCTCCGCAAGCCCCAGTAGCATTCCTGCCAAAAAAGCTGCGACCCATGAAGACCTAGGGCTCTCGCTTGACGAGGCTGTGGTTTGCAACCATCGCCAGAAATAGTAGTTCGCGACTAATCCGAGGGCAGTGGCAGCGACGTCAGTCGTAACCAGATGCCCGTGTGTCAATACGGAAGGAGCGAAACACCACAGCAGACATGCGACGACCCCGGCACGCTCGTCATGCAACGCAGAGGACCAAAGGTAACAAAAATAAGCCCCAATGGCGGTGAACACCAGGACCGGAAGTCTCCCAATGGCGTGGATGCGAAAAGCACTCTCACCCCACCCGTTAATTAACTTCACACCCGCGTGATGGTCTAGTCGTCTCAGCGTCTCCTGCGGAGCTTGCCAGTCGTCAGGCACGTACCCAAGAACCAGCACAGGCGCTGCTGCGACCATTCTAACTAACGGTGGGTTTACTCTATTCAGGCCAAAATTGGCTGTTGTCCAGTTTGAGATCCCAGCTGCTAGCGTGGGTATTTCATCAACCGTAATGCTGTTGTTCAGTGCTGCGAAACACTGCATCGCGAGATGCAGGGAGATCAGTGCACATACGATTCGTCTTGCTTTTGCTCTGGCTAACACCTTGCAATACCCCAGTAGAATCTGGCTCGATTTAACGGGGGCTATCGCGCCCACGGCGATCGCATCAATATCATGCTGAAAACACAAGCTTTTCGATGAAGCCCGTGTTTCAGCCCGATTGTTTTTGCTCTTGCTTGAGGCTTCGCTTGGCAGTGTCCTGCTTGAGGTGCGTTGTCACATAACGATGGATGCACATGAGATCCCGCCTTCGCGTTCCTTGCCTGTATGCGGCTGGCATTGTCGTGGAGCATGGCATCCAATACCCAGTGCATGCACTCCATGTTCCAGTGGCTCCGGACGCTGGTTGCAAGCTCTCCTGCTCGAGCGGGTCGCCTGAGCAGGAAATGGCGAGCCTTGGTGTGGCGCACTCCATTCTGCTCAGTTTGTGTGATAGCTTGGTCGATGCTTGTCGCATCTTCCCTGGGATCTGTCACGGCCTTCTCCTTGGGTGGTGTCGGGCACACTGCGTAGAATCGCTCTTCCTGTCGGCCGCCTTCTTCGGCTTCGAGCCATTGGATTTCAGCCCTTCTTCGTGAACCAGTTCGAAGTGTTTGCGGATGGCAATGGTTAACCTGGGCAATTGTCTTTGCTCGCAAGGATGCAGTCGCCGTCGTTGCTATGGACCTTCTCGGTAATCGACTTCTGGGCGCCAATTGCATCGAGAGAGATGATGGTGCCGCGGACATCAATGAAGCCTAGAAGTTCATGAATTGCTGTGATTTCATTGGTTCTTGAACCCACCTCGGCCTGCCCAAGGGTGGCTTCATGCCTGGCAGCCCAAGCGTGCGGAAAATGAATTGTATTTGATTTCCCTACGTTGGTGCAAGGGCCACCTGTCGCCTCGCCATCGATCGCGGCATGGGCGGGGAGTGGTTCCTCTTCGTCGCGATCACGCCTGTTTTCGGATTCGCGGTGTCGCTGGAAAAATTGTGCGTACCAGTCCAGTGTCGCTTGCCGAAACTGCTCTGGCTTGATCGGTGGCTGTGCTCGGCCGATGGTGTTGTGCGAGGGGATGCCGTTGCGGAGCTCTGTTGAAATGGCTGAACCAATCGAGTCGTACGATTCCAAGGCATTTGATTCCAAGGCATTTGACTCCGACGAGGCCGTCGGCATCGGCGATCGCTGCGGCAGCCACCAGGAGCAAGATTGAGATCAGCGGATGAGTGTTTCGGCCGGGAACGCGTGGGGCTTCGATCTGATTAAAGTCACCGTAAAGCATGTCGATTCGCGAAAGCACTGCTGACTCCGTAGCAGAGCATGATTTAAAGTTCACGCAATCATTCGCCGAGACAACCGGCAATCGAATACCACTTCAGTGCACCGCGCATGCAAAGTTTTTACTTTGCCTATCGAACGCAACCCCAGGCGACTGCCTATCGAATTGAGGCTGATCGCCCCTCCGCCTTCCGTGTAGGCCAGAGGCTCGCCAGCCGCACCGTCTCTCCTTAAGCGGAGCCCCGGCGTAAACGCATCGACCTGCTGCCACGAGCTCAACATTGCGGCAAGTCGAATGAGGGGGGGGCAGGCAACTTGACGAGCTCGATATCACGGCGTAAAATCCTTGGCGACTTGCCGCGACTGGTTTGTAACTGGTTCGTAAGGAGCACGCGTCCACATCTCTCAAGGCTCTAAGAAGATATGTTTAAAATTATTCAGCTGCCAGTCGTTTGGTTCACTACGTCACTTGGAATGATACTGTGTAGCTACGCAGTTCAGCCGCCAATCGGGTCGGTCGTAGGGTTCAGTGTCGAGCTGTGCGATAGTTGGTTCGACGAATGGCCCTGCATCAAAGCAAGCGATTCACATATTGAATGCTATAAGGACCCATCGCCCCCAGGCAATCAGCCTGGCGATTTATGCGAGGGAGATTGCTCTGGATTCTTGTGCAGCGGAGAAGATTTTATCGACCGGAACACGACAGTCGACATCGGGCAAGGCTATACGGCAATTGACGTAACTACGCAGACAGTAGGCTGTGGCTCCAAGATTACTGCCACTGCTGATTCGTGCATTCTTCAGATCGACTTCGATACTGGCGAAGAATGGTGCGAGTGCACACAGAAAGAGACTGAAGATCCGTGCACCGCAACTGAGGATATCGATGAAGGGACAAATTGCCTAGCGGAGCCACCGGTTGTATGATTGGGAGACTTGCCGGCGCAGTTGCCGTTGTTTTAGTCCTCCAAGGAACTCCGGTCTTCTGCCAGGATTCAGCAGAAGCTGCGAAGGCCATTGGGGACTGGAAATCCTGGTGTGACAACCTTGAGTCCTATGACTGCCGCGTTAATTTTCGTAAGTACATTACTGGAGATGAGACGCCTCGGCATCTTGCGAGAGAGGCCGAGGCCAGGTGTCGCTACCAATCCGGCATGTGGAGAATGGATGTGCTTTATGAGACGCGGTACACAGTTGATGGCGATGCCACAGAGGTTTCAGCACCTGAAAGCGGGCGAGTTTACGCGTTTGACGGCGAGGTTCTTCGATTTCTGAACGTGAAGGGTGAGTTCGGCGAGGAGTCGTCCCCTAGGAAGATCACCCCCCATCGATTGTGTGGACCGATGCCCTTTGAAGCGGTAGCGTCCAATTTCAACGGTGTACCTTGGGTTCTAGCTTTCAGCGGCAGGCTAGAGAGCGCGAGCGTCTTTCGGGATAGCGAAAAACTTGGCCCCGGCACCTTTGCTGTTCGTGTGCGACCTTGTGTTGATTGCGGGATGGTGCTGGCAAAGAATGTCACGGCTACTGCAGTGTTTTCGGAAGGTCGGCCAGGGGCGCCAGTGATGATAGAGCTAAGTAGATCTCGGCCCATTTCTAAGACTGAATGTAAATTCGGAGCGGGATTTCTCCCTTCTGAATATCGGCATCTCGTATACGATCTTGGCGAGTCTTCCAAGTTGTATGTTGCGAATGAGATGGTCGCGGTCGTCTCACAGGAGGAGATCAACACGCGTATCCCGGTGGAAGTGTTTAGGTCTGTTTTTCCTGAGGGAACCAAGGTGTTTGATAGTTCTGCTCAAAGGGTGTTTCTGTCGGACCCAGAAGCTGCCGGAGGCAAAAACTACCGAGCTTACGAAAAAAAGAGGATTGAAGAAGAGCTCCATAGGAAGAGCTTCAGCGAACACGCAGTCCCTGCACAAGCAATTAACGGCAGGCTGTACTTCGTTGTATTCTCACTGGTGTTCGCATTAATTGGCATCATTTTCATGTGGCGTCGAAGTGGCAATGGAAGTGAGTGAGCACGGGAGTTGCGATATAGAAGCTGCGTATTCTAGGCTCCTTGTCTTGGGTAAACCTGTCGACTTCTCTGAGCTGGTTGAGGAATTTCGTATTTCAGGACATGATCCAGGTAGCTCAGAGCGGATTATCGAAGTGCTGGGCACTCACTCCGATAATGTCAAATGCACACGTATGCGAGCTGATTCGCTTAGGAGCCTCCCAGGGGGCACCATAATCCACACCGGAACAATGGACAATGGACACTATGTCACGCTTCTTAGCACGGACGGGCGTTCTGCAAACGTTGTTGATAACGGCTCAGTCGTTTCGATTTCACACAGCGCGCTTTTGAGAGATTGCTCTGGTGTTGTATTGTGCTCACCACCACGGCTTGAGGCATTCTATCCGCTGGCGTATCTTTTGCTTGTCGCCATGCTCGCATCAGCCGCATGCGTGTCGATTAAGCGCTATGCTCACAGGAACTATCGCCATGAGTAATCATCGTCAACTGATCGCAGCACTCCCTCTGGCAATTACTATTAGCTGCATGGTCGGATGCAGTACTGGGCATGATAAGGACGAAGGACGTGAGCCTTTCATTCAGCCAGGATCCGTTGATGCAGGTTATGTTCCAGTTTCGGGAAAGCAAGTTGATTTTCAAATCTACAATCCAACAGGCAGCCCTTTAAAGCTGGAGCAGGCAAAGACTTCGTGCGGCTGCACAAATATCTTCTTAGATGGAAATGTTGTCCGTGAGAGATCTCAGCTCAAGGGCAGTCTTCAGTTATCTGGCTACAATGTAGCTCAGAACAAAACCTCTTCCGCCCAGATATTCGCGGCAAATGGTCAGGTTTTATCGGTCAATACAAAGTACTGGACAGGTGAGCTACCGTGCGTTAATCCCTTCTCGCCATTAATCCGCCCAGACGCAGGGCGCAGCTCACAAAGGATATGGAAAGTTTTGTTGGCGATTAAAGGTGACGGTGATGGCAATCTTGTGGCAGTCAAATCCGACGATTTCGAACTTTCTTCTAGCAGCTCATGTGTTTCAGGCAGCGAGCCTTCCGGTGCGAGCGTCCTGAATTTTACACTGATAGGAAAAAAGGTCTTTATTCTTGAAGTTTTCCTGGATGGTTCCGACTCAGATTTCATGGGGGGGAAAAGCAAGATAGTTTTGACTCAAAACGGTCGCGACTTTCCTTTCCTTGTTAACTTGGAATCTTTTCAAGGCAATTCAATCGTTGCGACACCAGGTACACTCTTAATCAGCGAATCGCCAATGAAAGTCGTTGTGCATTCCAATATGCCGGGCGAGGCAAGTGTGGGATCGATTAAGGGGATTGAATGCCAGGTACAGCAGGCTGTGCCAAACGTTGCTGAGCTGTCTATTCGCATTATCGGTTCGGGGCTTGATTATCCTATTTTGTTGCCCGTCGAATGGCGAGCCTTGGACGGATCAACTCTGAAGACTAGCGTTAAGCTTGTTCGGATAGACGCCTTGGTTCCGCATGCTGCGGAGCATTGAGCTAAAGCGTATTCTTAAACTAGATTGTTCACCAATCGTGTGAGTGCGATAGCCCACGATTGGCAGGCACCTGAAATTTGGATTTGTACAGTGACGTTGGCTAGCTGTTCGGCTTCGTATTGGTAGGGAGATTTGTACCCGGGCGTGTGATAAATCTGGTTGTGTTGTAGAGCGTCTCAGTGTAACCTAATGTGCTCATTCTGACTTTTTATATATCGGCAAAGGGCTCAAGCGTGGTCCATTCGTGTTTGAGTGACCAAAAGAATCGTTCCATCACCGCATTGTCGTAGCAACATCCAGTGTGCTTGTTTACCGAGCGAAAAACTGGTGTTGGTGAATCTGGCCTAAATCTATAAGAATTTGCGGGTCATGGATGTGCCCAAGATCACCACCGATTGCCCGGATTGCAAGCCGCTGCTTGAGAAGCAGTAGGCGATCATCGACATGTTGGTCAAGCAAGTCGAATTGCTCACGGCACGTCTTGAGAAAGTTGAACGCGAAGGCAAACGCCAAGCGGCTCCGTTTCGCAAGAAACGCAAAGCCGAGCCCACCACCGACTACAGGAAACAAACATGTAGCGTCGTGGTCGCTATTGATTGGCAGCCTCGAACAAACTTTGAACCCAGTCATCCTTGTTAAGTAGTTCAGAAGCGTCTTCGCCGGCCGCAACTCCGGTGACGACGCGATCGCGGATTGCGACGAAGGTTGGTGCGGCAACGAAGGGCTCCTTGACTTTTTCCCATGATATCTCAAACTCATCATCCGCGCCTATTGGCATGTGCGAGACTTCGTTTGGCATGAATGTCCATCGACCATCCTCCACAGAGACACCAATCACCTGCACGGCATTCGCCCGTTCCACTTTGAGTGCTGCCCACTGTTGTGTCACTTCACGGCAGTGCTCACAGTCCGGCCGCAGCATCACGAGAAGTGCAGCGTTCGCCGGAGCCAATACCGCATCAAGTTTTTCGTCGCGAAGCAACGGAAACTGCATGCCGATCGGATTGTCGCCAAACCATGCGGGAATCTCGAATTCGCTGCTGAGCTGTTCAATCTGCGAATGGGTCACTCCGCAGGCAAGCAAGCCAACCACAATGCCAATGCCGACCGGCCGGAGCGAGCGACTTCGTGAAGTGGTGACTGATCCCGCTTCAAGCTTTGCCACGCTGTGACTGCACCCCAGTAGCAGTCCTATCGCAACCAAGTCGATGATCAGCGGTGCACCTTTCAGGGTTCTGGATCCGAAGCATCCACAATCGGTTTCCGTCCACCATGCCCATCCAGCAATGCTAGCGAGTGAGAAAAACACAAGCGAGGCAAAGCGATGAGCAACACGCGGCGGGGCAATCGCAATTACAACGCCGGCGAAAAGCTCAAATCCGATCGCAATCGATAGTCGCATCGGCGATGCGAGCAAACCGCCCGATCCCAAGATTGTCGGGGCATCAAAAAACTTGATCGCTGCCGTAAGCGTCAAAAGTAAACTTAAGCCAATCCGCAACACATGAAGCAGCATTTCGCTTTAACTCCTTTTTCGAAGATTCCCTCAAAAGATCCGTCGAACGAGTGCATAACTTAGCAGGCTCGTTCGCCGGGTATCATGGGGAACCCAGCGACCTTTCAGAGTTCCCCATTGTCTTTTTTTGAGCGGATGTTCTCCTCCATCAACTCGGAAATTACCTCGTTCTTGGCGATGAGTTTCTCTCGCAGTTCGGTGACCGTGCGATCGGTTTTCACCTTGCCGGTCTTGGTCGAGCGGGGCGTTTCGAAAGCCCGTTCAGCTTGGTTCATGACGGCATTGACCCAGTTGTGGATCAACGTCGGTTGAACCTGCATCTGGTCGGCGATCTGGGAAACAGGCACCTTGTCGACAAGGTGCTTTCGGACGGCGGCAGCCTTGTCAGCAGCCGAGAAAGAGCGTCGTTTTCGTGTCATAGTGAAATCTCCTCAGGTGAAAATGGCTCACCATTGGCAGATTTCCAATTTCAAGAGAGGCAGCACATTGGCGTGTTCCGCCGCCTTGGGGTGAGTGAAATTCGGCTGCTTGCTAGCTGGATGGGTGGTAGCAACGGCTAGCAAGTTCCACTTTCGTACTGGCGCAACTATCGATATTCGGCTCCGTCACCACTGTAGCGAATTGTCCTGCCAAATTTCTTCTGGAACAATTCGGCTTTTCAGGCGGCGTGGGGGCTCAGGAAACCTCGTCTGGTTTTCAATAGTGGGTTTCGGATGTCTGGGAGAAATGATTGGAACGAGAAAGCTCTGAGTAGTTGTCGATCGCGTTCTTTGGAGCGGCTACCCGATCGTGAGAGATTTTGTGCGAGAATTCCGCAACTGTCCATTGGCGCCGAAGGTGCCTTGCTGCTGCCTGGGGCTCGCTACGGTTTTGGTGTGGCGGCTCGGATTGTCCTGGCTAAGTTCCGTGATCACCGACCGCAAACGGCGACTGCACAGTTTTGCCGGTCACAGGCGAATGGAAAACGCAACCGAAACGCGACCAGTACGGGAAATCTCATCACTATTTGCCTGAAGCACAAACCAAGTGTCTAGGTGCAATCGGTTTCGTGAATCTTGGGATTTGGCATGTCTTCTACGTGTTATCCCAGCGGCATTGTTTAGTCAAACACTGGCTTGAGGGTCTAGCGGGAGCTAACGAGCACTATCAACGGGCTTCTGGGCTGTGCGACGATTGGTCGATCTCGACGCAGGGCGGAGTAGTTCGACCTTGAGCACAACTGCGTTTTCGGCCCCGTGGGAGCGTAGCTGCATAGAGAAGCCACTACCACTTATTTTGGAATTCTTCGATCACATGGCCTTCGGTCAGATTGAGATAAATCTCGGTCGTTGCAAGCCTGTCGTGTCCGAGCATTTTCTGAACGGCTGCCAATGAAATCCCTTTCTGCAAAGCCAATGTTGCAAAGGTCTGTCGCAGAACATGCGGGGTGTCAGTCGATCTGATTTTCGCTCGGTTGGCAACGACTTTGACCAGTTTTTGAATCTGGCGATCCCCAGCAAACCACTTATCGTTCAATGCAAAATATGGCTCCAACAAAGCTTGAACCCTGTTGGACATCGGCACAACGCGCTTTTTGGTTTTCTTGCCATAAGGACCACCTTTTCCACTAATCTGAAGTGAACGCTGTTGCCACAAAATATTATCTGGCGTCAGACCGCATAACTCAGATACACGCAGCCCAGTGTCGAGCAACGTCCAGATCGCTAGCTTTTCTTTCGTATTCCGACAAGCGTGCGCCAAGCGATCGGCTTCGTCGGATTTCAGAGGTTCGCGTACATATCGATAGGCCATCGAGAAATGAGTTCGCTTTTGGTTATAGATTGCGAACTCAAGTGGATTCAGGATTCAGCTACGCTCCCACGGGGCCCAATGGCCGTGAAGTCAAGAGTTGATCTTCGGCCAGATGGACTGGCAAGGATCGCTTTGACTCAGCAATCGTCTCTCGTGGAGTGCCCAAGCGAGGTTCCACCACAGTCGAAACAAAAGCCAAGCCAGTTGTACGCAGATATAGAATGCTAACATGGAAAAGAGTCCTCCAGTCGTTGAAATGGCTCTGCTTGTTTCCACGCCTAATTCAAGATTTCGAAACGCTCGAGAGCAACAAAAGAAAGCAGGGGGCGTAAGCAACACAAAGGCAATTCCTGTCAGCGAAAAGCGATGAATCAACTCATTCTGTAGAGCGTGTCGCCAGCTCAATTCAGACACTGCGTCACGAGCTAGTGTGATCGAGGCGATCAGAATGGTGACAAATATGGCAGCGAGAGACAGAACAATTTCAAGCATTGGTGATTCCCTTAGTTTTAAACCAGGACGAATGTTACGGAAAATTGGTACGCCACCACAATAGAAGAACCTGCGTAATTCAATCGTCGAGCGCACCTCGCGGTTTGCGATTGGCATGGCGTTAGATTTTG
>TARA_R110002074_G_scaffold67220_2_pt1 | contig 14858 bp, 20 predicted proteins | sample TARA_R110002074 | Tara Oceans TARA_R110002074 (sample SAMEA4397215) | marine metagenome | biome: Polar Biome; feature: [MIX] marine epipelagic wind mixed layer (ENVO:01000061); material: water (ENVO:00002006), including particulate matter (ENVO:01000060) such as... | depth 10-100 m
GACAACGAATAATTGGCAGAATCCAAGGCGTTGATCAGTGTCGGGTCGCGTGCCAGCAGCTGCGGCACAATCGCATTCTGGCGCAGTTCCGCCAGCAGGTTGCCGCTATAAAGGGCGATCCGCAGTTCTGCGCGGCTGCGTGTACTGTCGGTAAATCGGTTGGTAAGCAGCTTGTTGGTGATGGATATCGTAACGACCGCCAGCGCCATCAGCACTGCAATGGCGAACCTGACCCGCCAAGACACGGCCAATGTGGGTTTTTGTTCGTGGGCGTCGCTCATGAGCGCAATCTACGCCGAGTGCGGGGCGTACTCAAGTCACGCTGTGATCAGCGCCCCGGCCAATGCGCGAAAGAGCGCCGCCCCATCCGTGCCGCCATGCACCGCATCCGCCGCACGTTCGGGGTGCGGCATCATCCCCAACACGCGCCGATTGTCAGACAGGATACCCGCAATGTCCGCCTGCGCCCCATTGGGATTGTCGGTATAGCTGAACGCAATGCGGTCCTCACTTTGCAGGCGCGCAATGGTGTCCGCATCCGCAAAATAATTGCCATCGTGATGGGCAATCGGAATGTCGATCACGTCACCCGCATTGTAGCCATTGGTAAAATCGCTGTTCGAGGTTTCGACCTTGAGGCCCACTGTTTTGCAAATGTACTTCAACCCGGCATTGCGCAGCAACGCACCGGGCAACAACCCGGTCTCTGTCAGGACCTGAAAACCATTGCAGATCCCCAGCACATAGCCACCACGTCCGGCATGGGCCGCAACCGACTTGCAGATCGGTGAATTTGCCGCAATGGCCCCACAGCGCAGGTAATCCCCATAGGAGAAACCACCGGGAATTCCCACGATATCAACGCCTTGCGGCAGCTCGCTGTCTTTGTGCCAAACCATCGACACTTTGGCACCCGCCGACCTGAACGCCACCGCCAGATCGCGGTCACAATTTGACCCGGGGAACACAATGACCGCTGCATGCATCAGGCCATCTCCACCGAATAGGATTCAATGACCGTGTTCGCCAACAACTTTTCACACATCGACGTGATTTCCGCCTCAGTAGTGCCATCAGCCAGATCAAGCTCAATCACTTTGCCCTGTCGCACCCCATTGACCCCGTCAAAGCCCATGGCCCCAAGTGCATGGCGCACGGCCTCGCCTTGTGGGTCCAACACACCATTTTTCAACATCACATGCACCCGTACTTTCACTAATTTTTCCTCCACTTAACCAAAAGTAAATGTAAAATTCTGACCGCCTATTGCGCCAGTCCCGGTACCTCGTGATCCCGTAGATACAAACTTAAATGGACCACTCTTGCCATCGCTGCACCGAAAAACACCTTCACCGTTGCGCCCCGTAACATAGACGAAGTTGCCAGCGCATGACCGTCCCTTGTTAGAGACGATATTCAACGTTCCACCGCCGTCACTGTATCCAGTTGCCGTGCCAGTAAAAGTTTCGTTGCCGTTTGTCATCTGTCCTTGCACAGGCAGCGTAAGAGAGCATGCAGTAAGCACAATGGGTAAGAACCACAGAAATCCATGTAATTTTTTCATTGCATTACTCCTAATTAATCAACGTCGGCTTTGTGATCGGTGTCGATGTCTTGGGCATCACGCCCAGCCGTCTGGCCACTTCGGTATAAGCATCCGTTAACGACCCCAGATCGCGCCGGAACACGTCTTTGTCCAGCTTTTGACCGGTCTCAATGTCCCACAATCGACAGCTGTCCGGGCTGATCTCGTCGGCGACGATCAAACGCTGGAAATCACCATCATACACGCGGCCAACCTCGATCTTGAAATCAACCAGACGGATACCAACGGCCATCATCACGCCGGACAGAAAATCGTTGACCCGCAGCGCGAGGCTGAGAATATCTTCCATGTCCTGTTGGCTGGCCCAGCCAAAGGCCGCGATATGTTCCTCTGTCACCAAAGGATCACCAAGCGCGTCGTCTTTGTAGCAATATTCAACAATCGGGCGCGGCAATTGTGTGCCTTCTTCGATACCAAGCCGCGTGGACATGGTCCCGGCGGCATAATTGCGCACGATGATTTCCAAGGGCACAATCTCAACCTGACGCACCAATTGTTCGCGCATGTTCAGGCGTTTGATGAAATGGGTCGGCACGCCAATTTGATTGAGGCCCGTCATGAAATATTCAGACAGGCGGTTGTTCAACACGCCTTTGCCCTCAATCACGTCCTTCTTTTGCGCATTAAAGGCCGTCGCATCGTCCTTGAAATACTGCACAATTGTGCCCGGCTCGGGGCCTTCATACAGAATCTTTGCTTTGCCTTCGTAAATCTTTTTGCGCCGGGCCATGGGCGTCCCTTCCACCGTTCGGCCGGGGGGTATCCCCCGCCGCTTACAGGCGTCATAGTGCAAGCCCCGATACGCTGCAAGGTTTCGAGGCAAAGTTGGGTTCCTCTTGCGCAAACGGGACAGACACCGCATATCAATAGACAACTCGACGCCAACAACCGGAGACAAACGATGAGCACCTTTAACGACCGCGAAAACGCCTTTGAAAATAAATTCGCCCATGACGCCGACATGCAGTTCAAGGCGGAAGCGCGCCGCAACAAGCTGCTCGGGCATTGGGCTGCGGATTTGTTGGGAAAAACCGGTGAGGCGGCTGCGGAATATGCCCGCGAAGTGATCAATTCCGATTTTGAAGAAGCCGGCGATGAGGACGTCTATCGCAAGGTGTCTGGCGATCTGGGCGACAAAGCGGATGAAGCAACGATCCGCGCCAAGATGAAATCTCTGATGGCCGAAGCCAAGGCACAGCTGATGTCAGAAGTGCAATAAGTCAAAGACTTACATTTCGAAATTAAACGAATTTTACGCGTCTTTCAATCGAATGAAGGGCGCGTTTTTCGTTTGGCACCTTGCGCGTTAACGCTTTTGAACCTGCCGGGCGTTTAAAACGCCTGAGAGGTCAAAAAGGCGGGCAGGACAATGGGACAACAGCCAATATCTACGCGCCGCGCAATGCGTCTGTTTCGGCTGGGTGTACCTTGCCTTGCCACTTTGGTGGGTCTGTGGCTGCTGAGCGGCAAGATTGACGGGGCAGTATGGGCGCGCCTGCCGTCAGAAATCGCGCATCTTTCGCCGCTCCATCTGGCAAGTGCAGCTCTGTTCAGTTTGATCAGCCTTTGGGCCGTGGGGCGTTATGACGGCGTGGCGCATCGGCATCTGCAGACGTGCATCGCGCCACGTCCCGCGCGCCTGACGGGCAGTATCGCGATCGCGCTGTCACAAACACTGGGGTTTGGCCTTTTTACCGGTGCCGCCGCGCGCTGGCGTCTGTTACCCACCCTCAGCATTGCGGACGCACTACGGTTGTCTGCATTCGTCTGTGTGTCGTTTCTGGTCAGTTGGGCGTGGATCACCGCATTCGCTTGTTTGGTGCTGGCCGCACCCCCGTGGACGTCCCTGCCTGCCATCGCCGTTGTGTTGACGGCCCCTGTCGCGATATGCGTGCTCATCTGGGCCCCCAAATTGACCCTTGGACCTGTGCACCTGCGCCTGCCCAGCCTTGTCGCATGTGGCGCGATCATGATCTGGGCCATCATAGACCTGGGGGCAGCGGCGCTGGCGCTGTATTTTCTGATTCCAGCCGAAAATCTCGCGTTTGCGACGCTGTTGCCAGTGTTCCTGCTGGCGCTGGGGGCCGCATTGCTATCAGGAACACCTGGTGGCGTTGGGCCGTTTGAGTTGGTTCTGTTAGGGCTGCTGCCAAAGGTGCCCGTGGCGGAAGTTCTGGCGGGCATCCTTGGCTTTCGCGCAGTCTACTATGCCATCCCCGCAGTCCTTGCGATGATCGCGATGTTGCGGCCCTTTGAGGCGACACCACGCCAACCGCCCTGCGGCGTTCCGCCATCCATCGATACCAAACGCGCCGAGATTGGTGTCATTCGGCAAAACGGCGGCATGCTCCTTGACTTTGGGTCCGGTGCCATCGCGGTCTGGCCGACGCCGCAAACCCTGACCGCACTTGGCGATCCAATCGGCAGCCCCATTCAGGATGCGATCAAAGCGCTTGCGCATCATGCAACAGAGCAAAACCGCATCCCCTGTCTGTATAAATGCACCGCAAGAACCGCCGTTGCGGCGCGCCAAGTCGGGTGGTCCGCCTTGCACTGCGCGGATGAGGCCGTTTTGACCCCGGCGACGTTTGATCTGGCCGTCCCGGCCCGCCGTGCCTTGCGCCGCAAACTGCGCCACGCCGAACAGGCGGGTGTCACGACAATGCACGCGCGCGCCTTGCCGCTTAAAGACATGGCAGCTGTGGATAAAGATTGGCAGGATCGCAGCGGGGCCGCGCGGGGCGGGACAATGGGGCGGTTCTCAGCGGCTTATGTGGCGGACCAGTTGGTTTTTCTGGCCTACCAAAACGGTCGCCTGATCGCCTTTGCCAGCTTTCACCACTCAAACCACCAATGGTGTCTGGACCTGATGCGCGCGGCGGCGGATGCCCCAAACGGGACCATGCATGCCTTGGTGACCCGCGCATTGAGCGATGCAGTAGAGCGCGGCGTGCCACAGGTCAGCCTGGCGGCGACGCCTGCCTGCCCTGACCCATCGAGCCGCCTTATGCGCGCCGCAGCAATGCAAGTGGTTGCGCGCAGTGGCGGGCCGGGCCTGCGCCAGTTCAAGTCCTGCTTTGCACCAGACTGGCAGCCGCTCTATGTCGCCACCCGCACCCGCGCTGGCATTGCCGCTGCATTGGCCGATATCGCCCGCGAGGTGCATCATCCACGACCTTTGCATCACCCCCATGAGATTCATAATCAAGATGAAGATAATGAGGTTGCCCTATTATTGGCATCGTGAGATTAGGAAAAATTGTTTTTCTGAGCGGAGTGAACCGGATGTCCAACGCCTTTACTGAACTTTTGGCCGAAAAAGGCACGCTTCTTGCGGATGGTGCCACAGGCACGAACCTGTTCAACATGGGGCTTATGTCCGGCGACGCGCCCGAAATGTGGAACACCGATGAACCAAAAAAGATCATCACACTCTACAAAGGGGCCGTAGACGCGGGCAGCGACCTATTTTTGACCAACAGCTTTGGGGCAAATGCCTCGCGCCTCAAGCTACACGGTGCAGAGAAACGCGTGCATGAGTTGAGCCGTGTCGCAGCAGAACTTGGCCGCGAGGTTGCGGATAAATCCGGCCGCAAAGTTATCGTTGCAGGGTCGGTTGGGCCAACAGGCGAAATTATGGAACCCGTTGGCACGCTCAGCCACGCAGTCGCCGTTGAGATGTTCCATGAAACCGCTGACGGCCTCAAGGCTGGTGGAGCCGACATTGGCTGGTTAGAGACGATCAGCGCCCCTGAAGAATACAAGGCCGCCGCCGAAGGATTCGCTTTGGCGGGCCTCGATTGGGTTGGCACAATGAGTTTTGACACTGCCGGGCGCACGATGATGGGCCTGACTTCCGAAGGCATGGTGGACATGGTGCATGGGTTGGACAACACGCCGATGGCCTATGGTGCCAACTGCGGCACGGGCGCGTCTGATCTGTTGCGCACGGTGCTGGGGTTCACGGCCAAGGGCGGCCATTTACCGATCATCGCCAAGGGCAACGCTGGCATTCCGAAATATCACGAAGGCCACATTCACTATGACGGCACGCCTGAGTTGATGGCGGAATATGCCGTGATGGCGCGCAACTGCGGGGCGACAATCATTGGCGGCTGCTGTGGTACAATGCCCGAGCATCTGACAGCCATGCGCGCCGCCCTAGATACCCGTCCCAAAGGGGCCGCACCTGAATTGGAAGATATCGTTGCCGCACTTGGCGCGTTTTCTTCGGCCAGTGACGGCACTGATGGCCAAGGCCCGGTGCGCGCGCCGCGTAAAGGGCGTCGTCGTGGCTAAGAGCCCCCCAGAATTCAACGATCCAACTTCAATAGCATCCTGTTTGAGCTCTTGTTGACAACGTCCTGCTACGCAACGAAGGTCCAAAAATAGAAGAGTGGGAACGACCACGAAACAACGGTTACAATTTCCAGGAGGTTAAGATTTCACGCGCCGAACGCCTTCTGAATTTAGTGGAAGAATTCCGAAGCCATCGCAGACCCGTTTCCGGTAATGATCTTGCGGAAACTTTGAAGGTTTCAATCCGCACTCTTTATCGCGATATCGCGTCACTGCGTGCCCTTGGGGCCAGTATCGAGGGCGAACCGGGTGTTGGCTATGTTCTGCGTTCTGGGTTTCTGCTGCCTCCGATCATGTTCACTGTGGAGGAAGTCGATGCGCTTGTTCTAGGGTCGCTTTGGGTTGCCGATAAAGCAGATGCACCAATGGCAGAAGCCGCACGCAAAGCGATGGCACGGCTAACCGCGGTCATGCCGATTGAGCTCGCGGATCGTGTTGAGGCAAAATATCTGGAGGTCATGCCGAGCGAACACGCGCAACAAGAGAGCATTGATATGTCCGCGATCAGGCGGGCAATTCACCTAGAACACAAGTTGAGCATTGAGTACGCCGATGCCGCAGGTAAACCTTCGGAGCGGGTCATATGGCCGTTTTTTATCAGCTACATGGATGGTGGACGGCTGATTTCGGCATGGTGTGAATTGCGCGATGACATCCGGCATTTTCGGACAGACCGGCTAACATCGCTTGTGGAAATGCCAAAGCGATATCCACGTCGCCGCCACGATCTTATCAAGCATTGGCGCGAGCTTGAGTCTTCCGAGTTCCCAAACAAATGACCACTGCCACTTTCTGACATACGTGTGTCCTAGGTTGCTCGTGTAACCAGACACACAAAAAGGATGTCAGACAATGGAACACGATCAAATTCACGCAACGATCAATGCGAATAACGCGGCAGTTGGCACAGGTGACATCGAAGGCATTCTCGCCACTTTTGAGCCGAACGGGGTGTTGGTGGGTAAACCCGGGATGCTTGCCCAAGGAACGCCAGCGTTACGTGAGGCTTTTAAACACTTCATGGCGATCAACCCACAGATTTCAGTGACAGACCATGACGTTATTCAAGCCGACGATCTTGCCCTTCACTCTTCTGCGTGGAAAATAACTGGGCAAGCACCAGACGGCTCAACTATTGAGCAGAGTGGGCTTTCAGTAGTGGTCCTGCGCAAACAGCCTGACGGACGTTGGTTGATGGTGATCGACAACCCATTTGGCGATCACCTAGTGCAAAAAAGCTGATTGCGATTGGGCACCGACACAGCACGTACGAAAAAAGACAACGGACCTTCAAGTAAGGTCCGTTTTATCTACATAGCACCTCTTCCAGATAGCCTTACAATAGTGACATCTGCGCCGATCCCGGCCTTGGCGCGCGAAACAAGTCGCACCGCATCGGCGGCGCTTTGCTCTTTAGCCCCAGCCGCTTCATCGCCACCTCAAACCGGCGTGCCATCATATCGGCATAGGGCCCTTCGCCCCGCATCCGGCGGTGCCATGTGGAATCATATTCCTTACCACCGTGCATTTCACGCAACCGCGACATGATGCGCTCGGCCCGGTCCGGAAAATTTGCAGCCAACCATTCCCGCACCAGCGGCGACACCTCGCGCGGCAGACGCAGCATAATCCAACTGGCATGACGCGCCCCTGCATCCCGACCAAGTTGCAAAATCGTCTCAAGTTCAGGGTCCGTCAGCGCCGGGATCATGGGCGAAGCCATCACCCGCACGGGTATGCCCGCCCCCGCCAGCGTGCGTATCATTTGCAACCGCCGCTGGGGGCTGGGCGCGCGCGGCTCCATCAACCGGCTCAACTTGGCATCCAGCGTAGTGACCGATATGCCAACCCGTACCAATCCGCGCCGTGCCAAATCGGCCAATAGGTCAATGTCCCGTTCAATCAGGCTGCCTTTGGTGACAATCGCCACCGGATGGTTCGCATCTGACAACACCTGCAAACAGGCGCGCATGATCTCATGTTTCTTTTCAATGGGTTGATAGGGGTCCGTGTTGGTGCCGATCGCAATGGGTGCAACTTTGTATGTCTTGGCTGCCAACTCCCGCTTGAGCACCTGAGGGGCCTCAGGCCGCGCAATCAACCGCGTCTCAAAATCCAATCCGGGCGACAGACCCAGATACGCATGACTGGGCCGCGCAAAACAATAAACACAGCCATGTTCACAGCCCCGGTACGGATTGATCGACCGGTCAAACGGCAAATCCGGCGATTTGTTATAACTGATGACACTGCGCGGGACCTCAATATCGGTCTGGGTGCGCAGCACCGGCAAGACGTCATCGCGCGCCCACCCGTCATCCACCGCCTCACGTTGATACCGTTCAAACCGGCCCACATGGTTGCTGCCGGCGGCCCTGCCTAGAATTTTGAAACGCTGGTCTTCTTTATCCATTATTAAAAAATAGAACAAATCATGAACGCATGCAATCGAAAGTCGCTAATCCCTTGTCGCCGCGCCCCTTTCCAAGGTAGCAATTTGATAACACGCGTCGCACAATATCCGGCCTATGTCGCAAAAAGTGCAACTTGATGCGTCGTTCCGTGACAAAAGGGCGCAAGTGTACAACACCTGCAACGTCCAGCAGAAGGAAAGACCCATGTCCGACGAAGACGAAATCATCCTGTCCGAACTCGACGACGAAGAACTTGTTCAACAGATGTTTGACGACCTTTATGATGGCCTCAAGGAAGAGATTGAGGAAGGCGTCAACATCTTGCTGGAACGCAAGTGGGCACCCTACGACGTCCTGACCAAGGCGCTTGTCGGTGGCATGACCATCGTCGGCGCAGATTTCCGCGATGGCATCTTGTTTGTGCCAGAGGTTCTGTTGGCGGCAAACGCGATGAAGGGTGGCATGTTCATTCTCAAGCCGCTGTTGGCCGAAACCGGGGCACCGCGCGTGGGCAAGATGGTTATTGGCACAGTCAAGGGCGACATTCACGACATCGGCAAAAACCTTGTTGGCATGATGATGGAAGGTGCCGGGTTTGAGGTGGTCGATCTCGGGATCAACAACGCGGTCGAAAAATACCTTGAGGCGATGGAAACCGAAGGGCCTGATATCCTTGGCATGTCCGCCCTGCTGACCACCACAATGCCCTATATGAAAGTCGTGATCGACACGATGATCGAACAGGGCATTCGCGACGATTACATCGTTTTGGTGGGCGGCGCGCCCCTGAACGAAGAATTTGGCAAGGCCATTGGCGCGGACGCCTACTGCCGGGATGCCGCTGTGGCGGTTGAAACCGCAAAGGAGTGGATGGCGCGCAAGCACAACAGCGCAAAATCCGCCTAAGTCCACTGTTGCACGACCCTCAAAGGCCCGGCGGCAACGCGGGGCCTTTTTTGTTTATCCTGCCACGCCTATCTTAAGGGATGAAAGGACCGCACATGCCATTCCACCGATTTGCCATTCTGATCCTTGCCGTCATAAGTGCGGCCGCCGTGACCGTTTGGTTGTTCGCGCTTGGCGGCCCCGGCATCATGATCGCGGCTTTGCCTGTCGTCCTGATCGCGGCATTGGCCGTCAGGATACTGCGCAAATGACCGTGCCGCGCGATACCCTTGCCGAACACGGCCTGCCCCTTGATCTGGCCAAAGGACGCATCCTGCTGATCGCATGCGGTGCCTTGGCCCGCGAGATCCTCGCGCTGAACAAGTCGAATGGCTGGGATCACCTGCATTTGCATTGCTTGCCCGCCAACCTGCATCACTATCCTGACAAAATCGTCCCCGCCGTGGAAAAGATGGTCACGGAACGGCGCGCTGACTTTGATCAGATTTTCGTGGTCTATGCCGATTGTGGCACCGGTGGCCTGCTTGAGGCCGCATGTGCGCGGTTGGACGTTGAGATGATCGCCGGACCCCATTGCTACAGCTTCTTTGAAGGCAATGACACCTTTGCCGCGCTTGATGAAATGACCGCTTTTTACCTCACTGATTTTTCCGTGCGGCAGTTCAATGCGTTCATTGTCAAACCACTAGGCCTCGACCGTCACCCCGAACTGCGCGACATGTATTTTGGGAACTATGAAAAAGTCGTCTATCAGGCGCAGTTGGACGATCCTGAATTGACAGCAAAAGCCCAAAAATGCGCCGAAATTCTTGGCCTGCCGCTTGAGCGCCGTTTTACGGGCTATGGCGATCTAAAAACTGCGCTGGCAGCCTTAAAACCCTAACGTCTTTTTGACCCTGAATATTCCTTGGGGGAGCGTCCATTTTGCACCATTGGATCAAGCCCAATGGGCGACGGCCGCGCCCCAGTTCAACCCTTGCCGACCTGCGCCGCCGTTTCCTTGATCCGCTCGATCATCGCGCGCAGCCCATTTGATCTTTGCGCCGACAGATGGTCGTTCAACCCCAACCGCCCCATCTCGGCCCGCGCATCGACGGCCAAGACCTCCGACGCTGTTAATCCGTTATATAGCGCGCGCAGCACTGCAATCAGCCCTGATACAATCATCGCGTCACTGGCCCCGTCAAAATGCAGCTTGCCCCCCTCAAACTGCGCATGCAGCCAGACCTGGCTTGCGCAGCCATCCACCTTGGTTGCAGGCACGCGAAACGCGTCGGCCAATGGTTCCATCGCTTTGCCTTGATCAATCACATGGCGATAGCGATCTTCCCAATCGTCCAGAAAATCAAAGTCTTCAACAAGGTCTTCAAACGCGGGTGTGGCCATCAGATAAAGGTCCTTTGGAGTGCATGTGATATGGGCCAGAGGTAGGAGCAGCGCACCCAAAGGTCCACCCCCTTCCCAAGGCGCATGGGATAGGGTAGTCAAAAGGCAGAAAAATTTCCATGGCGGACCCTATGCGCAAGACCCTCTCACTCCTTTTGGCATCGACGATCACACTGACCGCCTGCGGGGCCGTGCGTGAAAGCCGGATCAACCCGTTTAATTGGTTTGGGCAATCGCGATCCGAATCTGTCCAGACCAAGCAAAATACCAACCCGCTCATTCCCGAAAAAAGCGGTGGCGTCTTTGCAGGAATGCGCGCGAAAGATGCGGAATATCTGGGCCTTCCGTTTGATCAGGTGACAAATCTGACGATCGAACGCGTCCCGGGTGGTGCAATTATCCGCGCCACCGGTTTGGCTGCACGTCAAGGGTATTATGCGGTACAACTGACGCCCGCCAATGAAGATGAACTGCCCGTTGACGGTGTTCTGACCTACCGCCTCGAAGGGGTGCGGCCCAGCGTGAACACCCCCGCAGGCACCGCCCCCACACGCGAAGTGATCGCGGCGCGCCGCGTCACGGACCAGGACCTGCTCGGGGTGCGCAGCATTCGGGTCGAAGGTCAGTTGAACGCGTTGGTCAGCCGCCGCTAAGCGCCTGACCAGAAACGCTTCAGGCCGCCTTGGCCGCCGTCACGATAATCTCAACCGTGAATTCCGGTTTGGCGAGCTTTGCCTCGCCACAAGCGCGCGCCGGCGTATGTCCTTGGGCTGCCCACGCATCCCAGACGCTGTTCATTTCGCCAAAGTCACTCATGTCAGCCAACCAGATGATCGCCTGCAAAATGCGCGTCTTGTCTGATCCGACCTCAGCCAACAGCGCGTCAATCTGATCGAGACAATCTTGCGTTTGCTGTGCCACGCTGGCACCAGCCGTCCCGACCTGACCCGCCAGATAAATGGTATCCCCATGCACGACAATCTGGCTCATGCGTTGGTTGGAATGGTGGCGTTGAATGTCAGCCATTTATAAAACTCCTATAATTTTCAATTATTTGCGGCTCAAACTTCAACCACTTTCACATCACTACCTTGCGCTGTCAGCGCAATCTTGCCTTCGCATAGACGCAGCGCATCATTGCCAAAGACCTCAAGCCGCCAGCCCTTCATCGCGGGCATATCGCGCAGACCCGCCGCAATACCATCCAGATCGGCAGCGGGCGCGATCAGTTTGGCCGCGACCCCAGCAGATTCGGTTTTCGCTTTCAAAAGCACCCGCAACAGATCGGCCAGCGCCGGGTTCACTTGTAACTTTTCGCGGCTGCGGTCCGGTTGCGGCATATCGGCAGGCTTGCAGGCAACACCCGCCTTGATTCCGCGCAAGATACCTTCGGCAATCTCGCCCTTGCGTGCATCACGCAACAACAGGCGTGCGCGGCTGAGCTCTTCCATTGTGCTGGGCTTTAGGCTGGCCAGTTCAACAAGTGCGTCGTCTTTGTAGACCCGGTTGCGCGGGATATTGCGGGTCTGGGCGTATTCCTCACGAAATGCTGCCAGCGCGCGCACGATGGCCAGAAACTTAGCCGAATTTGTCCGCGTCTTGACCCGCTTCCACGCCTCGCGGGGGACGGTGATATAGGTGTCGGGGTTGGTCAGGATTTCCAACTCTTCCGCTACCCAACGGCTACGTTCGTTTTTCTCAAGCTCGGCGGCCAGGAATTCATAAACCTGCCGCAGGTGCGTGACATCCGCCAGTGCATATATTTTTTGCGCGTCACTCAACGGGCGCCGCGACCAATCGGTAAACCGGGATGTTTTGTCGACCCCTTCGCGGACAATCTTGCGCACGAGGGTCTCATAGCCCACCTGTTCACCAAATCCGCAGACCATTGCGGCAACCTGCGTATCAAACAGGGGTTTTGGAAATACCTTTGCATCGACAAAGAATATCTCAAGGTCTTGGCGCGCGGCGTGGAAAACCTTGACCACCGATGTGTCACGAAACAACTCATAAAGCGGCTCAAGCGATATGCCATCCGCCAACGGGTCCACCAGCACAGCATTAGAATCATCCGTGCCCGGCATGGCCAACTGCACCAGACAAAGCTTGGAATAATAGGTCCGTTCGCGCAGGAATTCGGTATCGACAGTGACATAGTCGTGCCCGGCGGCCTCGGAACAATAGGCGGCAAGATCGGCGGTGGTTGTAATGGTTTTCATGAACAGACTTTGCGATGTGACGGGGTGTAAAGGATGCAATGGGATCAGGCGTATAGGAATGGACGGGTATTGACCAGATCAGCCCGCCAAGAATAGCGGGCTGCGATCATCTGCTGCAAAACGGCGCAGCACGGCAGGGTAAAGGCGGTGTTCTTGCACCAAAACGCGGGCGGCCAGTGTCTCGGGGGTGTCACCCTCATGCACGGCGATGCTGGCCTGACCAAGGATCGGACCATCATCCAACGCTGCAGTGACTTCATGCACGGTGCAGCCATGCATGGTGTCGCCTGCCGCCAGCACGCGAGCATGGGTGTTCAGGCCTTTGTATTTCGGCAAAAGTGAGGGATGGATGTTGATCATCCGCCCGGCCCATGCATCGGTGAACCCACCGGTCAGCTTGCGCATAAAACCCGCCAGACAAATGATGTCAGGCGCATATGTGGCCAATGCATCCGTGAGCGCCGCCTCAAACGCAGGGCGGTCCGCGCCAAATGGGCGATGATCCACCACAATTGTTGGGATATTTTGTGTCTTGGCCCAAGCAATGCCGCCCGCATCCGCGTTATTGGACACCACGGCACAAGGTCGAGCGGGATGATCGCCGATCATGTCCTCAACCAGTGCGCGCATGTTTGAGCCACCACCAGAAACAAAAATTGCGACCCGTTTGGTCAAAGCAGCGCGCCTGTGTACGTGACACCCACGCCAGACGTGATCTGGCCGATCGCAATTGCGTCGTGCCCATCTGTGGCAAAGGCCGCCTTGGCTGCGGCAACCTGATCTGCTGGGACCACTGCAATCATGCCAATCCCTGCGTTAAAGGTCTTGAGCAATTCAGCTTCAGCCATGCCGCCAGTCTGCGCCAACCACTTGAATACCGGCGGTAAATCCCATGCCCCCAGATCAATCTCGGCCCCCATGCCATCCGGCAACACCCGAGGCAGGTTTTCGGTTAGACCGCCCCCGGTGATATGGGCCAGCGCGTTCACGCAATCGCCGCGCAGCGCCGCAATAGCGCCTTTGACATAGAGCTTGGTGGGCGTCAGCAGGCCCACGCCCAAGTTGCCGTCGCCAAAGGGGCTGGCATCGTCCCAGCCAAGGCCGCTGATCTCTACAATGCGGCGCACGAGGCTGTAGCCGTTGGAATGCACACCGTCGCTTGGTAAGCCCAGCAGCACATCGCCCTCAGCCACGGCGCGCGGCAATTCGGTGCCCCGTTCCATCGCGCCCACGGCAAAACCAGCCAGATCAAAATCGCCCGCGTGGTACATCCCCGGCATTTCCGCCGTCTCGCCGCCGATCAAGGCGCACCCCGATTGGGCGCACCCCTCTGCGATGCCTTCGATGATGCGCGCGGCCTGATCCAGTTCAAGTTTCCCAGTTGCGAAATAGTCGAGGAAAAACAATGGCTCCGCCCCTTGGCAGACCAGATCATTGACACACATCGCGACCAGGTCAATGCCGATGCCGTCGACATTTCCGGTATCAATCGCGATGCGCAGCTTGGTGCCAACACCGTCTGTTGCGGCCACCAGAACCGGGTCTGTGAACCCTGCCCCCTTGAGATCAAAGAGCGCGCCAAAACCGCCCAAGCCCGACATCACACCGGGCCGCGCGGTACGTTTGGCCGCCGGTTTGATCCGCTCAACCAGCGCATTTCCCGCATCAATATCGACACCCGCATCAGCGTAGGTGATTCCGTTTTTTGAATTTGCCATGATCTGCGCCCCCTGCCCTCAATGATCTGCTGCGTCGCCCTAACAAGGCTGCGCGCGCGAGTCTATTCCTGCTTTTTGGCGACCCGCGCCGCTTTGGTATTGAAACAAATACTGCACGAGGACATCAACCACCGCCAGCAAGATGCCAGGCAGTACCATCACCACAATATAGCGCAGGATCAGATAGCGCAGGTTCACGGGATTGGTTTCCGGTTCCGGGTTGGCCATCTTAGATCTCCTGATGGATAAT
>TARA_R110002074_G_scaffold1222_2_pt1 | contig 14811 bp, 12 predicted proteins | sample TARA_R110002074 | Tara Oceans TARA_R110002074 (sample SAMEA4397215) | marine metagenome | biome: Polar Biome; feature: [MIX] marine epipelagic wind mixed layer (ENVO:01000061); material: water (ENVO:00002006), including particulate matter (ENVO:01000060) such as... | depth 10-100 m
CTGACAAACACATCTACGCTAAAGCTAAAATCTGCCTTAGTATGTTCAGTATTACAAGAGCCCCAACAATTGCCCCCACTGTGGGGTTTCCTTCAATAAAGTCACTCACCATGTTTTGATTATAGATCATTAGAGATCCCATAGCTATCGCAAATACACCAAAAACCATTACTCCGGTGCTCACCCCCCCCACGCCTGCCGAAACATCCGAATCACGGCCCATGTCAACGGAATCTACTTTATCATCCAATGCATTTTCCTTTAGAATTGCTATCACACCAATGACACATAGAATGCCACCAAAAGCAATTGTCGCAATATTAGATAACCGAGCTTCAAGGTTTCCAATTTGCGTCAATGCCCGCATAGTACTTTCCTCGGTTGCCATTTTACTTTTACGAGCTTTTACAAAAGCCTAACATAATCTTTATGATGCCAATATGTCCATTGATAGCGATTGTGTAAATGTAGGCTATGCTAACACATAAACCAATACTTATGATTAATAACCCCTAAAGCCTTTACCGCGTTACAAGCGTGACACTTGTATGTGCCACCTCACTCACTTCGTTATGATAGTCTTACCTTTTGGTCAAACGGCTGCCCCCCTGCACACAGCGTCGATACTTCACAATGGATGAATGCTAGTTGTATTTATTTTGTATGGCAATGGTATACTCAAGACTAGCGGTTGCAATATGACAATCTCTGGCGCCAGCACGGAACTTCAAGCCAATAAAGCAGCAACTGGGTATACAAAGCAAATTCTTAATATGCCCCAAACCCAAACATACAACCCTTGGGACGTAATGTACAAGGGAGTTACCAACTTTGCGCTCGAGCACGTTCTTGCGGGTAACGGTGCCCGCCACGCCGGGTCCGCGGGGGGCGTCACGTGGACACTGCCCAAAAGTGGCGATATCATCCATTCGTGCTACTTGCAGGCGGATCTGCCCTCGCTCACTCCATCATCGGGTTATGCGGAACACGTGTCATGGGTATGGGGTCTTGGGTATGCAATGATCATGAGTGCCACCTTTTCAGTTGCCAGTACACAGATTGAAAAAATCAGTGGCCAGTGGATGGAAATGCACGAGGAGTTGCACCAGGCAGCCGGCACCCGCCTTGAAGAGGCCGTGCTTAAAATGGATCGTGTGACACTGCCTGAAATGGCCAAAATCTCAGCCACCCCTGGTGGCACCACGCTATATGTGCCGATTCCATTCTTTTTCACTAAGGGAGCCCATGCCGCACTGCCTGCTATTGCCATGTCCTGCCACGACCTGGAAGTCAACATTGTCTTTAAGAGAGATGCCACAGGCAAGCCTAGCCAACTGGTCACCTGCCTTGATGATGCCCAGGACACAGACCTTGGCGCCAAGGCAAGCTATTCGGTCAATGGCGTAGGTAGGGATCTTGAGTGGAATGACATAGACTTTTCGCTTTGGTGTGGCACGGTTCATTTGGACAGTGAAGAACGAAACAATATGGCCAAATCCAATCACAACCTCCTTATGAAGACCGTTCAGCAGTACTCCTCGATTTCCACGATCGACGGCGAAAGGTTTGTAGAAAAGTCCAAGAATTTTTACAACTTGTCCTTTACGCACCCCGTCTCTTCTTTGGTGTGGGCGATTGCCGATAGGAACCGTCACGCCAGGGAGGCATGCAATGATGGCGAGAAAATAAAAGGAAGAAGGAGCCATGAGAATAGCGACTCCTTTGCCACAGAAGACCTTCGGTTGTTCACGGGAGGCGTCCGTGCTTTGTATGGTACTCCATGCTCACTTGTAACGGCAGGTACTGTAAATGATGGACAGTCGGACAAAATGGACTGGAATGTATTCCGCCCTGGATATTCGGTTGTGGGCACGTTTGACACAGACGCCTTTGGTGACACAACCCCGCCGGCGGCAGCCAACCTCTTGTCCAGCTCGGCTGTTAATGAGTGGCGCAACGACGGGCTCAACGGCTGCCTCCATCTGCCGGGCAACCCGTTTGATTACCGGATGACCAATGCAGCCGGGGAGGAAATTGAGCCTATGGAAAAGTTTAAAATGACATTCAATAATGCCGATCGCGTGGACACCGACCTGAGCCCCGAGTTCTATCGCACGGTGCAGGGTGCCGAGCATTTCGCTAATGTTCCTCGTAAGGGTATTTACTGCTACAGCTTTGCCAAGAACGCGTCTTCGCCTTATGTCAACGGTGTCTGCAACTTCAGCAAGATTCTCGACAAGACAATCGAGATCCACAAGAACCCCCAACACGTGGATAACGTAGGCACCCTAGACTCACAAAGAAACAATCGAGCGAATGGTGACGCATCAGAATACGAAGTCTACCTGTACGCGGAGAGCTTTAATATCTTCAAGGTCAAGGAGGGTGCCGTCGGACTGGCCTGGTAAATATGCCCTATGCCCTATTGGTGTGTGTGTGTGCATTGTAAACAGCGATGTCCACACCAGACACAAACCCAGCCAGAAATTCCGCCGGTAAATCATGCATGCTGTCCAGGGATTGTGCAGGGGGCGAATGCCCGACATGGCAGGATCGGCACCAGGGACAAGCGTGCATCAGTTCAACACATCCTGTGCACATATCTGCCCGCCCGCAGGCTGCACACTCTTTCGATTCGACACACACGTCCGAAAACGCATCTGTGCAAATGCTGCAAGCCCGCGCATTGTCGTTGTCTTCGCCAGTGCAATTAGAATCGCCCCCATGCGGACGCAAAGTGCAGCGAGCCCCCTTAGCGGCCTCGTTCAGCGTACCCAGTAAAAGTGACATGACATGCCTGACTATAGCCACACATGCAATATCAATGACATGATCATCTTCCGAAAGACCGGATATGTACCCTGCCGTGTCGCGCCGCATAGCTGCGAGCTCCTTATCTAGCGACTGAGCACGCCTATAAGCCACATTGCACGCAGAGTAGTCCCCTGTGTCAGGCTCCTGCGCAAGCAATTCAAGTGCTTCTACAATGTAGCCCGTGCATGCGTAGTTGTACCTTTGCGGAGAGTTGACTCGCAACGTATGCCCGGTCAAGCGCTGCAGCATGGCTAGCCCCTTTGTACAAAACGCACCAAAAAAAATAATCTGTTTCATACCCAAGTCAAAGCCCTCCCTAACTGTCATCCGATGTGAGATCTATAACAAGGGGGTATTGGCCCCTAGGGTATGTCAGAGCTATCAGCCCGGCGCTTTTGGCCATTGTATAAAAGTCTCTGGGTTGATGTATAAGGGCCCTACGGACATCCAGCAATTCCCGTTTCTTAGCAATTGTGTCACTTTTCCCCCGTGTTTGCACTAGCGCCTGGCCAATAATCGGCTGCATGTAATACCCGCGCCATCGTGTGTTGTTTTCTATGGTATTTAGACGATAGCGTGTCAAAACCATGAAGGCCAGACGCACACCGGTGTAGAATCTTCGCATTTTTTCCTTCCCGGGGCTATTGCGATACCAACTGCCCGCATTCTTGGTGTTTGTCCGGATTTCAAAATACTGCAAAAACGAAGACAGCCACCGCAAAAAGCAACGTTTATGCTTGGCATTTTTACTGTCTGTCATCGTAATGCTTCCTGCTGGCATTTTCCACGATTCTCTGACTAGTTGGCAGTGATTTTTGAACCGTTCAAAGTCAGGGGGGAATTTGGAGTCACGCGCATACTTATAGTTTATGGCTTTCAACCACGGCAGCGTTTCAATCCATGCCGCCCAAGCAGTGTCTAGTTGGGTCTTTATGCCCTCTTTCTTTGCAGCGTAATGGATGTACGCGATTATAGCGTTGTTGGCTTCTGTATAATTCAGACCAGGGTTGCTGTTTAACAGATAGCCCGGACGCTCAATGTCCGTCAGACTCGGTTTGAATGCAACTTTCCACCCCGTCACCTGTTCCAGTATTGCAGGAGGGACGAGTTTGTGTGGCACCAAGCGCTTTGCATCCATGCCTGTTGTCAATACACATACACTTTAAAAAAAGACACGCATTATAAAACATTCTTTTCCACCCCTGCCCTGCCCTGCCCTGGTCATCATGAGTGTTTGCCTTTGTCTATTTTAATAAAATTACTAATTGCACTAACAGACATATCCAGCGGCATACAATAAGCGCGGCTTTTGTTATGGATCCATTTGAGGCGGGTCTGAACGCTCTTTCGCGAGAGCACAATAAACCGGACACGCATGGTGCTCTTGATCCAGAGTCAATGCACAGTGCGATGATCAAGGAGGACGACGACTCGCAAGCCCCATCCGGCGGCCTCCGTGCCCCCCTCCACCATGATTCGCCAGCTTCGTCGCGCAGCTCCAAGGGGCGTCCAGGCTCAAGTGCATCCAAACGCTCGAGGGCAAGTTCCCGCAGCTCCCGTCGCAGTTCCCGCAGTTCCCGTCGCAGTTCCCGCAGCTCTCAAAGCTCCCGCAGTTCCCGTCGCAGTTCCCGCAGCTCTCAAAGCTCCCGCAGTTCGCGGAGTGGCCTTGGTGTAGAAAGGCGCAAGTCGGCGTTCAAGGACTTTAAAAAACAGCGCACAGGGCAAGATGGTGGTGGTGGTATGCTCGATGATTTCATAGGCGGCATTTGTCCATCGCCCGCGGGGTCGGATACGAATTCGGGTGTAGGAGGCAAATACAATAGACCTGTGCATGCAGACTTAAATGACGAGGAAATCCAAACTATGAAGCTAGACATCTTATTCAAAATAAAGATACTGAATGATGCCGGATACAGCAGCCCGCGAGCGTATAGCGGCACAGACTCTCTCGTGACACTGGAAATGGAGCTTTCGCGGCTACAGACGCTGGAAGATATGTCGTATGGCCTCCAGATGTGCCAATGGGGCCTTACAAACGGCGTCAGCGTGTTGGAGAGTGTCAACGAAAACTTTAAAATGACCCCGCTCAAACTTAAAGGTTGGAGCACAAGTGTTCACAGACAGGCCCACAAGTTTGACCCCATTCTTCTTGAGCTATACCAGACATACGCGTACCGCGTGCGCCTGGGGCCCTTTACAAAACTCAGCATGGCACTTAGCTTTTCGGCCGTCAACACACACATGGCCAATACCTTGAGATTGGGCGACGAGGGAATGGCAGGCACTCCGTCTCAAAGCTCGGGCATCTTTGCATCCATGCTTGGGGCAATGGGCAATGCATTCGGCAGCAAAGGCGGCGGCGCTGCGGCAGCAGACGGCCAGCCCCCCGTTGTGACAGCACCGGGGCGGAGCAACATACCCGAAACACCACAACCACAGATGCGGGGGCCTGCCGATATAGGCTTTGGGGATTGAGTTGTCTGTAGAATCATACTTCTGCTGCAGCGGGCTCCATTCGCCATCGGTTCTCGCACCATAGAGCAGCCACATGTCCCCGGCAAGTGGGACACTGCACCTCCTCCAGTGTCGATGACTGAGATGCCCATTCGTTCCAACATGTCATGCACATGGCCGTATGCATGCATGGGAACGTAACGGCTAAAAACCCATTATTGTCGCAAACAGGGCACGCACAGGGGTGCGCCATTGCCTTAAACAAGGATCGCCGGCTGTCTTTGTAATGGGTTTCCCGCTGTACCATCAACTGCTGCCTTTCGTCCCGCGCCAATTGCACATCACGCAAAAGGGCCCGTCTTTGACGTTGGCCCAAACGGCGCAAGTGCTTGATGTGCATATAGAGGTGTTGTGTGTGCCGCCTTATCTCCATGATTCCAGACGACGTGATGCGTTCTCGGTCAAGATGGTCACACAGCCCGGACCCAAGCATGATTATTTTTTCGCCTCGCCGAAACGGTGTCACATCCGGCAGTGCGCTGGTTTGTGACCCGTAGGATATATCTGTGGGATATATCCATTTATGCATGGTTTTTTTAATTGAACATGGAAAGCACTGTGGTATGTCCTCCGGGCTCTTTATGTAGTGTTTTTGTTTGCTTGGCGCCTTGGTATAGTACACGCCTTTTGCACCGTACTCGTAAACTGTGTACGCACTGAAAATCAACGGCATCTTTGTGCGGCAAAACGGAATGGCCCAGACAGGCCGTGGTGGTGAATAATGTACTTTATACAAGGCACCATTTAAACGCAAAACAGGACTGCCTTTCTAGCTCAGCCGGTAGAGCGCATGGCTTTTAACCATGTGGTCGCGGGTTCAAACCCCGCGGAAGGTGGCCATTTTCACCCTCTAACATATTCGCCTTATCACCCCCCCCCTCTCGCAACACACAGGTTGGCTTCAGCATTCGCCCTTATCGCGGTATATCAGGGCGCCCAGCTTTCATGCCTTCACGGATTTAGCAGGTGAGCCAATAATCCCCTTATGCACGTATGCCGCGTCTGCCAAACGCCTTGTAATGCTTCAAGGATATACGCGTACCCTAAATGTTTTCTTGCGTGTGGTTATACAACATGTCGAACGCTCCTTTGTCGCAACTTGCCGCATATTATTCGGCCCATAACGGTGCCCTGGCCAGGCTGAATACGATGAAAATCTCCTTGTGGGACACCGGGCTTATGGGTGCGGCCATGTTTGCTTTTCTCTACGAGCACGGATCCCAATTTGACGCGCCCCAGGGCACAGACAAGGTATCCACCTCCTACCAGTTTCAGGGCTCTTTGAGGGGGGACATTGCCGTCGGAGCAAATCTCGAGGTAAAATTGCCCGCACTGTTTAGGACAGCGGAGGGGGGAGCAAACGGCGTCAGCACGATGTGGGTGTGGGGTGTGGGGTATGCAATGCTGCGGAGTGCAACACTGAACATCGGCGGCCACCCCGTGGAGTCATTGCATGGTGACTATTGCGAAATGGCCTCGGAGCTGCATGGCACAGCGGGCAAATACTTGCAGGAACACACTATGAAGATTGACAGAGTGACCATCCCCGACATGGTTGCCATGTCGTGCAGCCAGACAAACACTATGTACATCCCTCTGCCCTTCTTTTTTACCCGCAGCGCCGCCTGCGTTCTGCCCATTGGCAAGTTGTGGGGGCAAAATACTGCAAGTGCACAGGTTACCATCGAAATCAAGCTCCGCGCAATTGCAGACATCGCAGTCTGTCTCAACCAGAACCACACAGGGCACTTAGGTGGACTGAATAATTCCTCCGAAGTTGGTACGATGAAAGGCCTAATTACAAACAGCGACGGGTCGCAGAATATCCGGAAAGCGGACGGCAACGCGCTCGACTGGAAGGACATCAAGTTGCAGCTGTGGCTTTCAATGGTCTTGCTGGATGACGACGCGGCCAAACGCCTTTATGTACAGGGCGGCAAACACCGGTACCAAGCCCTGACCACGACGGCAATCCCACTGGCAGCTGATGCAGACTCCTCCGTTACAATCTCCGACGGCGCACGCGCCCTGACTAACCTGCAAATGCTAGCCCCCATCAAGAATCTCATGTGGGCCATTGGTGACAAGAAGCGAACAGACGCCATGCCCACATCTAGTGGCTTTGCCGCTGGTGACCCTTTTACCGGCGATAGTCAGGGTGTTCGCAAACTAATGGGCAGCCGGATGAATTCCTCGCAAACTATGAAATACCTCAGTGTGGATGATCAAAACAATGGACTCACATATGAGACTAATTTTAGAAACTTTAATAGTCACGTGGATTCAGAACACATTAACATTGATTGGAACACCCCCCGCGAGGGATCTAAAGTTATTGCCACGCTGGCATCTGCGGTTGGCACTGGTGACAAGGTCACAGGTAAGGCATTATATACCTACCCTGTACATACAGGTCACACACCCGATGGGCACTATGCACATAACGATGCTGATATTACTGGAACTCACCAGAGCTATATTACAGGTTCGGAGATCAGAAGCAGTAAAAGCCCCAAAACCTGGCGTAACGACGGTCTCGCGGGGTGCCAATTCCTGCCTGGAAACCGTTTTGACTATCGGGCGCACGATACAGCCAGTGAAGTCGAACCTATCAAATCCATCGTGCTGAAGCTGAATGGCAAGGATAGATGGGATCTGGCGTCGGCATCCCCTGCAAGTGGGCGCGCCAGCCACTTCCGATTGGTGCAACCCATGGCGCACTTCAACCGCGTTCCGCGCAAGGGGATCTACGCCTACTCCTTTTGCAAGGACGCGTCGTCGCCAAAACCGACAGGGCACGTCAACCTGCAAAACATTCGCGGCAAGGACCTGCAGGTTGTCCTTAATTCCCAGGCCCCTTCCGAATTGATTATGTATGGCGAGACCGTAAACATCCTCACGCTGGACTTTGAGAAGCAGGACTTTAGCATGGCTTTTGGTCGGGCCTAAATATTTTCAAAGGTCGTGAATATCTGCAGTGCAACACATGTCTGGCCAAATCCCATGCGAGGCGGACAAAAGACTAGTGTCTGGTTCCGAAGCCTTTGCTAAACAGCTCTCGCACATCCAAAGGCGCGTCTACTCCCCCGCAGAGCTGCGCCAGCACTTTGTGCCTCTTTTCGACGCCCTGGCCAGCATGACTGCTGGCACTAGGCCAGGGCCGGACGATATGCGCGGCCTGCTCCAGTTGGCGGAGACACTGGCAGAGGACCACCCCGTACCGGCCTACGGCTACCCGAAAACCTACATGCAAATCATTGCTGGCGATCTTTCAAAGCCGACGTTTTTTAGTCTTGCAAGAGGTGATCCTCCCCCAGATGGGGGCAGTATGGATGCAGGCGATTTGCCGACTGCACAACCGACCACCCCAAGTTGAGTGCCTCGCTGCGGACCCGCTCCTTGTATGCCATACACAACCTGCAGTTGCATGCCGCAGTGGGCCGCGTGTCCAGCTTGGGCAGGAGCTGCATGTAGATCTCCACCAGGAGGCGGCAGATTTTAGCTCGCTCGTGCTCCTGGTTTTTGGTGCTACACTCCTGCACCCATAGCATGACCTGCCGCAGATTGTACAGTGGCAGTCGGTTGCTTGCGGGGCGGGCCTTCTTGGCCGATGGCCCCTCCGTGTCTCGTAACTTGGCCTTCTTCATGTGCGCCTGTTCGTCCACCGCCCTGTTAAACTCCCCCACGGCCGCTTCCGCATCCGAGGCCCACCCACAGACCGCAAGCTCGCCAGGCGTAGCACCTGGCACACCGGCGGCCGCGGGCGCGCTTACTATCGGTGCCCCATAGAGCGATGCCGCCCACGCTTCAAAGTCGTGCCCATCCACCATGATGCCTATATCCAGCGGGTCCAAAGGCGCGGCTGAGGTTGACATTGCGAGCGGCCGGTTTGTTGCGTTTGTGTGTGTGTGTGTGTGTGTGTGTTTTCCTTTCGCGCCATTTTGGGGTTCGGTTCGGTTTGAAAGCAATTCAATAAACATTTTTTTTTCAATTCAATTCAATTCAATACTGCATTGTTTTTCTTACCTCCTTACTCCATTCGCCCCGACAGAGCATGTCCTTGTCGCTGTATGACCAATCAGTCAAGGGCTCCAGGCTGAAGGCCGCTTGCTACAACAACAAATGGGTTCTCAGCAAGAGCAAGAAGGCCGAGCTTGGCAAGGACAAATGGGCGCCTCACTGGACTAACGCGCTGCTGGACAAATCCATGCTGCTGGTGCCCGAGACCGACTACGACATGTTCATGGAGCTGTACTTCAATGAAGGCCAAGTGCCCTGGTACATCACCGAGCGCACCTTTGCGGGGGGGTTTGTGTACTTTATCGACCTCGACATCCACACGGGCCGCGCTGTGCAGCCGGCCGAACTGCACGCGGTGCTGGAGCGGATCATTCGTGTTGTCGGCTCCATCTACAGCCCCGATAAACCGATGGATATGCTTGTGGCCTCGTGCGAGCCCTACGTCAAGAAGGACAAGTTGAAATGCGGCTACCACTTGCTCTTCCCATCGGTCGTGTGCACCAAGGAGCACGCCCTCTGCCTTCGCTCGGCCCTGCTCGCCGAGCTCAAGCGCCACGCGCCTGCCTTCTGCGACATTGATGGAAGACACGTGTGGGATGACATCCTGGACGAGTCCGTGTACGACGACGGCAAGGGCCTCCGCATGCTGCGGGCAGGTAAGTGCGCACCGTGCAACAACCTGGTCGTGCAGCTGCCGAACGCACGCAGTGGCACGACCCGACGCACCTGTGGCAGGTACCAGGACACGCCTTATCTTAAGGAAGAGGGGCACATTTGCGGCCTGTGCAACAACGTCGGCACTGCGCGGCTTGCCGCCACGCCGTACGACGCCACAAGTGTCTACACCGTTTCGCCCATGCCAGGGCAAAATGTGGAGCACAAGGAGCATGTGTCGGCGCTAGGCAAAGCTGGCGCCTTGTGGACCAAGGACATGCGGTGCCGGTGGAGCATCAATGCGCGGGGGCGCCCTGTCACAGAGCCGGGTTTTGCTGCCTACCCTGAGCTCCGCTGTAAGACGCCCAATGGCAAAGGCAAGGGCAAGCGCACAGCCGAGTACCTGGACAAATACAGCGAGCGGGCCTACAGTCTCGGCGCGGGCAAAGGCGCCGGCGGCAAACGGCAAGTAAAGCTGGTGGGCAAGCACATGGCCGACACAGTCATTGAGAGCAACAGCCCCATTGGTGCTTGCATTCAGCGTGTGCTCACCGAGATGCAATTTCCGGCACCAGTAGGGTTTTGCTCCTTAGGCAAGCCTACAAGGTTTAGCCCATTCAAGGACTGCTACCCCAGAAAGGTGCTCATTTTCCAGCCCGAGAGCAGCAACCCCAGGGACTACCACGCCAAGTCGCCTTGGGCCGCTGTACACCTTTCTGGGGTCGGCAGCACGTGGTGCCCCAACAAGGGCGGCTATCACAACTCCAACACGGTGTGGTTGCACGTGAGCGAGCAATGCATTCGCATTTATTGCTGGAAAAGCGACGGTGCCTGCAAGACATACAAGGGCCACGTATGCAGGGGCTCCTCCTGCAAGGAGCTCTGGGACCTTTTGAAGGCGTACATGTTCATCGGCGGCGGGCCTCTGAGTTTACCGCCATGCCCTGACTCGCCGCCGCTCATGACGACGGCAGTGGCGACTCCAGCTGCATCCCTGCCCACCCATGTCGCCTTGGCCGCGGCAACTGCAGTTGCATCCCTTGCACCCCCGTCATCGCCGCGCGGGGAATTTGACAACCCGCTTTTCGAATTTGGCGACGGGTATTGACAGGCACATACATACACACACACACACACAACCTTAGGCCAGACTAGGCCGTGTATGTAAAATGGAAGTCGGGCACCTCCTCACACATAAGCTTCCATATGCGCTCCTGCTCCTGCAGGCGATCGCGGTGTTTTAGCAACACCAATTGGTCTATAAACTCGTCGTAGCCCAACATTTCCATGATCTTCCGCAGGACATAGCTGTAGCTCAGCATGTTGACGCGCTGCACGTTGTTCGTTTTTTTGAGATTATTATAGACGGTAATTATGTCGCCGAAGACCTCCATGATCGCCCTTTCCTGCGCCTCCTCCATCTGGGGCGGCAGCACGCCAAAAATCATGTGCTGCATGGTGTGGATGTGGTTGTAAAACTTGGGCTCCTTAAGGTTCTTAAGTCCCTGTCGAATCTTGGCGGGCGTGACATTCTCTTTCGTCACGCCGGTCTTTGCAAACTCCTGCGACAGGTTGTCCAAAAGTGCATCAGGGATGTCCACCGCCTCCTTGCCCTGTATACGCAGGATCCACGACCACATGTGGTTTGACTGCTTGTACGAATAGCCTGGCGGCTTTGGAATGGAGTTCTCCGACCACAGCAGGTCGAGCGATTCTACCATGGGGCACTGCCATTTGTTGACCGCTCCACACACTGTGCAAGTGCGCGTGGCCGTCCTGTTGTCGGTCACAAAGCTGGCGCACGCCTTGCATTCCGTGCAGACAGCTGGCAGAGCCTCCATTCGATCCCGGTCGGTCCCGCGGATGCGCCCGCTGTTGGCCTTGTCCGCCTTTGCGCGAGCCCGTTTGTCCTTGTCGTCTTGGTTGTGCACGTGCGACACATGCACAAACGACAGAATGTCTTCGCCGTTCACCACGCCCATGCGCCCACACGACAGAGGGTCTCGCTCGCTTGCAGGGCCTTCAATCCACTTAATGTCGCGATGGCAGTTGTGTGCCGCCCGGATGTATTTGTCGACCTGCCCCTGGTAGTTGTACTTTTCCGCAGGGGTCGTTGCATTTTTAAGTCTGGCCTGGGCCTCCTTGAATTCCACCATGACCTGCATCAAACGGAGAGACATGGGCGCCCTAGCCTCCCGCGTAATAACCCCGATTTATTTTGGTATGATGTACATATATAATTGCATTTTTGTCAAATGCAATTGCACCCTCATTATAGCCAGAACCCTCTCTCGGATGACATATACTATATGACAATCCCACTGAATGTGGGCAAGGCGCCTGGGGTTAATGGGGTTTTTCTTGTGGACACAGGAGGGTTACATATCACCACCGCGCTGGATATTGGCACACCTGACACGTCCAGTATCCCCCGACAGCACATGTATGCATCGGGGTCTGTCATGGGCTACCCGACAGTGGGCACCTGTCGTTTTTCGACCAGGACGTATCTGCAGGATGTCGCCATAACCCACAAGATTCACAACTGGAACATTGCCGAGGGTATCGACGGAATTCTGGGCCTGCTCCCGGCCGAGGGGTCAGTGGCTTCCAAGCTAGAATCCATCGGGCTGGACTTTCAGAATTGGCAGCTGTCTTTCAACCAGGCCAACTGCCACCCCGACTCCTACAACAGCCCGCGCATCGTGCAGACGCCGCTGCAGCACCCGGCGCCGCCGCTGTCCAGCAACGCGCTGTGGATTCGGGGAAGCCTTGCGCTGCTTGGGCCGCACGCACGAGACGGGGGGGCGCCTGTTGTCAAAAGGTTTAAGGACATTTGGATGTTCCTTGACACGGGCTCCACCCTGGCGATGACCTTTGTGGAAAAGGGCAGCAAGTTTAGCATGGTAAAGGCCCCCAACTGCTCGACCGACCTTGGGATACACACGCTGCGACTGGAGAATGCGGGCGACAACAAGGCCACCATGGAGCTGGATATGCCCCACAACATCAGTTGGCCTTCGTGTATCCCATCGACGGAGGCGGTCGACATAGACTTTGTCGTGCTGGGGATCCAGATCCTATCAAAGCTGGCCTACCTGCACTACACCATTGACAAGGGGCGCATTTCCTCGGTCTGCATAGGGCAGCCGCCAAGCCTTTTATAGCACGGGCAGAACTCCGTCGTACGGGTTGAGCACGTGCACCACGGCCAGCATTTCGCGCGCGTCGTTTTTGTTTGCCGCCGCAAACTCGTGCTGCCATATGTAGTGCACAATATACCCGTGGTCGCGGAACAGCATAAGGCGCGCCATCGTTTCCGTGTATAGCACGTCGTACGCCCTGCCCGTGTGGCTGCGGCCGTGCCTGTGCTTGTCGGCGTCCTCCGGGGGGTAACCGTGCCACGGGTTGCCCAGGAATTCATATACGTGGTTTGGCCTTTCTGCACACACCCCGTCGGGCCGGCTTTTGCGGCCTGGTATAAGGCCCTCGACCTCGCGGCCCGTGACAACCTGGCGGCCTGCAGTGTCGCTGCCAAAGTGCACGTGCCTGATCTTGACACCAAGTGCGCTTTCCAGTGCATCAAAGCACTTGCACGCGGCTCTGGACGAGCCGCAGGGCGCTAGCCCTGGGTCTGGTTCGGGAATCACGCCCGTCTCGACAGCGTGGTAGCGGCAGACCTTTAAGGGGCGGAACTGGGTGTCCAGCCGCATGGGGCAGTGGTCGCATCGGTCTTCAGGGGTCATTGTGCCCTCATGTTGTTGGCGGGTGTGCCTTGTGAGGTGGCTGAGCTTGGTGAAGGCCATGCCGCATGCCTGGCACACGTGCTGCCGAATGCCGGCATGCACGCCCGAGTCCAGGTGGCGGCGCAGGTCCGCAGCGCTGGCAAAGCCCTTGTTGCACGGCAGACACCTTGGTGCCGTGCCGTCGTGCGTCCGCCTGTGCGAGCGGAAGGCATTCTTGCTTTTGTAGACTCGGTCGCAGTCGGCACACGAGAGTAAAAGCATCTCCCCCGGGCTTGTGTGGGGGTCGGCTCCTCTGGCGCAATGGGTAGCGCACCGGACTTCTAATCCGGAGGGTGCGGGATCAAGGCCCGCGTGGAGTGTGATTGTTTTTTGGGGTATTTGTAGACGGCGGTTTCAGGGCTGCTGTAGTGCGAGGGGGCGTATTTTGGCGGGAAAAAAATCCACTTTGGCCCTGAAGAGCTGTCTCAGCAATGCGGCCAAAAGCAGACAAATAACCAAGAACCGCATCCGGGCAAACCCGGGGTTTGGGGGCATGTTGTAGACAATGGCGTGGAAGGAGCCGGGGACATACAGCCCTGCAAAGCAGGACATGGCGAGCATCTTGCGAAAGTTTCCTGTCATTTTGAAAAAGTACATGTTAGTAGGGGGGCCTTGCCATGCGCGCTTTAAAAAGCCGACGGCCGTGCAGGGCATCCCCGTGCACATGGAAAGCAAATTTAGTGGTTGGCTGTACAGACCATTTGCGTACACGACAGTGGCCGCCAGGTGCTGGTTGAAGTAGGGCAGTCTATGCACGAAGCATTCGGGATACAGGCCCTGCGCGCCAAGGTGCTTTACGTATGCCAGGTGGCCCATTTCCCAGGACAGTTCATATTGCCGGAGCCACTCCATCACGAAGTCGTGGCCAGCAGGCGCAGCAAGCGCCCAGTTCTCAAGCTGAAAAAACTTCTTGCAGGCCGTGCCAAGTCTCAGCCGCTCTTTATAGAAAAGGGAATTGTAGAAAATGGAAAGTGCTTTTGGCTCCGACACCCAGGCCGTCACCGGCGTAAGGGCATAGGTGGTG
>TARA_R110002074_G_scaffold3273_10_pt1 | contig 14809 bp, 19 predicted proteins | sample TARA_R110002074 | Tara Oceans TARA_R110002074 (sample SAMEA4397215) | marine metagenome | biome: Polar Biome; feature: [MIX] marine epipelagic wind mixed layer (ENVO:01000061); material: water (ENVO:00002006), including particulate matter (ENVO:01000060) such as... | depth 10-100 m
GGTTCGTTCATGTGCTTCTTAAGCTTTTTGTAATCTTTACCAGCGCCAGATAGAGCTAGTAAAGCTCTTCCAACTAAATTTGAAAAGATACCTTCTTTTAATTGTGTTTTTTTGCCCATGTGCAACTCTCCTAGTTAGTAGTTTATTCTTATGATTATAAATATCTACTAACTAGGATTTTGATGAGTGTTTTGGTACTGTTGATAGGCTTGTTCTTGTCCTTGCTCAGGATTGTCAGCTGTTGCATTTTCTGCTTCTCTCCATTCTCTATATTCTTTCATGTAGAATGAGCGAAGGTGTACGGGCATATTATAAAGGTCGTGGTGTGTAAAGCCAGGAACTTTATAAAGCAGCATAAAGATTCCACTATGTATGGATTGTTTATACTCGGGAGTCAGGCCAAAAAAAGCTAACTTCAATGGGTATTTCCACCTCCTGTTCATCTCCTGTTTCGTTGGATACGAAATCGAAGTTTAAGTCAATATCAGGTGTAATTTCTGTCAAATACTTTCTGAAAGCTCTAGAATCTAATGCTAACATGTGAACATCAACAAATTCAGCTATTGATTTTGTATCTTCTTCACCATCAACTGCTGTAATAATAGTCTTAAGCCTAGTAGACATAGTTCTATCGGTTTCATCCTTAGATCTTTTTTGAATTTTCTTAATATCCTTTAATGCATGTTCTACTTTTCTTTCCATACCATGCGTCATTAGCTTAAATCTAAGTCTTTTCTTTGATACTGGTAATTCGTATTCAAAAGCATTAGTATTAGGATACTTTGTTATTTGATCATGCAATGGTTTATCTTCCAAAGATGTTAAATCTACAGTTTCTGCTTGAGGTTCACCACCATTGAAGGGGTCTGGAATATTAATTGTATAGTCTTTACCATATCCTAGAACTCTTGCTGCAATCATTATTGCATTTTTATCACCAACTAATAGATCGTTGTATTTAACTGGTTTACCTTCGCCATTTGATACTATCAAAGCTTTGAATAATTTGTCTAATACAATACCTTGTGTGATGTAAGATTGAGTTGTTAGAATATCTTCTTCTTTAGCAGTCATATATTTCATTTCGATTTTACCAGAAGACAAAGAGTTGTCTTCAGCATAAGGTAAACCTTTCGATGGTAATTCTATGATTTCTGTTGGGAAGTTATTTTCTTTAACTAGTGTGGTTTTTTCAACCTGACCAGCTGTTTCTAACAGTTGATCTTTTAAGTCCTGGTCGGACAGTCTTTTGGGTTTGTCGCTCATAATAACCTTTTCATTTCTTTTATAACGTTAATCTTCATATAATATAAATATGAAGAAGAAGGAAAAAGGCCCTAGCGATTAGAGCCTTTTTCCATTTTCTATTGTTTTTAACTATATACTATAATAGTTGTTGTATTGTTCGAGCATGTAAATTGCGTTGCAGCGGCAGGAATTATATTTGCAGGTGTTGCATTTCCTAAAAACGTTGCAGCGTAAGTTTCATAGCTAGCATATACATCATTGACCTTATCGTATCTTTGCTCATCACCTTTAACTGTTGCGCTAAATGCGCTTCCGCTAAATTGAAAAGCTTTTGCTTCAGGTATACGAACCTTTGCTGCTCCTGGTCCAACCATTTGTATAGATTTATATAATGCCATGTATTACTCCTTAGTATTGTAAGATTGCATAATCGTATGCAATACCAACTGATATTTCCATTGGTGCATCAGAAGACCAATCAAGATCTCCAAATCCAGCTGAAGTAGGGAAGGCACCCTTAAGTGTCCATTCTTCAACTTTATCACCTACTGGTCCTAATACATTAATCACTATTTCTTTCTTGTAAAAGTCAGAATAACCGGATCTACCAGTTACTGATTCATATCCCAATCTTACCCATTCCATAACTGCTTGAGCTCCGGAAGGTACAATTGGATCATACAAAGAAAGTGTAATATCATCCCAGGTTGCTTTACCTTGGATTTTCCTTTGTGTGTTCATGTGGTCCATAGTAATCGTATTAAACTTTACTGATGGTCTAGCTGCTTTCTTTATTAAGAAAGAAGGAACACCATCTAAATACAATACGTATCGATTTGCTACCTTTGGTTGAAAGGAAGTGAACATCATTTCATTTGGGTCGACTAAATTTGCCATTTATTTCTCCTCTTTATTATTCTTTATTATAAATATCATTATTCACCGAAAGTAGCGCCGGTTGGCATGATATTAAAGTCTACTACTATAAATTCTGCAGCTTTTGCTGGTTGAATATATACTTCCCCTTTCATGATATTTCTATCAATGACATCAGGAGTATTATTTGATTCGTCCATAATAACTTTGAATGCATAAAGACCTTGGTTTTGTTGAACTTGTTCCATATATGGATTAACTGTACTTAAGAATCTATTTCTAGTAGTAGATGTATTATTTTCAAATACTAAATACTTAGTTGTAGATGCTACGAATTTCTTAAGGTTGATAAGTAATCTTCGAACGTTAACTCTATCTAAAGCTGTTGCTCTTTTTTGTAAAGTTTTCTGTCCCCAAACTACAACCCCTTGACCAGGGAATGTTGCTAACGGGTTAATTCTTGATTCATATAAAGTATCGCGGTTTGCATGAGTAAGTCCTCGTTCTGCTTGTATTGCTGAACTTATTCCTCCTCTATTTAAACCAGCTGGTGCGTACCATTCTGCTGCTACTTTATCATTGAAAGCAATTACTCCTCCCATTACTACTGATGCTGGAACCCAAACGTTTTTACCTAGCCTTGAAGCAAAGATCTTAACCCATGGCCAGTACATAGCGCCGTATGAAGATATTAATTCTTCTGATCTACCAGCTGCTGTTGCTACTGAAGTTTGACCGTGAACTTCTGGATCTACTATGAAGAAAGCATCTCCTCTAGCTTCTGCAATTTCTTTTGTTAAAGTTGTAAGTGCAGAATCATTAGCTTGCGTCATACCCGGTACTAATATCATATTGATATCGTATTGATCTTGATTCTTTAGTAAGTATAATGCAGTTTTATATCCCGCTGTTGTAGCAGACATGTTATAACCTTGTACATTGTTATCACTAATTTCATCGAAGAATTTAGGTGCTGCTTCTATTGCTCCATCGTTTCCACCAATAAATGTTCCAGAAACTGCTGCAGGTAATGAAGCTGTGTATAAGCCAATGCTATTTGTTAATGAACTAGTATTACCATTAGTATCTAAGTAATCTATTGTTTTTTGATTTGCTGAAACGTAAACGTATGCAGATTTATTTGCATAATCGCCAGATAATTGTAAGTATGGATCTGTTGTTCCAACATCACCTACTGTATAGACTGAATCACCAATTACTTTTCTTATATAATTGTTTGATTTTGGATCTAAAGATAGATTGTTCCAAGTTTCTAATACTACTTTAGCATTATCTGTATCGTTTCCTCTTCTAATATATAAAGAGAACGTTCCAGTTCCTTTGTTTATATTAGCTATTTCCCATCTTACATTATCAGATGTTCCATTTGAAAGTAAACCGTTAGTACCGTAAACTTGCCCAGTTGCTGTTAAATCATCTGAATTACCGAATGCACCATCGTTTCTTAATATCAATTGAAATGATTGTGATGGTGTTTCTGCAGCTAATGCTGACCAAGATTCTGATGTTGGAATACCATTAAATCTTCCAGCTGCTGCTCCTCCAGATGCTATTGAAGCTGATGCTTTAGCTACTCCTGATCCAGATAGTATTCTTACTACTGTAAGAGCACCTGAATTAGCTAAGTATTGTTCTGCTGCTAATGAAGTAAAGTACTCATAAGTATCTGAACCACTGTTAAATGTTGTACCAAAAATTGTTTGATATTCTCCAAAGTTACTAACTTTAGTTGGAATACCTGCTGGACCTTTGACTGTTGGGCCAATTATTGCAGCTCCAATTTCGGCAACTCCCTGTGGAACGAATGATAAATCGTTCTCTTGTGTAAATACACCAGGACTGACTATTTTTTCTGCCATGTTATTGTCTCCTAATTTAATTCTTTAATAAGTAAAATTGATTACTTTCTTCTCGTATATAAATATCAATAAATATATTGAAAAAGACTATGAGGCACTAATAAATTCACCAGAATCTATATCGATAGTACCTTTACCATATTTAGTTAAAAGCTCTCCAGCAATCTTTTTTTCTTGGGTTATTGTTGTATTGAAAGATTCTATTAATAATTGTTTCTCTGTATCTAAATTAAGTTTTTGCATTTCCAATTGTCCTAATTTAAAAGATACATCGCTAAACGATTTTCGTATGTCTTTCAATTCTGTTAATTCTTCTTCTGTAAATTTCTTGTTCTGTTTTGTAGCCATTTTATTACTCCTTATAACTTTTATTAATTATTCCGATGTGTTTAGATTAGATACTACTGTTTCGGATCCAATAGTAACCTTTGCCATAGAGACAGTCTTTGTCTGTTGGCTGTTAATTTGTTTTTGTATAGTATTAGGTATTATATAACCTTGTAATTCTATATCGAATGTACATTTTGTTGCTCTGTCTGTTCCAGATTGTACTTCAGTTGCTGGTGAGAAAGAATCGATTTTAGATTTAAAATTAAACCTTTTAGGATCTCCCCAATATGCACCTTCTGCATAGTTAATAGATTCTATAATACTATTCATTTGTGAAACCATATCTGTCCAAACTATACATTGATAGTTTACTTTAACATAATCTGGTACTACTACTTGATGAAATTCTTTAACTGGTTGTTTTCCGTATAATACTGAGAAGTTGTCGTATCTATTCTTCTGTGTATACTTCATCTCAACGTTTTGTACTAAAGGAGCATTTGGATCTATCTTATTACCCAAATCTCTTATCTTGTCAATACTTGTTTTTTTATACATCATCAATGGTAATTGTATTTTACCTTTTGCATCTCTATAGAAATTAGATTTTTGAACTGATTTCCATCTTTCAGTTGATCCATAGATAACTGGTAGTTGCATAGTTGAACCATTGGAATCTTTTACTTGCGGTTGGATAACGTTATCTATGTAGTATTTAACTGCAGAGTCTATATCATACAATCCAACTTCAAATATAGAAGTTTTATCATCTCTTAGTATTTGAGCGCTTCTGTCTACTTTAGATGCTTTTGTAGGTTTTGCTGATGGCTTATTCATTAGTATATATCCTTGTTATATCCTGTATTGGTTTGCTCAACTGACAGATTGCTTTTCCTTGTCATGTGAGTTTCGCAAATTACAGCTAAGTTATACCCATGATCGTCTCCTGCAAAATTACTAGACGGATTCCTACCCATGTTATATTGATTACCAGAAGATACTTTATCTATTTCCCAATAAGAATTGTCCCAAAATAAAAGGTCGCCGATTTCTAGCTTAACATTTGCTATTTCTTTTATGTCGTCACGTAAGAATTTAAAAGTAACAATTTTATTAACGTCTGGTCCAAACTCAGTATCCTCTATTTCAGTATCGCCTTGTTCTATTAAGCAACCAACTCTAACGTTTTGGAAATATTGTTTACCAAGAGCTTCGCCATATAGATTTTCTTTCATGTCTTTAATAGCAGATTTTATTATATCAACTTTAGTGTCAACTATATCATTGATCAATTCTCTATTAAGAGATCTAAATAGAGACATATCTCTTTGTCCACCAAATAAAGCCATTGTTATTATCCTATATAAATACCAAGCGGTACTTTGTTAATTAGTTCTTGTTGAAATTCAGATTCTTCTTTGTTTCTTTCCATCGAGTTTCTTCTTGATGCTGCTTCCAAATCTTCTCTTAATTGTGCTATCAAAGTTTCTCTTTCAGCAGAACCCTCTGATCTTAATGCATCACCATCTAGTGTTGTTTCTGCACCAGGAATTGGAACTGATGAATATTTACCTCTTACTGCTCCTAGTAATTCTTTAACTAATGCTAGTGTATATTTTTTAATCCAAGATTTACCCGGATCATTAATGAATCTGTACTCCATATTATCGTATGCTATATTGGAGAAGTCAGAAACCACGCCTGGTGAAGATGTTCCCTGTCTATCAGACGTTTTTATATATTGGAAATGGAAAGTATAATCGGTAGTAGGCTTTGGAAATATTCTTAGCTTGTTATTTATAAGCTCAAAAGTATGTGCTGATTTTCTAACTAGGTCATTGAATTCGATTTCTTGCATTCTAAGCATATCATCATATAATGGCATAACCATATAATTGATTGCAGGAGAATAACCACCCCAACCAAAACTTTGCATCATGTGAGAAGTACCAGCTCCAGATCCAACGTAAGGATCGAATAATCTATTGATTGCAGGGGTTCCCTCGTGAAATATCTTTTTTACTTCTATATTATCTGTTCCAGGTGTTCCACTTTCATAGGTTGTTTGCGATGAATCTTCTAGATCATATACTTGTTGACTTGCAGTTACAGCAATTGAACCACTGTACCATGTTATGTCTCCACCAGATCCAGCTTCTGAACCGTAGGTTTTTGCTATTTGAATGATTCCATCTAAGCCACCCTTTATCTGTTTACCAGTAAAAGAAGATGCAGTTGCTGAACCTTGCAAATTTAATAAATTTTCTCGTATATTGTATCTATTTACTTGTGCTGAATATTCAGATACAGATTCTTCAAAACAAGCCCAAAAGTTTTTATCTTGTAATTCAATATCTACTATAGGATACCCAAGTCTTCTTGCACACCATATAGCAGTACTATCAGCTGATGCTGTAAATTCTACGTCTGTGTCATATAATGCGAAAGGCGTTGGGGACTCTGAAGCAGCTAAGCTTGCAGAGAATGAACCAGAACCAGGCCATATCGAAATGTCTTGTGCCATATATTGCTCCTTTTATATAAATATCATGTTTCGCACTCAATGTGCTGTTGTGTGTTATAAATATCAAAGATCTTACTTAACTTTGAAGTATTTATCGTATATTGGAAGTATATTATCTAAGATTGGATGTCTATGATTAGTTTCCAAATTTTTAACATAAAAACCTTGTACATCTTTTATGGATTGTAAAAACTTCAATCCGCTGCTGCTTGATTGTTTCATGTCTATTTGATCTGTGTCACCGCAGAATATCATCTTGGAATTTTTGCCTAGCCTTTGCAATATCATAAGAGTTTGAGTATCATCTAGATTTTGGCATTCATCTATTATAATAACTGAATCTAAGAAGGTTCTACCTCTCATATAAGATACAGGAACAATTTCTATCTGGTCTGTTCTAACCATAGCATCGACCCGTTCTTTTCTGAGTAGTTGATACATGTTTCCATATATGGGCGATACCCAAGGCGCCATCTTGTCCTCTATACCACCCGGTAGGAAGCCTAAATCTTCCTTGGATACTGTAGGTCTAGTTATGATTATTTTCTTATAGTTTCTTTCCAATATACCTTGTAATGCTATTTGACATGCAAGCAATGTTTTACCTGAACCTGCCTTACCAGTTACTATTGATATATCATTCTGTAAGATGTTGGGTTTAGTTAGCTTCTGTTCCTCGTTCAGTGTTAACAAGAATCTATAACCTTTCTTATTGTTCTTCTGTGCTGTTTTTGCAAAGTGTGTTGCCATAACTTTCTCCTATTCTATTTAATATAAATATCAAGTTGTATAAGTTAACACAAAAAAGAGCCCCTAATAAAAGGGGCCCTTAATGAAAAATACTAATTGTTAATTATTAATATATAAATAAAATATTATATAGTATCTAATTGTCCAACTTTGATCTTACCGTAAAATTCAGGTCTTACTACTTTCTTAGCATACCTTGTCATTACACCTTTTCTTGGTGTAAAGTTAGTAGGATCGTAAACAAGTGGCGTCATAATTAATGGAATGTATGGAGCATATACTGCACCAGTTTCAAGGAATTGAGATCCTCTGAAACCCATTAATAAAACGTTATCTTGCCAATAAGGATTCTTGTATACAGTGTATCTGTTGTTGATAGCACCGATCTTTTGAACACCCATTGCGAATTGGTTTTTCAATCCATCTGTATCAGTTCCGAATCCAGTTAAAGATTCTAGTACTGTTGCAACGTCTGGAGAACATACTACAAAGTTTGCTCCTCCTCTCATTGTTGAAGCGTGGATCTTGTTACTTACTTTCTGTAGTTTAGTACCTAAAGTTTGGAACCAAGAAGCTTGAGTATAAGCAGTACCATTTCCAAAGTTAGCTAATGGAGATGAAGTATAATTTTCACCTACTGCTACATCAACACCAGCTTTCTTGCCTATTTCAGCAATCCAAGTATCAGTATGTAGTGCAGCAGAATCAATCATCTCTAGAATTTCCATATCAATTTCCATTGAGATGTATTCAGATAACATTGAAGTTAATTCAGCTTCTGCATCGATAGAATGATAAGCGTTTAAATCTTGTGCGAACTCTGGAGTCCATACAACTTTTAACTTACGAGTCTTAGCAACTAATGCTTCTTGTCTTAAAGCAACATCGATTTGAGGAATTGCTAAATCAGTAGCAGTTGGCTCAGTATCGGTAGCTTCAAAGTCACCTCTTGATACATTATCAGCAGGAGTTTTACTATAGTAAAAGTCTGTTATTGCACCGTGTGCAGTACCAGCAGCTTTCTTTGTAGTAAAGAAGTAAGAGTTAGTTCCTTGAGTATAGTTGTAAGCAGCTAAGTTATCAGCTACATCAAATCCTGCGTTACCTTCATCACCTGAAGAAGATATACCTACTGATTGTACAGCATCGATATCAAAGTCAGTTGGGAATGTTGCAGCACCGTGTGCTAAAGTAATCTTAAGTACAGTACCAAGTGCGATAGATGCAGAAAGTGCACCATCATATCCAACATCAGCCCATGATGCAGATACACCAGTAGTAACTACTGCTACTGATTTAGTTGCTGCAGCAGAATAACCAGATTTACCTTTTCCGTATACCCCACCAGTTGGTGTAGTTGAAGAAGAAGTATCACCTAAGATATCTGTTCCGTCGTTGAATTTATAACCATTAGCGTCGCCTAAACCGTTAGATCCATATTTGAAATCTAACCAGAATACTAGACCTGATGGTAAGTTCATTGGTTGAACGCTAACGAATTCTTTAGCGCTTAGTTCCCCGAAGATTCTACGTACTAATGGTAGAGCTACCCCGTTCCATTCTTCAGCTGAAGTTGTGGACGTAGAGTTTGCTTCGGAAATCAATTGTTTTGCTTGGTTTTCTAAAAGAATGGCAGTATTATGCTTATCATATTCTGCATCGATTCCTTCTAAAAGACCTGTTGAGTTCCATTTACTAACTAAAGCTTTTGTTTCATTTCGTTGTGCACGGAATGTAGCATTGCTTTCTTGTAGTAAGTTTGAAATTTGTTTTGACATGTTTGTCTCCTATTAATTTCTAAAATTATTAAATTGTTTATAATAGACCAGCTAATTTTTTCATTCTATTAGCAAAGTCGTTACCTTCAACTATCATACCTTTCTTAGGTGCAGTTGATTTTGAAGTTTTTGATGCAAAGCCTTCAGTTACTCGAGTTTTTCTCTTAGGAGTATATGCTGTTAAAGATTCAGATAAAGTAGAATAAACTAATTTAACTTCTCTTACAGAATTTGCTCTGTCGAAAGTTTCGATAACTTTCATTTTTTGCGTTTCATTCAAGTCATTGCTTCTGAATAATTTGTTTGAGAACAAAAGTTTTGCGTTAAGCAAATTAACTTCGTTGATAGTAGATTTCAATGATCTGATTGTAGCATAAGCTTCTTCTAGTTCATTTTCTTCAACTTCATTTTCTTCAACATCTTCTTCTTCTTGTAATGCTTTGATTACTTCGTCAAGGTCAAGGTCTTCATCCATAGTTTCGTCTTCTTCTACTTCTTCAGCTTCTTCAATTGAATCTTCTTCAACTTCTTCAGCTTCGTCCATAGTTTCGTTTTCTTCTACTTCTTCCTCTTCCTCTAGTTCTTTGATGATTTCCTCTAATTCAGCGTCTTCTTCAACTTCGTCGTTTTCTTCAACTTCGTCGTTTTCATAAACACCTTCCATAGTTTCGTCTTCATCTACTTCGTTTTCTTCTACTTCTTCACCTTCATCGTATGTTTCATCTTGTGGTTCATCAGCGCCAGTATCTTCAGTATCGTCGTTTTCAACACCAACATCAGTTGAATCATCGGCTACAGCCATTTCATCTTCTTCAGGTGCTAAATCTTGATCTTCTAATTCTTCTTCTTCTTGAATCTTAGCTGAAAGCATAGATTGTAGTTTTGGAGTAAAAGCTTCTTCTAAAGCTAATCTTGCGTTTGCAATTGCAGTTTCTCTAACGGCCTTCGCATCAGCGATCGCTTCTTTTAATAAGTCTTTTGACATTATTGGTCTCCTTTAATATGTAATTTGGAAGTAAGGTTATTAGGAACCTTAATATAGATTGAGTTAAATATACTGCATTATATATTAGACGTGATAACGCATTTTTGTATATTGTTTACAAATATAAATATATAGGAATATATAAAAAAACTACTATTTCCGCAACAATTTAGACAATATATTAGTACATTGTCTAAAAAGTTATGTTATTATGAATTTATTGAGCTTTACCGTCTAGGATAGCTGTCCAAATGTAGTTTTTATCTAAACGCTTTCTTTTCTGATCGTCTTTCCATTGCTCTCTAACTGCTTTTTCCATCTTAACAGTTTTAGTTTGAGAAGGCTTTTCGTAATATCTTCTATCTCTTAATTCTTCAATTGTACCAGAATCTTTCTGTTGACGCTTGAAGATCTTTAAAGCCTTTTCAATATCGCCAGGTGAACTTCCGGGTACTGCAACGCCAGATGGTACACCAGGTATAATGAATTCGTGTCTTTTACGGTAATTTTTAATAGGTTTACCAGACCTGTCTTTAGGATTAAATGCCATGTTTATAGTATTTTCGTTAGTATTTATTTGTTATACTAATATAAACAAAAAAAACGACATATCCAAAGATATGCCGATTTTCTTTTCGATAACGAGGTTGTTATTCTATTTTAGTCTTCGAATTCTTCAGCTACATCATACATAGTATCAACTAGATTTTCTATATTTTTATGTAGTTGTGTAGATTTTACTTTACTTTTATATTTTCTAGATAGATTCTGTAGAAGTTTACCGTGTTTTTCTACATTCTTAAAGTTAGAACCTTTAGAAGTGCCTTCAGATTGTACGCTTTCTACCTTGATACCTAACTTTTCAAATTCATCCTCTACATCTATGATAGCATCTCCAATGTTATCATTATCATAGTCCCTATTCATTAAGGTAGTTATCTTATTGAATTCTTTATACATGGATTCTGGATCATTTGCTTCTGTTACCATATCCATTGATTTGTTTTCATTGATAACAAACTTTTTATTTTGTTTGTTCCAATCACTAATATCGAATTTCGCCATTGTTTTCTTTGTCTTTTTTATTTCTGTTAGTAGGCTGCTTCAATAGATCTAACTGGATCATTCTTTACTCGTTCCATTCGTTTATGGAAGTCTATATAATAATCTTTCATATTTTTAATAGCTTGATTAGCTCTATCTTTATTATAGCCGCTTCTGTCGTATTTATCTTCTGCACCAGCTTTTGGCTTGTTTTTTAAATAGGCTTTATTTTGTTCTTGGAATACTTTGAATTCTGACATTATATTTTCATATAATCTTGTTGCTAAACTGTAATGAGAATCCCACCCAGTAGAGTATTTACCATCAGCTAATTGTTTAGTGTTTGCTGCAATACCTGCTAGTAATTCATCATGTGCTTTCTTTACATAATCTCTAGCTGATTTCCAACCACCAGCTCCAGCTTTCATAGTTAAAGCATTTTGATAATTCTTTTTATTTTGTTGTGCTACATCTTTTGCTTTCATTAAAGCAGTTGCACCTTTTTTAGCTTCTGCTCTTGCTGCTTGTGTATCTTTTGCACTAGGAATCATTTTCATATTAATAGAATAAACTTCATCAGCATAAGCATTCATTTGTTTGAAATTCCAAATTCCTCTGTTACTGTAAGAAGCTCCAGCTCTATCACCCTTATTAGATACAAGGTTTGCATTGAAACCAGAAAGCTTTTTGCCAACTGTCATACCTAGTAACCCTATATCTAATTTCCAACCATCACCTTTACTAGTATTATTGCCCTTACGGCTATTTACAATAAATACGTTTAACATATCAGAACTAGTAGCACCAGACTTACTAATTGTTACTGCTGCTTCTGGTGTGTTAGCCCAGTCAAAGCCTCTTGATTTTGCCAAGGTTTGAAAAAGTTTTCTACCATCAGCCCATTTTCCACTGCCTAGCATATTGTATAATTTTCCTAATCTTTTAGATTGGAATTTTTCTAATATCAATAAAGATTGTATTTCTTCCTTTATGATTTGCTTTATCATTTTTGCATTCATTATATTATCCTCCTATTCTTGAGTATGTTAGCATTTTAGTCATAGCCTTAATAGCTTGTTTCTTTGCTGTTTCAAATTCTTTACCGTATCTTCCAGAGCCTCCTGCTTTCCTAGCTGCTCCAACCATCTTTATTAGTTTTTGAATATTTTCTGTTTCCTTAGAAGTTCTCATCTTTGGTGCTGCTTCGGTTTTTAACCTGCCTTCAGTTTTCTTTGCAGTAACTCCCAACTTGTGATGTAAGTATTCATCTGAATCGTCTGTATCACCATCGTTGTCTACATCCTTATCTTTTAGATCATCGAATTTTGTATCGGCTTCTTTGTCATCTATATGATCTACTGCCTCAGCAATTTCGTAGTATTTACCAAGTTTAGAACCTATGTCTTCAAATACAGATTCTAGTCTTTGTTGTAGTTGCGATATCTCGTTTGCAGTCTTTTCAAATAAACCAACCGATGTATTCACTTCTTTCATATCTCTTTTTACAGATATAGAATCGAACCAATCTCCAGCTTCATTTACAGCAAGGGATGTTGCATTACTAGATAATTCTTTTAACGTTTCAACTAGTTCTTTAATATCACTTTCTCTGTATACAGATTTACCATGTGAATTAAAGTTTTGAACAGAGTCTATAATATTTCTCTTCTGTTCTCTAGTTAATTTTTGAGCAGTTGCTTCTTCTACTTCTTTTAGTAATTGTTTTAATTTCATTATTTTCTCCTTCTAGGTAAAGAACATTTGCATGTTAGATCACAAAGCATTTCATTTATTATAGTATTTACTTTGTCATATTTATTAATTATAGTTTTACTTGTAACCGATTCGTTTACTGGGTGCATAAAAGCACCGTGAGTTGATGGGTTACTTACAAAGTCCCAACAAACTAATTCAAAATCATTTTGTACTTCTACTGTACCATCTTCGTTCATCTGCTTTACAGAACCCATACCTCTTGAAGATATACCTAATTTTATATTTGCTTTTAATAGCTCTTTAAGTATATTTCCAGATGGTGTTCCAAGTACTTCTACTTGTCCCATCAAATCGTTTTCTTTCCACCAGATCTTATTTATATTATGCGATGCATTTTGTAAATTAACTACAGAAGAATCTGGGTGATCTAATTCACCTAAAGCTCTTCTTTCAGCAATTTCTGTTTTTTGGTATTTCAAAGCTTCTCGCATTAGAATATCTTTGGGGTATACTCTACCATTCTGATTCTTTGCTCCAGCTCTTTGTAATACACCAGTAACTATTACTCTACCATTATTTTTTTCTTCAGATTCTCTTATTAAATCAGGAGATATATTAAATGGTATAGTATCTATTAGTATGTTTTTCATGATTTGCTCCAAACTGTTCTTTTTCTATATAAATCAAAAAACAGTTCCGCAATTTCATTACGAATTATTTTTCGGATTCTTGCTAAATCTTCTGATTCAAGCTTCTCTTTTAATATAGTTTTATTCTTTTTCATAATTAAAACCTTCTTAACCTTTCCGATATGTTTTGCATTTTCTCAGATATCTTTCTAAGGTTACTTCTAGTAGACTTCCAATATTGTGTTGAGTCTACTCCCGATTCAGATTTTAATTTTATATTCTGTTTAACTATATTTTCGATTTTACCTAACTTGCTAACAATTTCTTTTATAGCTTTGTTAACTTTTTGCTTTGAATTAAAAGTTTCGTCTTTCTTATATTCTTTATATGAAATTTCTGATAGTAGAGTATTTTTGGCTAACGTCATAAATGCAGATTCTTTAACTTTTTTATAACCAACTACTTCTATATCTTTCTTTTTCTTTTTGCCAAATGCATTTGGTGTATTATATGGTCCATCTGCTGTTCCAGTTACATTAGCTTCTTCTATTTCATTGTATAGATAAGTATGATCTTTGCCATCTTCATCTTTCTTAACTAATTTGCCATCATTGTGCAAAGTTGCCATTTCGCTTTTTGTAAAAGTAACAACGTGCTCATTAATCATATCGTTTAACTTTTTATTTAGAGACATGCTTTAGCTCCTTTATCAAATCGTATGAACGTAACAATGAAACTAAATGTATATCTTTCAATTTCTTTTCGCCTTGTATATTTAACAATTGCGCTTTTACTTCACTTAGTTTTATCTTAACTATGTTATCTTTTACACTAGAACTAAGTTTTGTTAATAGATTTGCTATTTTAATAACTTCGCCATCGGCATATTTCTTTAGCTTTTCAGTATTAGAAACGTTATTAATATATTCCTTTAACAAATTCTTTTGTGCTGCTCCAAGTTTACCATACTTTGAATTGAACTTTTCAAGTAGTATTTTGTAGGACAGTATTCTTAAATCTTTATCGCCATTACTGAATTCTTTTAGAAC
>TARA_R110002074_G_scaffold6820_3_pt1 | contig 14794 bp, 11 predicted proteins | sample TARA_R110002074 | Tara Oceans TARA_R110002074 (sample SAMEA4397215) | marine metagenome | biome: Polar Biome; feature: [MIX] marine epipelagic wind mixed layer (ENVO:01000061); material: water (ENVO:00002006), including particulate matter (ENVO:01000060) such as... | depth 10-100 m
TGCCGGAGGTTATTACTACGTCATATAGATCACCCATATTATCTACAGGGCATGACGCCTCCATGCGAAAGGAATATTTTACTTCCATATTAATTCTCCTCTCATGTAAGCCACGCTTTTAATTCTTCGCCCATAACGGTAGATGCAATATCCATTTTGTTACGAAGTGCTTTAACGATCTTCTCGTCAATAGTTCCCTCAGATATAAAGTCAATGTAGGTGACATGGCCTGTCTGACCAATTCTGTGCGCTCGGTCTTCCGACTGCATACGAACAGCCAAGTCAAAACTGTTGGCAAAATAAATAACAGTGTTGGCTGCGGTTAATGTAATTCCATAACCACCAGTTTGAGGATTACCAATAAAGAACCGTGCGTCACCATTCTGAAACTGCTCAATAGCATCCACACGTTCATCATCTTTGGTGTCACCAAAATAAGATACCGTGGAACCTGGGCCATGGGCTTTGGTCAGGGCTTCGGTAATACGCTTCACGTCATACCTGAAGCGCGACCAGATTATAGCTTTACCTTCGACCTCTTCGAGGCAGTCCATTAGTTCGTTTATTCTATTGTCTTTTATTTCTACGAACTCACCACTGTCTGATTTTATGTGGCCTGACAAAACCTGTTGCATCCTGAGAAGCTGGGTCATGACATTGTTGGCCGTCATGAACTCATCATCATCTATGTGAGCCATGGCAAATTCCTTGAGCTCCGAATAGATTCTTTGTTGATCGTCTGTGAGGGAGATGTTCCGCTGCGTATAAATCTTTGCGGGTAGATCAAGACATTCATCTTTCGTGATACGGCTTGAGAACCCTTTAAGAAGAACGCTAAGATCATCAAGGTTTCGGTAACCTACGATACGATTAAAGGAATGTGACCCAACGTGTTGTTTCTTCATGATGCAGTATCGATATTGAAACTGAAAGAAGTTATCTCCGCATTCTCCCAAGAACGTCTTGTCTAAGAATCTGCACTGGCTCCAGAGATCCATAGGCGATTGAGTAACAGGAAAACCTGTCAGGATACGCTTGTACTTTGCCTGGTCACCTATTTTAATAAGAGCCTTGGTTCTACCGGCCTTGGGAGATTTAATCGCTGTTGATTCATCAACCGCCAGCAACGCTTCGGAAGAATTTAATAGAGCCGTGAGATACTTGCGGCCTTTCGGGGATGAGAGTGCCTCAACATTCATAACAAGAACCCTAAGAGCCTCTGAAGGCTCCAGAAGGGCCTCTAAAATATTACGTTCTGACTTATTAGCTCCAGACTTCCAGATAGCAATAGTTCTATCAATATCATCAGGCATATGGATGGGTATTTCTAGATTAGCCCAGTTGCGATAAACACCCTTGGGGGCCACAACTATGAAGGTGTCGATCTTGCCCAGTTGGAAAAGTAACGAGGCGTTATCGATGCAGACTTTTGATTTGCCTGTACCCATTTCCATGAGATATGCCCAATTAACTTTGTCCCAAGACTTGCGTAAGACATCATCCTGATGGTCGTAGGGCTTTGTCTTGTATTCGTATTTCATTACCATGGTTTTGGAAAATAAACTAAAACTTTCCAATTGACAATCCTTTTTTGTATGTGTAGATATGTGGTTAGAAAGTGATCAGAGCTTTTAACCTGACGAGGATGTACGTTTTCAGTAGTAGGTAGAAGAATGGCCGTTTACGTTACCCAAGAAAATCCCCGTGTTGACATAGTTTCAGCAATTAAGTATGGGGATTTAATCCCATTAGCATCACCATTTGATCAGGTTCATTTAAACCCAGGAAGAATTGTTGCGTCTATGAGACGTAAGCTTCGTGAGTTCAATGACGATGATTGGCTGTTGTGTATGGGTGATCCGGCCATAATCGGAATCGCTTTCGCAATTGCCGCAAGTGCAAACCATGATCGTGTAAACCTTCTGAAGTGGGACAAGATGGAAAGGACCTATTATCCCGTTAAGGTTAGTTTACGTGGTGGTGGCATTGAGAACTTAAACCCTGACGAGGAGATACGTTGATGAGTAAAGAAGAAATATGGGACGCAATAGAGGCTGACGCTTCGGCCTTTGATGCTTTTACAGCGGAAGGCGGCGGAGAGTTATCACAAATGATCCGTGTCGTCTCGGACATAAATAAAAGCGTTAAGGCTGCTGAAGAATCATTAAAGTCACTAAAGAAAAACCGTGATCGATACTTGTACGAATTTATTCCAGCAAAGTTTTCTGAGATGGGAATAGACAAGGTTGAAGTGGACGGCAACAAAATATCTTTACGAAGTTTTGTTTCTGGCACGATGCCTAAAGATCCTATCGCTAGAGAGGATGCTCTGAATCATCTTCGTGAAATCGGGGCAGGTGACTTTATTAAAAATGATGTCAGCATCTCTTTTGGTGTTAGTGAGGACAACCGAGCAAAGTCCTTAGTAGTTGACCTTGAAGATAAAGGATTTGACACATCGTCAAAGACTTGGGTCGAACCCATGACATTGAAAAAATTGATCCGTGAACGAGTTGAATCGAACCTAGAGATAGATCTCGACATATTTAACGCACACGTTGGACAAGTAGCAAAGATAGAAGGAAAATAGAAAATGAGTAAAGCACCTAAAAAAGAAAATACACTTCCCGCAGACCTAGCAGCGGCTTTCAAAGAAGATGCTGGAATGGGTCTTGAAGACGTAACAACAAGTGACATGCAGATACCGTTCCTGCGTATCATCCAAGCTTTAAGCCCACAACTTAAAAAGAGTGACCCAGCCTATATTGAAGGGGCTTCTCAGGGGGACATATTTAACACGGTGACCAACAAAGTTTGGTCTGCTGATGAAGGTGTGTCGGTACTTCCTGTTCACTTCGTGCAGAAGATGCTGGAGTTTGTACCAAGATCCGCTGGCGGTGGCTTTGAGGGAGAACTTTCTGCCGATAGTAACGATGTCAGACAGGCCGTTCGAGACAAAGATACAGGCATGGAAGTATTGCCTAACGGTAACGAGTTGGTTCGTACAGCTCAACACTACATCAAGATAATTCATGAGGATGGTTCTATTGAAAGCGCAATCCTGGATATGAAGAAGACGCAACTAAAAGTGTCTCGAAAATGGAATACCTTGATCGCCATGCAGAAGCACAATGGCTCAACCTTGCCGAGCTTTGCAAACTCCTACCGGCTTACGTCAATAGAGGACGGTAACGACAAAGGTAGCTGGTATTCTTGGTCTGTTAAACTGGGAGCTCCTATTCCAGATATGGACACCTATCACGAATGTAAAGAACTCCACATCAGCATCAAAAAGGGGGAGTTACAGCTTGCTGCAGCTCCAGCCGATTTGATGGTGGAGGATCAGTCCTCCTCCGAAGAAGTGCCGTTCTAGGTTGGGACTGCGGCCCTCTCGTCTGCACACGAGAGGGCCACAATTCTTATGGAGAATGTAGCAGAAATATTCCTTCAGTTATTTGGAGGCTATGGCAAGGCCCATGGACAGACAGCCGTTTTAGATCGTGCCAAGCACGGTAAGACACAGGCGAAATATCGTATTGTCCATGAACCGTTGACCGTAGATCTTGTCCAGAACCACTTGGACGGTAAGCTTGGTGTTGGGTCTATACCCATTGACGAGACAAGCCGTTGTTCTTTTGGTGCGTTGGACATTGACGACTACAACCTGGACCTCATTGCATTATTATCTAAGGTCAAAAGATTTAAACTTCCGCTGGTTGTTTGCCGATCAAAGTCGGGAGGAGCTCACCTGTTCTTGTTTCTATCAGAAAAGATACCAGCCTCAGAAGTACGCGACAGGCTTGCTGAGTTCTCTTCAGCTTTAGGTTGGGGGAACTGTGAGATATTTCCTAAACAGGACGAGGTTCGAGCTGACAGGGGTGACGTTGGAAACTTTATTAATCTTCCATATCAGAACGCCAAGCACACTACCCGGTATGCTTTGAAAGATGACGGTAACGGTTTAACTTTAAAACAGTTTTTATCTTTGGCCGATAAGCTACGTATATCAGCAAAGGATCTATTCAAAATAAAACTAGGGTCGGACAAAGGATTACTTCCTGACGGTCCTCCTTGCATTCAGCAATTGACGGAGTTTGGAACGCCAGAGGGCGGAAGGAACATGACGCTTCTTAATGTTGGTGTTTACTTCAAACAGGCTTCCCCCAACGATTGGAAAGAGATGTTGGAGAAGCACAACCAAGATTACTGCAATCCACCCTTACCGGCTCGTGAGGTTGTTCTCATACAGGAGCAACTTGATAAGAAAGAGTATTTCTACACTTGTAAATCTGAGCCTATCCATGGTCACTGCAACAAGTCTCTTTGTCGGTCTCGCAAGTTTGGTGTGGGAGACAACGCTAATGTTCCTGTCGGGGGATTGACGGTTGTTGAATCAGAACCGCCTGTCTGGTTTGTCGATGTGGATGGTTCGAGGTTAGAGCTTTCCACTAAGCAGCTACAGATGCAGGTTGAGTTCCAACGTGCTTGCATGGAACAGATGTACAAGATGCCGGCTAGAATGAAGGAAGCCGATTGGAGAGATATGATAGACAACTTGTTGAGTGATGCAACAAGGATTTCCGTACCCGAAGAGCTAACCCAGAAGGGACTATTTGTAGAACTGGTTGAGGCTTTTTGCACATCAAGAATATCTGCCCATAGCCCAGAAGAGATACTGACGGGTAAGCCTTGGACCGAAGAAGGACTGACATACTTCAAGCTCAGTGCGCTGCAGGAGTTTCTAAAGAGAAATGGGTTTACGAATTACACCCGTGGTCAGATAACAGAACGTCTTAAAGAAATGAACCAAGGCGTTGAGGCTGACAGGACATATAGATTTAAAGACAACCGAGATCGATGGAAGTCGGTTCGTGTGTGGTTCGTGCCGGAGATGAACAGGGGTGAGGTTGATCTCCCAGATGTTACCTTTGAGTCAGAGGACCCGCCGTTTTGATAAGCGAAACAATATTAGGACCTCCGGGAACTGGGAAGACACAAACCAATTCTAATCGTATTCGTGATTGCATTGATGAAGGTATCGACCCTGACCGCATAGCTTGTGTTTCGTTTACTCGTAAGGCTGCTAAAGAAAGCCGAGAGCGTGTAGGTAGGGATTGGAACATAGACGAGGGAGATCTTCCATTCTTTCAGACACTTCACTCCATGGCTTACAAAGCCGGAGGGTATAGCACTGGAGATGTTATAGGCGGCAAGGATATGAAGGCCGTGGGTGATGCAACGGGGATTATCTTTGGCTCAAAGAACTTTGATGTCGAAACAGACTTCGATACTTTGGGGGCTTCCAAAGGCGATAGCTACATGAACCTCTATCACCTGTCTCGCAGCAAAGGTATTCCCATTGAGGAGATGTATCGTTTGCAAGCAGACTACAAGATAGACTTCTCTGAACTAATGCACTTGGTTCGAGCTTATGAAAACTACAAGCAGACTTACAAGAAGATAGACTTTACCGACATGATTGAGGACTTCATTGCCTCTGATGTCTGCCCAGATATAGAAGCTTTGTTTGTTGATGAGGCACAGGATCTCTCCACCCTTCAATGGAAGATGGTCGATGTACTCAGGAAGAAGCCTCGGCTACAGATATTCACTGGCGACGATGACCAAGCAATTATGAACTTCCAGGGTGCAGACGTTAGTGCTTTCCTAAACGCAACGGAGAAGAAGACGGTTCTTAATCAGTCTTACCGTGTTCCGGTGTCCGTTTGGGATCAAGCACAATCTATTGTCAACCGAATAGACAACAGAGCTCCGAAAGATTGGTATCCCAAAGAAGATGAGGGGAGCGTCCGGTATCATCAGAACATGTGGGACATTCCAATGCAAGAAGGCGAGTGGTGTCTCATGGCTAGGACCAATAGAATTGCTTCCTACTATGCCGCTGAACTTCGTAGTGAGGGATGGGTGTACAGCCGAAACGGTCATCCAAGCATTCCACTCAAGACATATGAAGCCCTTACTGATTGGGAGAGTTGGTGCAAGGGAGCACCTATGTCGCCAGCTAAAATCAGAAACATCTACACCTTCATGATTGTCGGGGAAGGGTTTATAAAGGGCAATGGTCCACGGTCAAAGAACCTGTTGCTTCTTAACGAAGAAGAAGGTTACACGATGCAGTACGCCAAGACCAACCTGGGTCTGATAATGGATGAGTCCAACAGGTGGCACAGGGCCTTGGGCAAGATAGATTTAGAGACAAAGAACTATGTTCTTAATGCTCTCAGGCGGGGAGACAACGTGAAGAACCCTCGTATAAAGGTAAGCACCATACACTCAATGAAAGGGGGAGAAGCCGACAACATTATAGTCGTTCCAGATTTATCTTACGCAGCGCACAAAGAATATCAGAAGATACCTGCAACGGAGCATCGTGTTTTCTATGTAGCTGTTACAAGAGCCAAGCAATCTCTCCATGTACTTTACCCTCAAACAGACAGGAACTATACGTTATGAAACCAGAAGAAATATTAAAAAAAGCCGCATCACTGGTCAGTGGAGATCGCGCCGTACAACATGGGGACTATACTCTACAACATAAGAGGGTGGCTGACTTGTGGAGTGCCTATTTAAATACGCCAATAACGGCTCAAGAAGTAGCCTTCTGCATGGTTCTTTTGAAAGTATCTAGAGATGAAGTGGGGTCTTTAAATCTAGATGACGGAGTGGATGCTTCTGCGTATACTTCTATATGGGCAGCGTTGGCTCAGAAAGATGCGTGAAGATTTATTTGACGAAAAGGTTTGGTCTCCGCCCGATCATCTTCCAGACTTGTCTGGTGAAAAGATAATCGCTGTAGATGTTGAGACGAAGGACCCCCGTCTACTAGACTTGGGGCCAGGTTGGGCAAGAGATGACGGCAAGCTTATAGGTATTGCTGTTGCAGCCTCTGATTGGCAAGCCTATTTGCCGATAGGCCACGAAGGTGGCGGAAACATGGCGAAAGGCTTGGTGGTTGGCTGGCTCCAAGACCAACTTGATCACGGTATGTCTGTCGTCTTTCACAACGCTCAATATGACTTGGGTTGGTTACTATCAGAAGGAATTGAGGTAAAAGGTGATATCCTTGACACTATGGTCGCCGCACCCTTGCTGGATGAAAACAGATTCAGCTACTCTCTTAACGCTATTGGTAGAACGTATCTGGGCGAAGGAAAAAAGGAAGAAGACCTAAGACGAGCTGCTAACCAACATGGTGTTAACGCCAAAGCAGAAATGTGGAAGCTTCCGGCCGAAAGGGTTGCCCTATATGCCGAGGGGGATGCGGATCTTACCTTGCGGTTGTGGCATGTCCTGCATAAGAAGCTGGTCGAAGATGGTTGCCTTGACATCTTGAAGATGGAGCTTGCTCTTCTTCCCCTTGTGTTTGAGATGAAACGTAGAGGCGTTAGGGTAGACGTAGAAAAAGCTGAACAGACAAAGAAGTATCTTGTTTCAAAAGAGAATAAAATACTGAAGGAGCTCTACGAGGAAACAAAGGTCCACATTGAACCATGGAACGCGAAAAGCCTTGCCTCGGCCTTTGACAACCTTGGATTGACCTACGAGAGAACGCTAAAATCTGACGCACCGAGCTTTACAAAACACTTTCTTAAAACCCACGAACACCCTGTGGCAAGGAAGATACTTGAGGTTCGAGAGTACAATAAAGCCAACACGACTTTTGTTGATACGATACTTAACCACCAACACAAGGGCCGTATCCACTGCCAGTTCAACCAGCTTAGATCGGACGAGGGTGGAACGGTTTCCGGTAGGTTCTCGTCAAGCAATCCTAACCTGCAGCAAGTTCCTTCCAGACACCCCGAGATCAAGTCTCTTATCAGAGGGCTGTTTATACCAGAAGAGGGTTGTCGTTGGGGAAGCTTTGACTACAGTGCTCAAGAGCCTCGATGGATGATGCACTATGCCTGTCTTACACCTTCAACTAAGGATAACGAGAAGGTAAAGGAGATTGCTGCTCAGTATCAGAATGACGACCTAGACTTCCATCAGATTGTTGCCGACATGGCTGGCGTTAGCAGAACCCACGCCAAGACAATCAACCTGGGTATCATGTACGGTATGGGTATAGGCAAGTTAGCCCAGACACTGGGGGACATTCCGTTTGAAGAAGCCAAACTGTTACGTAACGAGTATGACGAGAAGGTTCCGTTTATCCGTGCCTTGGCATCTTCTGTTATGGATGCAGCATCTAGCCGATCCGAGGTGAAGACCTTACTGGGAAGAAGATGTCGTTTCCCAATGAGAGAACTCAAGGGTTACTCAAGAGAGTATAAGAAACCAATTCACATTGATAAGCTGGAAGAGCGGTGGATAGAAGTTTTAAATACTCCTGTTGATGAGAGAGAAAGTAACTGGGCGAGTATGAACCCTGAAAGGTATCAGGTAGCTTTCGTATACAAGGCTCTCAACAGACTTATCCAAGCCTCTGCCGCAGATCAGACAAAGAAGGCTATGAAAGACTGCATGGAAAGTGGTCATTGGCCCATGCTCACTGTTCACGATGAGCTTTGCTTTTCTATAGAGAGTGATGAACAGGTGGCAACAATAAAGAATATTATGGAGACTTGTGTGCCAGAGATGAAGATACCTTCTAGGATCGATGTAGGGTTGGGAGACAACTGGGGGTCAGCTAAATAGGATGTTAGACCATAACATAACGTAAGGAACAACCTTGACAATAACAACTATTGAGAAAGCATTTACCAAAGAGCAGTGCGACTACCTTATATCCCTTGGAAAGAATAATTGGATCGAAGGTACTGAAACTGCCATTTATAAAACGCCTGTTGCCATAGATAAAAGAAGAACTATCTTTGATCGAAAATGCGATATATTCTGGATACATGATAAAGACATAAAAAATACTTTAAATTCTCTGTACAAAATTGCTAATGAAACCGCTCAGTGGAATTTTGACATAAATGGTATGGAAGAGCTACAACTTACAAGATATCACGAAGGAGAATACTACGGCTGGCACGTAGACGGAAATGGAGTTACTCCTATTCCAAATCAACAAAACATAGTACGCAAAATATCTGTGAGTGTCATACTTAACGATGACTATACGGGTGGAGAGCTAGACTTTAAGGATGCTGATCCATACTATACAACAGGATCAGTAATCATGTTTCCATCATACTATTTACACAGAGTAAAACCAGTGAAGACGGGTACAAGATACTCATTAGTCGCATGGATAACTGGCCCTAAGTTTATATAAAAATAGAAGCCCCTTGGCAGCAATCACCATCCGTGATCGATTTACAATCAGCGCACTGGTAGTGTCCATGGACAAAGATGCTTGGTTTAGTACTGCCACATTTAAGACAACGTGGCCCAGGTTTTCCCATCGAAACGCTTTGAGTCTTTTCGGTTTCGTTCTCGGTCATAGCTGCAATGCACCCATCCTGAATCTGGCACGTCCTTCTTGTAAAACTCTAGTATCAACTGGTCATACTCTAGGTTCTTTTTAACCCACAAAGCTACTTCCATATTGGGTACACCTGGTATTTCAAAATCTACGGCTTGTCCCTTTATGTGTTGTGACCTGTCGGATGATCCAATGTCCGTGTTCAAGGCTAAAGACCTGAACCCGCTCGATGGAACAAATGGTATTCCATAATGAACCCTGACGGGCTCCAGTATGTTCTCGCACAAGATCTTCAGGTTTTCTATCTCTCTTTCCTCTGGCTCATTGTTAATCCCCTTTCGGACTGCTGTTTCAGACCTAGTCAGTTCTTTCAACGAGAAGTGTGTGGAAAGTCTTATCATTGCATACCCATTAATTTTCTAAGCTCTTCATTACGCAGCATATCTTGGGGGTTTTGTTGATTAAAGATACTAGGTATGCCTCCTGGAGGGTTTATTCTTGTTGGATCAAAATTACTAGGGTCTATTGCAGGTTTACTAATTAATCCAGAGCCAGAGCTAGGTAAACCTTCTTGAGCCGTTTGACTAAATTCAATATTTCTTTGTTCTGCAGCTTTCCGTCCTTCACCACCTATCTCTCCTAAAATTCCACTGCCAGCTACAAGAGATGCTTCAGAAGTAAATATAGACCCTAGTCTGTTAAGATTGTAAATATATTGTCCTTGAGATTTAACAGAATTTAAATCAGGTAAATTAGCTCCTAATTTAATAGCCTCTTCATATTCTTTTTTTCTTAATCTTGGAGAAGTAAGAAGTTTTAGAACACTATTATTTCTCATCGCTCTGGATAGACCTACAATAGTAGCTAGACCTGCTCCAGCAGTTAAAAGAGATCCTTTTACGGCAAGAGCTACTAAAGCTAGAGCTGCAGGGGCAGCGGCAATACCACCAAAACCTTTAATTGGAATATCTGAAACTTTAATGGCATCGTCAGATAACTTATTAAGATTAGATACTACATCATCTCCAAGTATAGTGCTAAGAGCTCCATTTTTGTTTTGAACTAGTATTACATTTTTTAATGCTTTTCCCCATTCACCTCCTTGAATAGTAACCTCACTGAAACCTGGTTTAGCAAGGGAACCACGGATAAGGTTATTCATAACCATATCTTTTACGCCACCTGCTTTTTCTAACTCATCAATTCCAACAACAGTTTTTAGTTTGTTGTAAGAATTAGGATTTGTTAACAACCCAGATACTAACTTAGAAGGTGTTTCTATATTACCTGATTTAATAGATGATAGAACTGCATCTTTAGACTCTAAAGTTGCTCTTTCCGTAATTTCTTTTAAAGTGCTTATTTGAGCTTTCAAAGATTGATTTGTTAAAGTAGGCAAAGCTTGAAAAAGTTGAGCGGCTGCATTTTCGTCAAGAGAATTTACTTGAAAGGCTTCCATAGCCTCTCTCATAGATTGAGCGTTGGGTTTTCCAAATAATGTGTTTTGAAGATCATCTCCTAAAGAAGTAAACTTAGAAGCAAATTCAGAAGAATTAAATTTGTTTAGACTATCCGTAGCAGAACTTTTGGTTTGATCTATCCAAGTCTTGGCTAAAGAGTTTTTAACAGATTCTCTCATTAATTGAGGATCAATTCCTGATTCGGCTAATTGAGATAAATTATCTAATTCTTTAAGATAAGATTTTTTCTGAGATACTCTAAAGACATCTTCTGCGGGAAGATCATCAATAAAACCTCTAATTTTAGGTATTATACCCTCCAAACCAGAACCTTTTACAAGTTCTTCTGCTGCAACAAAATTATCACCTTCTACTAATTGTTTAACATTATTTATTAAATTGTTTGCTCCGGGAGAAGCTAACTTCTGAGTCATTTCTTTTGTTGGAGTAACAGCGTTCAGATACATGGCTAATTTAGGAGCGTTGCCCGATTGAACTACAGTATTTACCACCTCAATGTTACTAGTAAAAAATTTATCTTTTGCCGCTTTAAGAATAGTATTTACAGCAGTATTGTTAAAAGCTTCTTGACCTTCTCTAAAGAAAGCATTTGATTTAGACCATTCATCTAAACCTTTTCGAAGAGACGCTAATTCAGTTGGACCTATGTCAACTTTGTACGTTCTTCCACCTATTTTATTTCCCGCAGAGTCAACAGCTCCCGCAGGGTGTCTAAGAATTTCAAACCCATCAACAGATGCTTTGGCTAATTCAATTTGTTTTGCATCCATTAATTCATCAACAGAATTAATAACTCTTCCAATTCCTCCTTGAGCAGCACTAGAAACAAGATCAGTATCTCCTCGAGCAGATCTAAGAGCAGATCTTAACTGCTGTAACTCTCCAATTCCCATTCCCCCTTCTGAAGCTCTTTTCTTAATTGTATCTAATAAAGCACCACTATATTGAACAAAGGGATTATCTTTAGCTAAATTATCAATTGTATCAACTATAGGTTTAATATTAAATATTCCTTTACCACCAATGGTTTTTTCAGCGACATCATATAAATTACTAGCCTCTGTTTTAAATAATGTAGCGGCAAGTTGAAGATTGTCGGTAAACAAACTTGGTAATTTTTCAGATGGAACAAATTTTGCTTCGTACTCAGCAAGTTCTTTCTTAACAATGTCGTCAAGATGCCTTTGCGATAATTTAAAAGCTTGTTCTGGATCGGCTAACTTAGAAGAAATATCTCTTGCTATAGAAGAATTATTATCGGCTAACATTTTTAAAGCTTGATCTTCGCTTAATATTCCTTCATCTAATTTCTTCAAAGTATCTTGTACAAAACCAAAATTAGCTCTACCAACATTAGGGTTAGGAGCTATTTTTTCGTTTACAGCTAAAGTTCTAGCCGCTAAAGATTTACCCGTAGCAGCTTGTATTGTAGGTTTTGCACCTTTTGAAATTAATCCAAAAAAATCAGCAGAAGCTTCCTCTCTTGCGGCTTGTTTTGCCGTAACACCAGGTACAAAAGAAGAATCTTTAAATTTTCCAGACTCTTCTAATTCTTTTAATCTTGCTGCTGAAATTTCAGCTCCTGGACCTTTAATTAAACGACCTATTCCTTTAGCTACTAAACGTCCTCCTCCTTCAAAAAGAGCATTTGAAACAGCACTTGTTGCAATCATACCTGCAACTTCGCCAGCAGATTGACGATTTAATCCTTGTGAATATTCAATAAGTTCATCAGCAGCTTTTGTAGCTCCAGCAGCCGCTCCTACTATAAGCATTCCAGGAATTATTCCAACTCCTGTAGACGCTAAACTAGCACCTATTGCCATAGCAACTTCAGGACCAGCCTCTCCTCCAAAATCTATAAGATCATTAAAGGTAAAGCCTGGTTCATCTAGGTAAATTCTACCCGTATCAGAAAACCCATAGTTTTCCCGTATTTCAGGACTTACTTTTGATTGATCAATTACAAAGGTATCTTGAGAAACCCTTTCGGTAGTTCCTTCTCCTAATAATTGATTTAAAAGATTTTGTTTTTCTTCGTCATTATCCATTCGACCTAGTTGAAAACGAAGTTTTCCGCTTTGTGCTTCTCCAACAGGTTCAGGAAGTGTTTCTTGTTCAACTGTCTCTGATTGACCTGTAATGTCATAGCTAAAACCTTGCCCAGACGAATCTGGATAAGCTTCTTGTATTCTACCTAATTCTTCAGGTGTAGGAGTATCGCCGCTTATACGAACTTGTTTAAGTCCTTCAGGAGTAGATATGCTAATTACACTCATTTCTACAGACCTTTCGTCAAATCTAAATCTACAATCTTAATTTTTCCTTTTGCTTGGTTAGCTTCTACTTCGGATTGCATTTCAGAAAGTCGTTCTTTAGAAATACCCTGTAAAATTTGGCTGGTTTGTTCATCGGTAACTCTACCATACTTAATCATAGCCTGTTGCATCTCACTATCTCCTAGTTCGATGTACTTATTAACCACGCCCGTAACTTCTCTTAATGCAGCCTTTACTTGTTCAGGACTTGTTAGTAATTTACTATTAAACCCCTTAATAAGCATTACACCGTCCTCTAAGCTTGCTTCATAGCCTAAAGCTTGAGCTACTCGAACTCTATCTGTATCGGATATAGTCTTTCCACTTTCCCCTAATATAAAAGGAGCAATTTCCGCCAAAACAAGTCTAGCATTTACATCAAATAAACCACCTGTTCCTAACTTCTTGCCTTGTAACAAAGAATCTGCAAATTGTTTAGCCAAAGGAACACTTCCTAAACCTCTAAGACTATCACCAACTCGCTCTTTTAGACCGTCTACACCTGTAAGTTTTCCAGAATCGGCTAAAGTGTATAATGTGTTAAGTTTACCACCGATTCTTTCAAATTTCTTACGATAGTCATTGTACTTTAAATATATAGAAGCCCATTGTTGCTTACCCATAAAGGGGTCATAAATGCCTTTTGACAAACCTAACGCTGTCGGAAGATAATAATCTGCTTTTATTCCATCACTTGATCCAAATTTAAAAAGTTCAGTCTTTTCTGTTTTAAGAGTCTTGTTAATCTCTGTAGGTGTCAGTTTACTTAAACCAGAAACTCCTGTAGTGCTTCCAAGAATATCTGATAACTTAACGGTAGGCTTGCCAACTTCAAATAAAGGTATGCCCATTCCTTGAAGACGTTGTGCCTCTCCTTTTGTTACATTCATTTTCGTATTAAAAGGTATCGTAACCTCACTGTCTTTTGAAGCGTTAGGATCAAAAGCATTTCCCGGAAGAGTGGTATTTTGAACTACCATATAATTTCCAGTTACCCTATCTTCCTTGTCTTTAGCTATTCTATCCGCCTCACCAGCCTTAAATAGATCAATTGAAAGGCCCCTTTTTTGAGCTTCTACAGCTCTAATGGCTGATCTATTCTCATTCTCTCTAGCTATTTTTGTTTGAATAGCAAGTTTAGCAACCGTCATATCTCTAGCGTTTTTCTTGTCTTTTTGTTTAGTCTTAAAGTTAATTATAGCTGGCATACTTTTAGTAACAGCATTGCTTATATTAACGAGAGGATTTTCGCTAGTACCCCCAGCTATAGAAGCACCTAACATTGCTATTAATAACCCTTCCATTTGAGGATCTTCTTTTGTTTCAGGCAACAAATCTTCAATTTCACCTTTAAATTTATTAACATCAAATTCTTTACCCTCAAGAGATTTAAGAGCATCTGAAAAGATAGAATCTACGCTGTTATTAACAACATCTCCAGGAGCTGTTTCGGTAGATTTATCTGGATTCTGTTTTACCCAATCGCTTAAATTAAAAGTACTATCTTTTGCTTGAGATGCAGTAGAACTATTTATTGCCTCTGTAACACCCTCACCAATTCCAATATCCTGACCAGTCGGTTCTTCCCCTAGTTCGCC
>TARA_R110002074_G_scaffold104764_14_pt1 | contig 14761 bp, 13 predicted proteins | sample TARA_R110002074 | Tara Oceans TARA_R110002074 (sample SAMEA4397215) | marine metagenome | biome: Polar Biome; feature: [MIX] marine epipelagic wind mixed layer (ENVO:01000061); material: water (ENVO:00002006), including particulate matter (ENVO:01000060) such as... | depth...
AACCGGACTTTTGATAGTGGCATAACCGATATTCGCAGAAACACTACTATAGTTTGCTTTTGCTTGTGCCAAATTAGCTTTAGCAGTTTCTAATTGTACAGCGCTAATGATGTTTTTTTCTACAAGAGGAATAAGTTTATCCACCTCAACTTGAGCCACATTAATACGTGCTTTTGCTGCTCCAGCATCTTGACTTAAAGACTGCGTTTCTAACTTAAATAACACTTGACCTTTACTTACTTTTTGACCTTCGTCCACCAATACTTTTTGAATATAACCAGATGTTTTAGCTCTAACATCACTATTTATTACACCTTCAATTCTAGCTGGATATTCTGTAAATCCTGTAACTGTTTTAGGTTGTATTTGTGTTATTGGAAAAGGAGCAGGTGGTCTTTGAGAGGTTTGTTGGCTTTCTTGTTTATCACCACAACTTACAATGGCTAAGAATATACTTAGCGACAAGATGGTATATAATTTATTGTATTTCATTTTTAATTTGACTTTAAATATTGAATGGGTTATCTGTTAATTTTTTTCTTAATTGTTCTATTGACATACTTGCTTCATCTAGAAATTTGATATAGTCATTATGAAAATTCAAATCGAATTTTTCTTCTTCATTTTTAGTTTTCTGTGTGTTAATTGTCTCTTTATATTTCTTTATTTCTAAATGTAACGCTTTAACCTCTTGCCATTCATTTATTATAGTATCGACATGCTGAACAATCATATCCTTATTAATGATGAAATATCTTTTGCGATCTCCAGTTTTTGTGAAATACACTATTTTTTTTAAATCTTTTAAATGATTAATGTGTGTAGAAATAGTGCTCTTACTTGCACAAAGGATAGTTACCATATCTTCAAAGGTGGTTCCTTTTTTACCAGTAAGAATGATGTAAGCTAAAATACGTGCTGCAACAGGGGCTAACTGTTCTCTCTTCTCTAAGTGCACACCTAGTTTTTCAACTAAGTCCATTTTTTCTTTGCAAATTTTTTCTTTCATTGTGGATTTTATTCTTGCTTTATGTAAAATGATTAAGGTATTTAAAACAAAATTAGCTGCAAATATACAATTTAGTTCGGGAAAAACCGAATAAAACGAAGTTAAGTTATTTCATCTTAAAAAACCACCTCCTATCGGGTGGTCATGTTCCTATGGTTTTGCCTGAATCCGCTATGCGATTCCGAATTTCTTTGAGATTTTTTTGGTAATCCTTTGTTTGACCGGGTTTGGCACCAGCAATCGCCGCCACCTATGTGGTGTACTGAGTTCGGGTTATGGCAAGAAAAATTGAAATATTTCTTGCGATAAGGTGGTCCTTTTAATCGTTCGTGGCTGTTGCAGAACTCCGATAAACATCAATTTTTGCTTTTACCAAAGTGTGGAAATCCGTAAATTAAAGGTATGCAATGCAAAACGAACTATACCGAGAAACTCTTCCTCAGCTTCCGGTTATCGGACCGGATTCCAAAGGATAATCTTAACAGAAGGCTCCGCGAAACGTTTGACCGGAGTTTTCTCGATAAGGATACGAAGGAACTTTATGGCAAGACCGGCAACCCCTCGATCGACCTCGAGGTCTTTTTCAAGCTGCTGATCACGGGATACCTTTGACAAAGGATGAAGAGAACCCTCCCTTGGCATTTTCAAGACAATTATGGAAACCTTCCAAGTCTGCCGGACGATTTTGCCAGCACATCCGATCAAGACAAGTTCTCCTAAAGACTCCGTGAACAGCCTACTTGAGTCAATCTCTTGTTCGTAGACCACTTCTGCAACAACCACGAACATTATATGGGACTATAATTTAATCAGTATACTTAATCAGACCTAAAAATAGACTTTTGATAAATTACAATTTTGAATTAAGGAGTTAAGCCCTTGCCCCTATTTCTATTTATGCCAAAAGTCTTTTTTATCGAACGCTTTTTCAAGACTTTTTTGGAGCTACCTATTGTTTTATCTAAAACGGCTTGTTTATCCTGAACAAATTGAAACATTCCAGCCTGCATTGGACTTTTTAAGGTAATGCCAGGGTTTTCGTTTCGGAACATGGGCGTTTTTAAATCCAATTCTCTAGCCACTTCATAGCCTAGATTGAATGCTTCTATATAACTCTTATCAATTCTTTGATTTTCTTTCATATTTAAAAGATTTCCCGAGCGTGTTTCTCAATATACTCATTGATAGAGTCCCAATCATATGAAATAATCTTCTTTTGAGGTTGCGAAAACCTGATTTTCCCCTCATCCCTTAGTTTCTGTAAAGTGGTAGTTGACTTTATCCTAAGCTCACGCATCGCTTCCTCGCCATCAATCCATCTGTTCGGCTTCTCCTTTCTATTTGCCTCGACATGTTCGACCACCTTATCGAATAAGGCATAGAATGCTTCTTCTTATAAACAGACAACTTGCATATTTTTAATTTGTAAATAGTATTCAATATAAATTATCCTTTTCTATTAGAAAGGTTGTTTAATTTCGACCATCCACATATTAATTCTTTGTGAAGTAACCTGTATTATGGATTTTTGCAGAGTAGCGCAAAAAGCTCATTTGTTTTAAAATTGTTTTACCAAAACAAAAAAGCCGACTCCTAAAAGTCGACTTTCCCTTTGAACAGGCGGAGACCCCGAAGCTTCAGGGGAACTCTCACACCGTAAGCACTGAATCCTAAGATTAGCATCAAGTTGAAAAGCTTATTAATTTTATGGAAATTTGGTTAATTGGACACCAGTATTCAAGAATTCAAAACAGCATCCAAAGCATCATCCGCATCCTTATGAATAAAATTAGCCTGATAATTAATAGTCGTTTTTAAATCGCTATGTCGATATAGTTTTTGTAGCATAAGCGGGGAAATTGCATCGCCTGCGATATTTCCGAACGAATGACGCGCAATATGATTGGATAGACTTTTATCAATATCGCATTTTTCAGCGAGCCGCTTCAGATATTTATTGAGTAACGTTGAGGCATTACGGGTTTTTACAAAAATATCCCGCTTACTTTTTGGGTTCGCCATTTTTAGATAAGGAAAAACAAAATCATCTTTTGACCTTGATGATGGTCTATAATAATCTAATATCTTTTCAGCTTTATCCGGAATTTTAAGACTTAATGGCTTTTCGTTCTTGTTCATAATGTAGAACAAACGTCCATCCATAAAATCTGACCATTTCATTTCTAGCACATCCGATATACGGATTCCTGCAAAATAGTATGAAAATAACCAAACATTTCGGGTATGCCATATGGATGTGTCTTCTTCTAATTCAACATTCTCAATTCGTTCAATTTCATCCCTCGTCAGTCCGATTTTATGACCTGACTTAACTCTTATCCGTTCTTTCTCTCCCGCAAACGGATAGTGCTTCGCATCCACAATCCCTTCATTTATTGCCAAATTGAATAGGGTACGGATAAAAATCAGTTGATTGGTTACAGTTCTGGTCTTTTGCTCCAAATAAGAAATACAAAATATTTTGTAGTTACTCAAAAAGGCTTGATTAATATCTTCGAAATATAAGGATGTATCTTTTCCTAATTCCTTTTTCACTTCATCCAAAAAAGAATACCCGAATTTTCTAGATTTACCGATTCGATCGCGCCTTCGCTTTTTTATACCTTCAATTATAGCTTCCCGTTCTTCGAATCTCTTCCAGTTCAAAAACTCACGGATGTTGAACAACATGGAAAGCTCGGGTTTGGCAACCGAAAACGTACCTGATTGAAATTTACTTCGAACCCGTTCTGCACCAAACTGAAAGAATGAAACTGTTCTTCCTTTATGCTCCACCTTTTTCTTTATAACCTTACTCGTAACATAGTCCTTGGATGCATCCGCTTCCAAAGCAATGGTATCGGCTTCCGAAAGCTTTATGATAAGATAGTTGTTTAACCGTGCAGAATTGGGATGAGACCTTTTGACCTTGCACAAATCTTTGTTCCAATCTTTCTCTTTAATATATTTACCGGTATAAACGAAGCGCGTTTTGCGATTTTGGGTGATTCTAATAGCAAGCGGACAAGTTCCATTTTTCTTTTTGTAATTTGTCCGAAGTACTATCTTTATTGATGCCATGACAATTTCGATTGCCAGAACAAGATACAAAAAACATTCAAAACTATGTACAACATATGTACAACATTATGCCATTTCTGATGATTTTTTATGATTTGATAAAAATCTTAACTACTTGATTATCAATAATATTAATCCATATCGAACCATATAAAACCATCTACCTTTAGGCTCATAACCCGAAGGTCGCTGGTTCGAGTCCAGTCCCCGCTACAAAGGCTTAGGCCAATTAAACTAACGGTTTGTGTTCGCACAAGCCGTTTTTTTATGTCTTAATTTTTGGGGAATTAATTGTTTTGGAATACGAAAGTGCCTACGTTTTGTATTTAAAGCTAAATTTAGTAAGTCGTACACAAAACCAGTTAATGTATGATTTTTGGGATGTATTTTTAGGTAGAGCCTTTAATGATAGACTTAAGAAAAGCACAACTCATTATTAAATCAGGTAATTATAAAAAGTCTAAATTTTAATCTAATTAAAATTAAAGGATATAGAATAAAATAAGATACCTATTATAGGTCACCTAATTAAACGACCTGTAGTATTTCCTCCTAATATATTCATCACTTCTTTTGCCGTTGCTAAATTAACATCACCCTCATAGGTATGTTTTATAGCACAAGCCGCACTTGCAAACTCCATAGCTTTATAGTCGTCAAACCTCTGAAGTCCATAAATTAAACCTGCTGCAAAAGCATCTCCAGTTCCTATACGGTCTACGACATGAGTAATATCAAGGTCTTCGGTTTCTCTAAACTCATAACCGTTCCACATTCTAGCTCTAATCTTATGCCATGAGGAATTTAAAGAAGTTCTTATTTTATCAAAAACCTTTTCAATGGATCGAAAGGTTTCAATTAATAATTTGCTTGCCGATATGAAATCTTCATTTGAATAGCTGTATTCAGTACCAAGAACTTCATTTATTTCATTTACACCACCTATAAAAATAGTTGAGTTTTGAAGTAATTCTATTAATGCAGATTTTGCATCTTGACCATATTTCCATAAGCCACTTCTATACGTTGGGTCTGCGGATATTGTCAACCCTTTTTCCCTAGCCAACTTTAGTCCTTCCTTAAGAATTTCAAACGCATTCTTAGATAATGCAGGTGTTATACCTGTCCAATGCATCCATTCAGCATTTTCTAAGGCGTTATTCCAATTTACGTTTTCGGGTAGTATATTTGAAAATGCCGAGTGTGCTCTGTTATAAGAAATCAAACTAGGCCTAATAACAGCTCCAACCTCTAAAAAATAAACACCTAATGGATGCTTTGAAACGGTTATTGATGATGTATCCACTCTAAATTTTCTAATATATGAAATTGCAGTTTCCCCTATAAAATCATCAGAAACTAAACTTATATGTTTAACATCTCCTCCAAAATTAGCGATAGATATACCAACATTTAATTCTGTACCTCCAAAGTAAAATTCAACCATATTCGATTGAATGAACTTTTTATTTCCTCTAGGCGAAATACGCATTAAAACTTCCCCAAACGTTATAATTTGACCCATATCGTAATTTTGATTCTAAAGAATTCTACGTGAAATTAACATTGAATTCCGCCTGTAGTTGTTTTCAAAAATAATCTGCTAGTGCTATTACGCCATTATATGAAATTACACAAGCAAATAAAAGTGCAAAGGCCAATCCAATGTTCAGCCCAATACTGGTCTTATGCTCTTTCATAACCCTTTTATTATTAATCAGCAATAAAATGCCCCCTATAACTATAGGTAGTACAAATACATTAAATACTTGAGAAATAATCTGTATCTGAATAGGGTTGGCACCAAAAATTGGAACAATTAGCGCAAACAGACAAGCAAAAAATGTTATGACACGAAACTGCTTAGAGTTGGTATCTAACTCTCCTGATTGATAATCAGCAAGTAGAATAGGTGCTATTAACAAACAAGGAAAAATAGAAGAAAGACCTGCACTTAAGGTTCCAAAGAAGAATAGGGTAAGAGCAAATTTACCTGCTACAGGTTCTAAGGTATTTACCATATCTAAAACTTTGGTTACAGGTTGCCCTTGATGAAATAGAGCACCGCTTGCAACAGCCATTACAGCAGCACTAATAATAAATACAAGACAAGCCGCAATGATGGCATCTTTTTTCTGTTGATCAAGGTTTTTTATTGTCCATCCTTTTCCTTTTACAAAAAGAGGTCTTGATAAAAATGTTGCCGCTGCCATTGTAGTACCCACAAAAGCAGCTACCATCATCTTGCCACCTTCTACTTGCGGAACGGATGGAACAAGGCCTTGTATAACCTCTAACGGCAATGGATAAACCATAAACAGGGAAACTATGAAAGACAACCCCATAATGGTAACAAATATGACTAATATCTTCTCAAAGAATGTATACTTTCCTACTAGAAGTAACCCATACATAATACCGATAACTACTATGGCAATTATTAGAACAGATTCATAGCGAACACCCTCTAACTGCGGGAAATAAATCAGAAATATTTCATAAATAATATTTGCTGAAATACCTAAAATACCCATAAGGGAATTCCATTGGCCAAAAGAAATACCAATAATTATTAAAATGGCGATAATCTTACCTCCTTTAATATGTCTCTTAAAACTGTATAAAGCTGTTTCACCAGAGATTAATGCAAAATTCCCATACGCATACATTAATAATCCTGAAAAAATACAGCTTAAGAGCAATACCCATAATAACTGCATTCCATAGGTGCTACCCGCAACAATCATTGAAGTTACGCTACCGGTACCTATGGTATACCCTATGGCAAAAATTCCTGGGCCAAATGCAAGCACCGCGGCAAGTAACTTTTTTAAAACTGAATTACCTGCCTTAGTGGTTTCCATTCTATTATTTTTTTAAATTTTTTATTTTACCTAAAGTTTCTTTAACCAATGCTTTTAGGCCAGCGTAATCTTTATTAGCTAAAATTTCTTTACTAATAAGTTTTGAGCCCATACCAACGCAAGTAACACCCGCGTCGAACCAAGCTTTTAAATTTGCCTCATCGGTACTAACACCGCCAGTTGGCATAACGCTAGTCCAAGGTTGTGGGCCTTTAATCGCTTTAACGAAACCAGGACCATATAGATCACCAGGAAATAATTTTACAATTTCACAGCCCATTTCTTCGGCTTTATTTATTTCGGTCAATGATCCACAACCAGGTGACCATAATACTTTTCTACGATTACAAACAATTGCAATATCTTCTCTTAGCGAAGGCGTTACAATAAAGTTAGCGCCTATTTGCATATAGTAAGATGCCGCTGCAGCATCGGTAATTGAACCAACACCCATTATCATACCTGGAAGGTTTTTTATAGCATATTTGTTCAACTCAGAAAATACTTCAAAAGCAAAATCGCCACGAGCGGTAAATTCCATCAATCGTGCTCCACCATCATAACAAGCTTGTAATATTTTTTTTCCTAATTCAATATCTGGATGGTAAAATAAAGGAACCATTCCTGTTTCCTTCATTACATTTGCTACTTCTATTCTTGAATATTGTGCCATTGATTTTCTTATTTCTCTATTAAAATTTTATTGAAATCGTATTCTGAAGGATTATCTACATATTGTTTTGCCATTTCATAATCCCCTTCACTAATGTAGAATAAATTCTTAAAGCATTGTTGAGCAAACTCTGCTTTTACATCAACTAGACGGGGTGCAATTTTCCCATCTTTATCTTGTATATCAGACAAAAACAAAGGAGTGATTTCTCCTCTGGAATTTGCAGTTACCATACAACCGCTTTTGCCTTCATCGAATAATTTTTTTACGCCTAAACCTAAAACAGTACATAGTGTTAAATCAAAACCTATTGGTCTACAACAACGTAGTTCGTAACCAAGCTCAACAGGTCTACTCTTAATATTAATTCCTAGTTCTTTCAACTTTTCTTGAACAAGCATATTAAAAATATGGGCCTTACTAACATTACCTAGCTCTGGGTGACCATGATCATCGTAAGTGAAGCTAATGCCACATTTATCTAATTCTGATTTGGGCATATTATGAAAAACACCTTCGCTTATTAAGGCAACCCCATATTGAATATTTTCAATTTTTCGCTTAATCATAGATGAAATTACCAACCGTACTACTTTATCAAAAGTGATTGAAGTATGATTAAACATTTCGGGTATAATCATCATCGGAAAATGACAACTGGCCGCTATGCCAAATGCTAAATGCCCGGCAGAACGCCCCATAGTAGACATTACGAACCAGTTTTGACTGGTACGCGCATCTTCATAAGTTGTATTACCAATGCGTACCCCTTCATCTTTTGCAGAATGAAAGCCAAAAGTCGGATTTCTATCTGGCAGGGGTAAATCATTATCTATAGTCTTGGGAACATGAATATTTGCAATAGAGATTCCTTCTTTTTTTAAAAACCCTGTAATTCTGTTGGCAGTAGAAGCGGTATCATCACCACCAATACTTACCAACAGTTTTACATTATTGTCAATAAAAAGGCTAGTGTTTAGCTGCTCATTTTTGGGTTTAAATCGACTCATTATTAAGGTTGAGCCACCTCTACTGAAAATTCTATCAGCATGGAAAAAATCAAATTCCTTGATTTTAGGATTCTCGTCAAATATTCCTTTAAAACCTTCATGAAGTCCTAAAACTCTGTAGTCATCTTTTAAAAATGCTTTAGCTACGGTGCTGATAACAGAATTTATACCTGGTGCCGGACCACCGCCGCAGAGAATTAAAACGGATTTTTGAGACATGTAGGTGTTTTTAGGATATTTTATTTGTTGTACACGTTGGTTTATCTAGCAACTCTACCAGAAGCATCACCACCCATTAGTTTCTCTACTTCAGAAACCGTAACAAGGTTAGCATCTCCTTTAATAGTATGTTTTAAGCATGATGCAGCTACCGCAAAATCAAGTGCATTTTGGTCATCTTCAGGATATTTTAATAATCCGTAGATCAAACCTCCCATAAACGAATCTCCACCACCAACACGATCAACAATATCCGTAATCTGGTATTGACGGGTTTCATACATTTTAGAACCGTCCCAAAGTACACCTGCCCAAGTGTTGTGTGAGGCAGAAATAGAACCTCTTAATGTTGTAATTACCTTTTTGGCTTTTGGGAATTTTTTCATCATTTGCTTACAAACAGATAAAAAAGCTTCGGCTTTTACATCATGTCCATCTTTATGAACATCAAGTCCTTCTGGGTGAATTCCAAAATGCTTTTCTGCATCTTCCTCGTTTCCTAAAACAATATCACAATATCCAGTTAGGTCAGACATTACTTTTTCTCTATGAGCATCATCACAATATGTCCAAAGTTTAGCTCTATAATTTAAATCTGTTGAAATAGTAATTCCTTTTGCACTTGCTGCTTTTACAGCTTCTAAACAAACATCTGCAGCTCCTTGAGAAATAGCTGGTGTAATACCTGTCCAATGAAACCATTCTACACCTTCAAAAACAGCATCCCAATCAATCATTCCTGATTCTATTTCAGAAATTGCCGAATGTGATCTGTCGTAAACTACTTTACTACCTCTAGATACCGCTCCGGTCTCTAAAAAATAAATACCTAAACGATCTCCACCGTACACTATCTTATCTACTCCAACACCTCTTTTACGCATTTCCATCATGGCACATTCTCCAATATCATTTTTTGGCAAACGTGTTACAAAATCTACAGGAACACCATAATTAGCTAAAGAAACAGCTACGTTAGATTCCCCTCCTCCGTAAACTACATCAAAATTATTGGCCTGTGAAAATCTTAAAAATCCTTGTGGTGCTAAACGAAGCATGATTTCACCGAATGTTACTACTTTTTTCATATTGTCAAATACTATTTTTAATTGATATAGTTCTAAATTCCTAATGCTTGACCACCACCTATTTGAATAGTTTCAGCAGTTATGAATGCTGCATCTTTACTTGCAAGGAATGAAACAACCCCAGAAACATCTTCTGGTTGGCCTAATCTACCTAGCATAATGCTATTTGCCCATGAAGCAAAGACTTCTGGTTTAGTAGCTTTAATTTGTGCGTGAAATGGAGTATCTATTGTACCTGGTGATACTGCATTTACTCTAATACCATATTCAGCAAGATCTTTTGCTAATGCTTTAGTAATTGCATTTACACCTGCTTTAGAAGTACCGTAAATACCCGCACCTGGTCCACCAGCTGTCCATGCCGCATTTGAAGTATAATTGATTATTGATGGGTGATCTCCTTTTTTAAGGTAAGGAATAGCAGCTCTTGACGCAAAGAATGTTGAGTCAAGGTTTAATGCCATTACAGACCTATAAAATTCTGTAGTCATTTCCTCAAATCTTGATCTTCCACCTAGACCGCCAGCGTTATTCACCAACGTATCTATTTTACCATATTTTTCACCAATTGCTTTTATGTTTTTCGTTACAGCGTCTTCATTTGTAACATCAAAACCATAATACTCAGCTTTAATTCCTTCTGCAGTAAGTTCCTTCACTCTTTCAGCTCCGGCTGCGTCATCTATACCATTTAAAATAACGGTATAACCATCTTGACCTAATCTTTTAGCTACTGCAAAACCTATACCTCCGGTTGCTCCTGTTACTATTGCTACTTTTCCTTTTGAACTCATTTTATATCTAATTTAATCTATTCTTAATTTAATTTAAATGTTACCTTTTAAAGGCTCAATTTTTGGACATAATAACCAAATAGCCAAAAGTGCTATTATAGCTAAAGCTCCACCTATTATAAAAGCAGGTGTGTAGTTACCCCCTGCCGTTATGAATGTCACCAATATAGTTAGTCCAGCTGCACCAAGTTTCGCTGCCATACCTGCAAAACCTGATAACGTACCAACGATTTTTCCACTAAAAAGATCACTTGGTATCGTCTGAATATTTCCGATTGCCACTTGAAACCCAAAAAGTAAAACTGCCATAATAATTACGGCATTCATAGCAGATGCTGGTGCCTTTAATAAGAAGAAACAAGGAATCATGATTAAACAACCTAAAGTGATTGTCATTTTTCGTGTTTTATCTACAGACCATCCTGCTGAAAGTCTATTTTTGGCAAGTAAACCGCCAAATATAGCTCCAATCATTGCTCCAACATAAGGTACCCATGCCGAGAATGCTATTTGTTTCACATCCATTCCAAAAACTTCTGATAGATAGATTGGTATCCAAACTATAAAAAGCCACCAGATAGGATCAATTGCTGCTGAGGCAATTATCACTCCCCAACTTTCTTTGTGTTTAAATAGTTGATTAGTGGTAGGCGTATATCCTTCATCATAATTACCATCTTGATCGATATCTTGATTTTTTTGTCCTGTGAGAATATATTTTTTTTCATCATCTGTCAACCAAGGGTGTGACTTTGGATTTGCTTTTACGACGTATAACCAAGGTAGTAACCATAAGAATCCAAGAATAGCTACAACTATAAATATTCCTTGCCAATCGAAATAAACCGACAACAACCCGATTACTGGATAAGCGACAATACCTCCTATAGCCGCACCGGAATTAAATACGCCTTGAGCAAGTGCTCTCTCTTTTGTAGGAAACCATTCTGCATTTGCTTTAGCAGCGCCAGGCCAGTTTCCTGCTTCTGCAATCCCTAGTATAGATCTAAAGATTGAAAAACTTAACATTCCTTGAGCGAATGCATGTAAAAGAGTAGCAAAAGACCATACACCAATCGAAAGTGCAAAGCCAAGTCTGGTTCCTATCCAATCGAAAATTTTACCAAAAAGAGCTTGACCCCCAGCATATGAAAGAATGAATACCGTTGATATGGTACCATAAATAGCTTTATGCGCATCCTTATCCATTTCTGGGAATAACTCATTAGCAATGTCTGGCCATAGTGCTCCAAAAGCTTGTCTATCTATGTAGTTTATAACTGCAGCCAAAGCTACCAGCCCTACTACCCACCATCTTAAACCTTTAACTTTCATGTGTTTTCTTTTAAATTAACCGTTTATGTTTGGCATACCAATATTAGGCCTAGCCCAATGAAATTGGCTAGAGGCATGATATTTTCAATATTTAAATAACTTAAATACTCTTTAATTATTAAGTGTAAAGATTGTATGGCAATTGTTATTTACCGATACATTAGTTGAGTGGTTTTAAGTATTAGTTTTCCCTTCAGTTTTTATTTTTACAAAGATAATTTGTGCACTTTTATCTTCTTATGGCTTTATTTTTCTATCCTCGCCATATATATAATCATACAATTTGGCAAAGTGAAATTTCATTGTTTCTTTAGCTTTTAGTGGATTTTGTTCCAGAATTGCCAAATAAATATCTTCGTGTTTTTTTACTTCTAAAAGTGCTACATCTCCATCACACACACGATCTTTATCGTAAGCGACAATTATTTCAGGAGTTATTAATAGCATTAGTGTATTAATAGTACTGTTTTTACTTGCCGAAGCAATTGCCAAATGAAAAAGTAAATCTTCTTCTAAACAATCTTTTCCTCCAAGCATTTTAACTTTGTATGCGTCAAGCGCTAATCTAATTCTTTCTAAGTCTTCATCAGTTCTTCTTAGTGCAGCTAACCTAACCGTTTTTAGTTCGAGTAAAATTCTAGTTTCAACCAATGATTTAAAATCTTGGTCTTCTAAACTTAAAATATCATCGATCATACCATTCATGGCAATCTGACCTATATTGGCTATAAATGTTCCACTTTGTGGTTTTGAATTTAATATTCCGTAAAACTCTAATTTCTGAATTGCTTCTCGAACACTACTTCTACTTACTCCAAATTTCTCAGATAACATTCGCTCTGACGGTAGTTTGTCACCTGGTTCAAGATTCTTGTAATTTATCAAGTCCCTTATATTGGAAATTATTTTATTCTGAACTTCTTGATTTTCATTCTTCGTAAGAATTTCTAATTTCATATGCGCATTAATTTCATAACCAAAAATTGGTTAACCAGATTGGTTTGTTAAATCTATGAAAAATAGCTCATCTAAAAAAGAAATCCAATCCATAAATCCGTTATTAATAACCTTAATGAAAAATAGATAATTATCGATCTGATAAGCAGACCGATAATACCTATCAACTAACACAAACAACTACGTTTAATACTCTGGCAAATCATTAAACTGAACTTTGGGGAAACTTTAAGCCTAACGTGCAATGCATAAAAGTTCATTCTTACAGAGTATTTTAAATTCTTAATTATTTAATAGTTACAAGCTTCAAACTTGTTTCACCACTTAATTTGTACTCTTAATATTAATTTAAATTCTCAACCGTTTAAAATCTTCTTCATTATTGAACTAATAGAAGCTGTTGCAGTATCGAGTTTAAAATGGGTGTTTTCATTTATCTGAAACTTGTATCAGATGCGCTCTAAGTGTTTTTAAAATATTACCGGCCTAAGAATAAAGGCCAGTAATATTTCTAACATCAACTCTATTAATACTAATTTTTAATCTAATTTATTTTAGTATCCATCATTTTGAGTAATCACATTGAAACTTGATGCGATTTCTGAGATAGGTACAGGAAATAAATAGTATTTATTATCAAAGGTTACTCCTAATTCAGTTTGAGCTGAAGCAGTTCTAACCAAATCGAACCATCTATGTCCTTCAAAGGCTAACTCTAATCTTCTTTCGTCAGCGATAGCTGTTCTAACCGCAGTCTGTGTTGTTGCAGTTGAATTTGCCAAACCGGCTCTAGTTCTTATTTTGTTCAATTGTACAAGCGCACCAGAAGCATCTCCTGTTTCATTCAAAGCTTCAGCATACAACAATATTACATCAGCCAATCTCATCTCTATCCAGTCGTAATCTGGACCACCAGCTTGTGGGAATTTTGGAGAAGCCATCGTTGTCTCATCAATGGTAACCGCTCTTCTTAAATCAGTATCTCCATCAGCCTCACTCGCATCAAAAGCAACAATTAAACTTGGATCTAAAGGCGTTAAAGATTTTGTATCAAGTCCGCCAGACCATGACCAAAACTCAGAAAAACCATATTCATCAGATATAGAACTTGATACTTGTGTTGCAAATATGATTTCTGAATTCAAATCAGTAACAAAAATATCGGCATAATTGCCTTGTAAGCTAATACCAGCAGCAGCAGCTCCATTTACAACAGCGGCAAGAAGCGGCATAGCACTTGCATTATCACCCCTTGCAATATAAACCTTACCTAAAAGGCCTTGGGCAGCAAGTCTTGAAGCTCTACCATTTACACTTGAGGTACCTAAAGCACTAATTGCAGCTTGTAGGTCTGGTATGATAACGTTAGTATAAACGTCAGACGCTGGTTGTCTTACTAAGATAGATGGGTCTGTTGTACTCGGCGAATCAGATAGGTTAACCGTAACAGCACCAAATACTTGTACTAATTTAAAGTACGATAAAGCTCTTAAAAACTTAGCTTCACCAATATCAGTAGCATCTGAAGAATTTTCAATAACAGTATTTGCACTTAATATCGACTTGTATAAAGCCGTATAAAATGGACCGAAAAATTGATCTTCCATAGCAGTCAAATCAGGACTGAATACATCGAATTCTGTATAAGGTGATTCCAGCATTAAGGCGTTGTCTGCTCTGAAATCGCCCATTACCGCCATCGGCGTAACAGATCCAAGTTGATAATAATAG